>QMCE01002671.1_pt1 | contig 13034 bp, 5 predicted proteins | sample 1821851 | NCBI WGS metagenome assembly QMCE01 (sample SAMN09453174, study PRJNA476694) | Termite gut metagenome, whole genome shotgun sequencing project. | isolation source: worker | host: Odontotermes sp. | place: South Africa:Pretoria | collected 2016-01-28 | reverse complement strand
ACGAAAGTACGCAAGAACCTGGCATCGACCGCCGAATCGCTGGGTGAGCAGACTGTGGCCGACCTTAAGACATCGACGACGCAGGTAGCTGACCAGGCAAAATCACTCGCGAGTCAATTGGACTCGCTCAACGATGATTTATCGAGTCGATTGGGCACCACCAATGACGCATTAACTCAAGAAATTTCAACGTTGGTTGATGCCATGGACAGCCTTTTAGGAGATGTCAACCAAGAACCGCAGCAGCCTGAAATAAAACACTCTGGAAATTCGTGCACCGTGTCACTTGGTGAACCGTCTGCTGGGCAAACCGGAACGGTGTCGAATGTTTATGGCGCGTTGATGGGCATTGTGGGCCAACTGGGCGCATACGCGGACGCAACGGGAAACTGCAGGCGACAGGTCCAACAGACCTTGATCGATTTTCTCGGGTCCGGTGAGCCGGATGCTGAAAGCTGTGCTTCATCATCGTCGGTCCTCTGTACCCTGTTCGACGTTGAGACTAAGTTTGATCAGATAACTGATCGTCTCCTCGCCGATGGCCAAGAAGCTATCGATGCCCTTCGGCCTGAGATCATGAACGACGCGTTGCGGGCTGCCAACACAGTGGACTCCGATATCAAATCGAATGATCCTTCATCGCTCGCCTCTGACATCGACGACTTATCTGAGTGGGCACAATCCTCCGATCAGCCATCGGTTCCGTCTAGCGTGTCCAACGCCATCTCGGCGGCAGGCACGAAGGCCGACACGACGAGTAGGGATTTCGATGGCGCAGACGGGCAGGCTGGCGACATAGCTGCTGCGGCGAACGCGGCTCAGGCGGCTGCCGCTACCGCGGCGCAGGCCGTCCCCACCGTGTCGCCCGTCGTTCCGACGCCAACGCCGACTCCGACTCCGACGCCTGAACCAGTGGTTGTTCCTACTCTTGACCCCACGCCGGAACCCAGCCCAGTGCCGACTCCCGCTCCTACTCCCGTCCCCACGGATGGGACAGACCCCATGACGCTTCAGCTCAACGCCTTGGCGGATCAACTGTGTGACCTGATCGACAACAACACCGGCAGTGGCTCCGATGACACTGGTGGAACCAGTGGCGGACCTGATGACAGCGTTGACGCCGATGCTGACGATGGGACTGGCGACGGAACTAACGGTCCGGCTGACGATGGGTCAGGCGACGGAACTAACGCTCAGGCTGATGATGGAACGAATAGTCAGCCTGTCGGCACGTTGAGCGCCGAGCAAGTGGCGCAGTTGCGTTCTTATCTCACGAAAGAACCCTGTGACGAGGGGGCCGCTCCATTGGATCCTCCAGAGGCATACCCGACGCCGCTTGACGTTCAGGTCGCTAGTCAGCAAGGCGGCACCAACGATCTCGTCGCCACGATCAGCGGTCTCATCACGACGGTGGGTGATCTCAACAGACTGGTCGAAAGCCAGTACGGCCAACTGCAACAGTTCGACACGGCAGTCTCGGCTCAGCAAAGGCAAATCACCGCGCAACAGGGCCAAATCGCTTCTCTTGGCGGCAACGTTGAGTCGCAGCGATTGGCGTTGCAGGCAGCGGCCGACAGCCTGTCCACCGCAGCCACTAGCCTGGGAAATGCTGCTACTGGTTCGAGCGACCTGAACAGTACGTTGTCAACTGTCAACACTGATATTGGGTTGGTTCAAAGCGCGCTATCGGACGCGCGAGTGGCTCAGGGCGACAGCGTGCAGGCGCTTAACGCCAAGATCGCCACGCTGCAGCAAACACTAGGCACGTTGACGAACGATAGTGCAACTCTGCTGACCAAATTGGATGCGCTAAAAACCCAGCAGGATGCCTTGCCGTCTGATGTGACTAGCGCCTTCGACTCTGCTGCGACAAATGCCAAGAGGAACACGTCTGACATGCTCGCCGACGAGGCTTCTGATCTTGGCAAGCAGTCGGCTGCTCGCCTCTCGGAAGTCGGGACCCTGTTTGACGAGTCCAGCCTCGACCTGCTGGCTGGCGCTGCGTCGATCAGGGCGTCGAGCGCCTCGACGATCACATCCCAGAAGATCATTCTGGCGCTCACAGGGAAAACGGTCGAGAAGGACATTTCTACGCGTACCCAAGAAGATGTGGATGCCATCGCCAAACTTGTGGCGTCGTCGACGAAGGACACAACGGCGGCGACTGCGTTGTTATCGGAGGACTTGCGACGAGTATTGCTCGATCTCGGTGACCGTAAGGTAAAAGGCACTGGGCTGCTTGGGGCGATGTCGACAAGCGCTGCCACAGCTGACACAGCTGACTACCAGCTTGGGCAGGCTTCTCAGACTGCCTCGGAATACTCGAATGTGCGCGCTTCGGACGTCGATGGCATTCTGCTGACGCAGGCCCAAGCCCAAGCGGCAATGCAAGCTCAGGCCGATTTACCGCTGTTCCAGCTCGCATTGCCCGTCAGCGTGGATCATTCCAGCGTCTATACCATCCGCATCGGGGTGCATCAGTGAACCGACTGGCTGCTGCTTTCCTCGTTGTCGTCACAACCGCCGGTTTGTCGCTAACTGGCTGCCAGGCTCCTGCCTCGGCCACCACGCCTGCTCCTCCCGACCCGGTGCCGTTGGTGGTCTCTGACATTCCCGCGCACGTGAACATCGGAGTGGTGTTCAGCCTGACGTCACCGCTAGGCGAAGGCGAAGATTGGAAAGACGCAGCGGCCGGGGCTCAGTTGGCCGCATGGCGATTGCGTCAAGGGGGTGCGGACATCACTTTGACAGCCGTCGACGATAGCGGACGAGCGGACGGCGCGACCGCCGCCGTCGATCAACTGGCGACCAGCGGTGTGTCTGCCATCATCATGGCGACCAGCGGTTCCCATATCGAGGCGGCGCTCGATTTGGCAGCCCAGCGAGGCGTCCCCGTCATCGCGCCTTATCAGCCTTCAACTGATACGAGTGTGACCGACGGCGTCTGGTACACGGGGCCAAGCAGTCAAGCCATTGGTGACACGATGGTTGCTGCCCTCGCCGCAGCGCAAGTCGCCGAGCCATTGGTCATTGAGGCGGGCAGTCCGCTGCCCGTCGGCCTGGGGCTGGCCCCAGACATCACGTTCGCTCCGGGGGACGATCAAGACGCCTTGGTCAAAGCCATTGCCAAGAACGAAGAAAGCAAACATCCCAGCGACGGGATTCTCGTTTCTGGCCCTGCCGAGCAACAGGCTGCCGTCGTCCGGGCGATCCAAAGTCGTTCTTGACCCCTCAAGCGGTGAGCCCGGTTTTCCCAGCGACTTTGGCCGACGACGGTGGCACATTGACCGGTGACTTGACGACGATCGGGGTCGATGAGCATGACAGCGTGGCGACGGGTCCGGGTGCCGACGGGCGGGCCATGTCTGCTTTTCTGGCAGCCGATCGGGCCGCGTCGCTCGATTCAACGCTGACGAACCTGGTGGGAGACCAACCCTTTGCAACCGTCGCGCCGGTCGCCGACGTGCCGAGCCATGATGCAGTCATCACGGTGGCCACCGCCGCTGCCCGTGCGCACAGCGCTCAGCCGGCCGACGTCTTGACGGCTTTGGCTGGGTTGCAGTTGTCGCATGCTGATGGTTTGGCCGGCCCCGCACTCGATTTGAGCGATTCAAGCACATTGCCTGTCGCTGCTGTCACCGCTTTGCGGGCTTCGACGGATGACCCAGGGTTGCGCCCGGGCAGCGCATCGCTCACGCTCTCGTGGTTCAAGCTTCCTGCTGCTTAAGGCGGTACGAGGTGATGTTGGGCTGTCGGCGGGGCATGATCGGACAGCCGTTTCCTGATGGCGGACGTTAGGCAAGAATGGACGAGGGAGGCGACCGATGCGTGTGATCATCGACATGGGGGGAGACCCCCGCGACACCGACGTCTTGACGATGGCTCCCGCCGCCACGCTTGGCGATCTCATCCACGACGCTAGCGGGCAGTCATTGGCCGCAGACGAACGGATCTGGGTCGACGACGAAGAGCATGTCGGCGGTGACGCGCTGACCGATTGCAGATTGATGGAAGGGTCAGTGCTGGCGCGCGACCCTTTGCACCCAACGGAACCGATCAAGGGATGGACGGCGGCGCTCGCCGCGGGCAGCGTTTCGAACGGCGTGGTCGCCGTGCCTCGATCAAGGGCGTTGATCGTCGGTCGGTCGCCTTCGGCGGATCTGACACTTGAGCCGCTGAGCGCTTCGTGGTCCCATTTCACGGTGGAGCGCGAAGGCGACAACGTCCGTGTGAAGGATACCAACTCCACGAATGGCACGTTCGTGAACGGCGTGAAGGTCGAGGATGGCGGTGTCCTCGTGGAGGGTGTCGCGACGATCCTCGCCGGCGGCGTCGCCGTCGTGCTGCGTCCAGATCTTCACGAGACCGCCGCGCCACGTCCTGGAACGTTGCACAACGTCACCGCTGCCGGAACGGTGCCGTTCAACCGTCCGCCGCGTCCCGGGCAGCCGCCCGCGTTGGAACGGATCATTCCTCCGGAGCGGAAGGAAATTGCGCCAGCCTCGAAGTTCCAAGTCATCACGATCCTCGGGCCGCTGGTCTTGGCGGTCGCGATGGTCGTCATGATGGGGGACATGCGTTATGCCGCCGTGTCCGCGTTGAGCCCGCTGCTCGGCGTGGGGACGTGGTTCGAACAAAAGCGTCGGCGGGCGAAAGACGCAGCTGACGAACAAGTGCGCTTCCAGAAGGCGCTAGTCACCCTTCGTGATGACATTGATCGCAGCGGAGCGATTGAGCGAGAGCGGCTCGACCAGCGCATCCCTGACCCTGCGTCGTTGTCGCGGCGAGCGTTGATTCCCACCGTCCAGTTGTGGCAACGACGGTGGCCTTGTCCAGATTTCCTGGCGTTGAACGCGGGGGTCGGCGACGTGCCATGGACTCCGCCGGTGGACACCGGTTCTGGACGCCCAGACGACGCGATCAAGAAAGTGATCGACGCGACGGTGCTGGCCAGCGCGCCTTTGGAAGTGGACCTAAACGACGCCGGAGTGGTGGGCATCGTCGGCGATCGGGCCAGGGCGCTCGCCTTGGCTCGAAGCTTGCTCCTTCAGGCGGCCGTGCATTGCGGTCCGGCTGACCTCACCGTCGGCGTGTTCTGTGACCACGGTCGCGACGATGAGTGGTCATGGGCGACGTGGCTGCCACACACCCGGCGTCTCGGAGACGGCTCGGGGGACAGGTGGCTGTCGGCGGATCGCCGGCGCAGCGTCGACATGTTGCGTGGCTTGCGCGAGACCATCGATTCCCACCCCACACCGTGTGTTTTGCTGGTAATCGACTCCGATGTGCTCACCGAGGGCCGCGACGCTCCCGCCCGTCTGCTTCTCGGACATGGACGGGCCGTCCGCGACGCCGTTCGCAACGATCCGGTCACTCAGGTGTCGGGGATCGTGATAGCCGCGGCGGAAGAACAGCTGCCAGCCAGTTGCACCGTCATTGTGCATGCCAATGCGGACGCTGCCGGGACTCTCACTCGTCCTGGTGATTTGACGCACATCGACGATGTCGTGCTTGCCGGGGTCGACCTCCATGCAGCGCGCGACACGGCTGTCGCCTTGGCCCGGTTCGACGACCCAGAGCTGGTCGTGCCGGGGGCCGCCCTACCGTCCCTCGTCCGGCTGCCGCCTTTGCTGGGCGCCGAGCCCCTCACGAGCGACGACATCGCCCACATGTGGGCGAATGCGAAGGGTATCGCCGGTCCTATCGGTATGGGGGAGAAAGGCACCTTCAGCCTGGATCTGGTTCGTGATGGACCCCACGGCCTCGTCGGGGGCACCACAGGTTCCGGCAAGAGCGAGTTTTTGCGTTCGTTGGTGGCCGGGCTCGCTGCCCACAACGATCCCACTCGGTTGAACTTCATCTTGATCGATTTCAAAGGCGGTGCCGCGTTCAAAGAATGCGAACGCCTCCCGCATACGATCGGCACGGTCAGCAACCTAGATGCGCAACTTGCTGACCGGGCCATCCGCGCCTTGGAAGCGGAGATGGACTACCGGCAGCGCGCCTTTGCTGCCGCCGGGAACGGTGGTGTGGACAACATTGACGCCTATTGGGCGACCAAACCGGCGGAGCCCATGCCCCGGTTGTTGCTCGTCATCGACGAGTTCGCCATGCTCGCCAAGGACTACCCGGATGTGTTGACCTCTCTCGTCAGCGTTGGGGCGGTCGGCCGTACCCTCGGCGTCCACATGATCCTCGCCACCCAGCGTCCGGCTGGCGTTGTCAACGACGACATCCTCGCCAACACCAACCTGCGGGTCGCGCTGCGCGTCCAGAGCACCGATGACTCCGTCAACGTCATCGGCGTGCCCACCGCTTCCGCGATCGGCCGCACTCAGATGGGGCGGGCGTTCGTCAAGCTTGGCCAAGACGACATCACCCCCGTGCAGACGGCGCTGATCACTGGTCACGCCGATAGCGTCGGTCAGCGACCGGTCGAATGCCGTCCGGTCGTCTTCGGCCCGCCGCCGCCACCGCCGCCCAAACCGAAGCCGACTGGCACAGGGACGGATCTCGACGCCCTCATCGACACCATTCGGCAGGCCGCGGACGAGCAACACATCGCTCAACCCCGAAAGGTCTGGCCAGAGCCGCTGGGAGAACGTGTCGATCTGGCCGGCTTTGGCCAGACGCCCGACGATCTCGGCCAACCTCCCATTCCCGTCGTTGGCGGACTGGACGCCAACGCCCTCACTATCGGGCTGTCGGACGATCCAGATCGTCAACGGCAGATTGCCGGTGGGTGGGATCTCAATCACGGCAACCTCCTTCTTATCGGCATTCCTGGTTCCGGCACCAGCACCGCGTTGGCCAGTGTCGCGCTCACGGCGGCGCAAGCGTGGGGTCCTGACGAGCTCGACATTCTCACCCTGGATATGGGGCCCGGTGACCTCGCTCCGCTGGCCGATTTGCCCCACAGCATCGGCTACGCGGGGTCTGGCACCACCAACAAAGAGCGCCAGCTTCGCCTTCTCGCTTTTTTGCGCGATGAACTCGACCGTCGCCGAGCTGAGATGTCGGCATCCCACAAAAAACTGATCGTGCTCATCGATGGGTTGGCGACCCTGCGCGACGAATATCAGGACTTCCGAGATGCGGAGGCTCTCGATGGCATGTACCGGGCATGGGCCGATGGTCCGGAAAACGGTATGTGGTTCGCGGCTTCCACGACACGCGCCAAGGCGATCCCCCCGGCCATCGATGAGGTCACGACCCAGAAATGGCTATTCCGGCTGTCCGATCCATATGACTATTCCAGCCTTGGTCTCAAGCTGACGGACATTCCGCCACAGGTGCCGGGGCGTTGCGTGCTCGCCGAAACCCATCTCCAGACCCACATTGCGACTCCTGCCGAGGGATTGGCGCAGGCCGCCCACACGGTGGCCGTTCAATGGGGCGAACCACCTGCCAAACACAGCGTGGTGCGCGAATTGCCGAGCCTGATCCCTGTCGCCGATCTCGGCGTTGTCCCGCAGCTCGACCGGGAGCCATGGCGGATTCCGATCGGCATCCAGGAGACGGATCTTCAGCCTGCCTTCCTTGAGCTTTACGAAAACGAGCATGCGCTTGTCGCCGGCCCGGCACGGTCTGGAAGATCGACGGTCCTGCTCGCCATCGCTGAGGTTTTGCGCACCGCTCCTCAGCACGTCGATATCTGGGCGATCTGCACTCGCCGTTCGCTTCTCGCCGATGCCAGTTTCGACGCCATGGCCATTGGAAACGACGAAGCTGGCAGTCTTCTCGCGTCTGCCCAACTTCATACAGGGCCGCTGGTCGTTCTCATCGATGATGCCGAAAAAGTCGACGACGACACCGATGCGATAGCCGATCTGATCGCGGCCAACCAGCCTGATGTCCACATCATCGCCGCAGGTCGAGCCGAAGACCTCCGCTCGGTGTATTCGGGATGGACCGCCAATATTCGTAAGTCGCATACGGGCATTCTTCTTCATCCCAATCCCGATTATGACGGCGACCTCTTGTCCACGGTGATCCCAAGAACTCCACCGGTCGCGCTCGGCCAAGCTCGTGGCTATCTCTGTGTCTCAGGCGTCAGCACGTTCGTCCAATGCCTCACACCGTCTGACATGGTGACGGGAGAGCGTTGACCAGCTGTGTGCTCGACTTGACGTTCCCGACGGCGTGAAACCATCAGGCTGAGGCCGGCAGGCAATAAACTGCGCTGACGTAGTCAGGAGTTGACGTGGGTGAAGCTCAAGCGTTTCGGGTGGACTTGCGGGGGGTCGTCGACCTGCTCAGCAGGCACCTGTACTCGTCGCCGCGCGTGTTCATGCGTGAATTGCTGCAAAACGGTGTGGACGCGATCACCGCGCGGCGCGACTGGGCCGCCGAGCATGGCGCCACGGTCGACCCGGCCTGGTCGATCACCGTGTCGGCGCTGCCCGACGACGGTCGCGACGATGCCGGGGACGCCGCCGTGTTCGCGTTCCATGACGACGGCATCGGGCTCACGGCCGACGAGGTGGCCGCGTTCCTGACGGTGGTGGGCTCCAGTTCCAAACGGGACATGTTCGACCTGCGTCGGGGCGGCTACCTGGGGCAATTCGGCATCGGCTTGCTGTCGTGCTTCATGGTGTCCGACTCGATCCGGGTGCTGTCGCGCAGCGCGACGGGCGCGCCCGCGGTCGAATGGGTCGGGCAGGCCGATGGCATGTACACCGTGGGCGAGGCCGACGATCAGACGGTCCCCGTCGGCACGACCGTGTATCTGGCGCCGCGCTTCGACACGGGGGAGTTCCTGCGTTACTCGTCGGTGTGTGCGATGGCGCGGGACTACGGCGAGTTTTTGCCGCTGTCGATCACCGTCACCCAGCAGGGCAGCCCCGGCGTGAGTTCGCGGATCGACCGCCACCCGGTCTTCCTGGACGGCCTCAAAGCCGACCGGGGGCTGCTCGACGAGTACGCGCGCGAGGCATTCGGCTTTGCGCCGTTCGACGTGATCGACCTGACCGCGCCGGGGACGGACGTGGCCGGCAAAGCCTTCGTGCTGCCGTTCGCGCCGGCGCCCAACGCCCACCAGGCGAACCGGGTGTATCTGGGACGGATGCTGCTGTCGGAACGGGCCGACGGGCTGTTGCCCGACTGGGCCTTCTTCGTCCGTGTCGTGCTCAACACGACCGACCTGAACCCGACGGCCAGCCGGGAAGACCTGGTCGACGACTACCTGCTCGAACACGTGCGCGAGAAGCTGGGCGAGGGGCTGCGGCGTTGGCTGCTCGAGTTGGCCACCCGCGAGCCCTACCGCCTGGCGCGTTTCCTCGCCATCCACGAGCTGGCGATCAAGCGGCTGGTCGTCCACGACGACGAGCTGGCTGCCTTCATCAGCGGTTGGCTCACCCTGGAGACCACCAAGGGGCGGCTCCGCATCAGCGAACTGGTCAGCGAGCATCCACGCGTGCGCTATGCGGAGACGGTCGACGAGTTCCGGCAGCTCGCCCCGGTCGTCGGGCCGGACGACCTGTTGGTGTGCGGCGGCTACAGCGGCGACCTCGATCTGATCCAGGTGCTGCCGCAGGTCTATCCGGCGGTGGTCGTCGAACGGGTGGACGTGGTGAACGAGCTCGACCGGCTCGACCCGCCGCCGCTGGCGGACCGTCCGCTCACGGCCGCGATGGAGGACCGGGCGTCCGACGTGCTGCGGCCGCGCGGCTGTCGCGCCGTGGTGCGCCTGATCGCGCACGCCGACCTGCCCGCCTTGTACGTGGCCGACCCCGAGGTCTTCCGTCACCTCGACCGGGGCCGGGTGCGGCGCACCGCTGGCCCGGGCCTGTGGGGCGGCATCCTTGGCCGGATGGAGGAGTTCAGCGCCGAGATCGCCGGCGACTCGGACGACCCTTTGGCTCAGCGGCTCTGTCTCAACTGGGCGAATCCGCTGGTGCGACAACTCGCCAGCCTGGACGATCAGGTGGTGTTCAGCCGCTGCCTGGACTTGCTGTACGTGCAGGCTCAGTTGGCGAGCCACCGTCCGCTCGGCGTCGACGACCGCCGTCTGATGACCACGGCGCTGAGCGATCTCATCGCGCTGAGCGTCGGGCTCGGAACCGATCCCGGTGACAGCCAAGCCCAACCCGACACCAAGGAGTGACCATGACGACCGACCCGCGCGTCGTCGAGCTGCGCAGTCAGATCGAAGCCCTGCCACGCTGCCCGGAAGAGCTGGCGCTGCTGAAAGAGCTGTTGGCCTTGGCCCAAGAGTTGGGTGACGAAGAGCTGGAATATCAGACGCGGGGCGCGCTGATCCCCAGCGCCAACTTCCTCGGTGACACCGACACGTTCTTGTCGTCCTTCGCCTGGTGCCTCGCCCAACATGACGCCGACCCGCAACGCTTCCCAGCCAAAACGGGTTGGAGCTACGGCGCGGATCTGATGTGGTGCTACAAGTGGGTGATCGGATCGCTCGCCGCGTCCCCCGTGTTCTCCCGCGAGCAAGTCGAGGCCGCGCTGGCCGACATGACGGACCACTATCGGCAGGCCGGCCTGGGCCAGGGTGGCCTGTTGGTGGCGCGGTTCTCCGCCGCGTGGCGTTTGGGAGATATGCAGAAGGTGGAGTCGCTCCGACGGGCGCTGATCACGACGCCGCGGGATGACTACAGCGACTGCGAAGCCTGCACGCGCGGGACGCTCATTGAGTGTGCGCTGCACCTGCACGACGATCAGGAAGCGTTCCGACTACTCGATGAGATGCTGGACCAGCGCCTGCGCTGCGAGGAGCAGCCTGCTTCCGCGATGGGCAGCGTCTTGGTGGCGAAGCTCCGGGCGGGCGAGTTCGACCAGGCACGCGAGTATCACCTGTCCAGCTATCGGATGATCCGCCACGAGCCGGAGATGCTGGGCACCATGGCGGACAACCTGGAGTTTTGCGCGATCACCGGCAACGAGGCTCGCGGTTTGACTCTGCTCGAACGGCATCTGGCTTGGCTGGGGCATGACGCCCTCGCCGCGAACACGCAGTTCTCCTTCCTGTGCGCCGTCGCGCTGGTGCTGGAGTCGGTGAGCCGTGCCGGCTACGGCGACCAGGCGGTCCGGGGGGCCGAATCACCCCGGCTGGCCCGCTTCTTCGGCGAGCAGCCGAGGGACGCCGCGGGGACGCCACGGTCGTGGAGCGTCGCCGAGTTGGCCGTCGCGTCGTGGAGCGCGGCCGGGCGCGTCGCCGAGGCGTTCGACCGGCGCAATGGCAACGGCTACTACTCGTCCGTGCTCACCGAGAAAAGGGCGTTGCTCGACGAGCGCTACGACCTGCCGATCGCCGTGCCGGTCTATTCGCCGCCGACCGTCACGCCCGCTGCTCCGCGAACGGCGGCTGACTGGCTGAACCGCGGCGGGATGCTGTCCGAAGCTGGCCTCCATGACGACGCACTGGCCGCCTATCGGCAGGCGATCGTGCTGGGCGTCGCCGGGGACGACTTGGTCCGCGCCACCAGCAACATCGTCGCCGAACTCGTCGCTCAAGGTGAGTTCGATCAGGCCGTCGCCGCGCTGCCCGCCGCCGTTGCCGCCAAGCGGACCGATGGCCGAGACGGTCAAGCGGCGCTGGAAGCCAAGCTGGGTCTGTTGTTGTATCGCGCTGAGACGGCCGAGGACGCCGCGGCGCTGGAGGCCGAACTGGCTTCTGGCGAATGGTCCGGTGAGGCTCTGACGCCACTTGAGCAAGTGCTGGCGTCGTGTCGTTTCCGGCTCATCGCTGCGACCCAAGACCCGGCGGCGTCTTTTGCGCCGGTTGAGGAACTGATCACGTCCATCTTGTCGCGGACGACGGTTCGTCGCACCGCCGAGAACGCTCGTCTCAACTGGGCCAATCTGCGCGCCATTGACGACGAACCGGCCGCAGCGCTCGACATCGTCGATGCCCTTCTGGCGGAAGACGTGTCTCCCACCAACCGCTTCCGTGGGCTCATGTCCCGTTCTCGGTACCTCGGCCAGCTGAACCGCTTCGCCGAAGCTGCTGCCGCCGCCGACGAGGCGACCGCATGGGCGCTGACGCAAGGGGTGCCGCAGTTGGCGGTCACCGCCGCCAACCTGGCCGGCGAATGCTTGATTGACGACGGGAACCACGCCGAAGCGGCGAATCGGTTCGGGTTCGCGCTCAGCGAGGCGAACCGGCTCGAGATGCCGGGCACCTGGCTGGCCGTGCAGCAGGGTCGGGCCCTGTGCCGGGCCGGTCTTTTCGACGCCGCCGTCGAGGTTTTGGACGACACCCTGCATCGGCTCTCCCACGATCAAGACAGCACCGACGAGCAGCGCGGCGACGTCATGCACTGGCTCGGGCTGGCGTTGCGCGACGCTGGCGATCCCAACGCGGCGGCGTCGATGTTCGCCCGGTCCGCCGAGGCGCTTGAACGGGCGGGGAACTCCGAGGCGTCCGCCGACCAGTGGTGGCTGCGCGGTCTGCTGTATGCCTCGTATCGGATGCCAGACTGCGCGGTCGAGGACTACGACCGGGCCTGGGAGGTGTTCGGTGCGGACGAGCCGGACGAGCACGGGCTGCGGCTCGACATCCTGCTGTCGCGGGCGATGGCGAAGTCGACCATGCAAGACCCGGCGGCTCTCGACGACATCGATCTGGCGTTGGCCTTCGCTCAGCGCAGCGGGGAGCCGCGTTGGCTCGCCGTCGTGACCGACCGGCGGGGGCAGGTGCTCGGCAACCTCGAGCGGGGTGAAGAGGCGGCTGCGGCCTTCCTTCAGGCCGCCGATTTGTTCGCTCCGTTCGATCTGGTGTCGGCCGCTCGCAGTGAGCATTGCGCCGCAGCCGAGTTGAACGGACTGGACGGCCGCCGCGCCGAAGCGATCCCGCTGTGGCGTCAGGCTCTCGACCACGCCGAGGCGGCTCTGGCTGATGGCGGCGATGCCGAGCTGCGCAACTTCATCGCTCTGCGGCTAGGCGACGCGCTGGAAGCCCAAGGCGATGTGGCCGCTGCCGCCGAGGCTCGGGCGCACGCCGACCCTCAGTGAACTCTCCTGATGTCGTCGGCTATCACGCGCTGGCGGCGGGCTCCGTTCGCGCTGGCGTGGCCCCT
>QMCE01001439.1_pt1 | contig 13036 bp, 15 predicted proteins | sample 1821851 | NCBI WGS metagenome assembly QMCE01 (sample SAMN09453174, study PRJNA476694) | Termite gut metagenome, whole genome shotgun sequencing project. | isolation source: worker | host: Odontotermes sp. | place: South Africa:Pretoria | collected 2016-01-28 | reverse complement strand
AAGTTGCCATATATTGTAGGTTATCTAAGGAAGATAAGGACAAGGATGATGTAGAAAGTAAAAGCAAAAGTATAGAAAATCAGATTTCTATGCTAACAAGTTATGCTAAAAAAAATAACTGGGACTTCGGCCGGCTGGCCGCCGCACTCGAATCCCGGCTCAACAGGCGGGTGGTTCCGGCCGGCCTGCTGGCCTGGCTGCTGGCGGTGGTACCGTGGGTGGCGCTGGCTTTTTGGCTGCGGCCGCTGGCTCCGTTTGCCGTCGATGCCGTGCTGCTGTGGTTCGCGCTCGGCGCGCAAAGCCTGGGCGAGCATGCCGAGGCGGTCGCCCGTCCGTTGCGCGAAGGTCGGCTGGACGAAGCGCGGCAGCGCGTCGGCTGGATGGTTTCCCGCGATACGGCGACGCTGGAGGAATCGGGCGTGGCCAAGGCCGGCGTCGAATCGGTGCTGGAAAACGGCAACGACGCGGTGTTCGGCGCGCTGTTCTGGTTCGCCGTGCTCGGCGGTCCGGGCGCTCTGTTGTTTCGCCTGGCCAACACGCTCGATGCGATGTGGGGTTATCGCAGCGAACGCTTCAACCGTTTCGGCCGTTGCGCCGCCCGCCTGGACGATGTGTTGAATTGGCTGCCGGCACGGCTGACGGCGCTGACCTATGCCTTGCTCGGCCGTACCCGCTGTGCCCTGGCCTGCTGGCGAACGCAGGCGGCGGCTTGGGAAAGCCCCAACGCCGGGCCGGTGATGGCGGCTGGCGCCGGCGGTCTCGGCGTGCAACTCGGCGGCACCGCCATCTACCACGGCCGCGAGGAAATCCGGCCGCCGCTCGGCGCCGGTCGCCCGCCGCTGGCGGCCGATCTTGGCCGGGCCGTCGCCCTGGTTCGCCACGGCCTATGGCTGTGGCTGGTCATCTTTTTCCTGACAGGATTTCTACGTGCTTGATCATGGTGGACGCCTGCGCGGAGCCGCGGCCCGATACGGCATTCCGCTGGCCGACTGGCTCGACTTGTCGACCGGCATCAATCCGCTGGGCTGGCCGGTGCCGTCATTGCCGCCGGTGGTCTGGCAGCGCTTGCCGGAAAACGGCGATGGTTTGGAAGACGCCGCCGCCGCCTACTACGGTAACGACAAGCTGTTGTCGGTGGCCGGCTCGCAGGCGGCGATCCAGTGGCTGCCGACGCTGCTGCCGCGTGCCGTGGTGGCTTGCGTCAGCCCGCTCTATGGCGAGCATCCGCAGGCTTGGCAGCGTGCCGGGCACAGGGTGCGTTTCCTGCAGAACGCCTCGCTGGCCAAAGCCTTGGCTGCGGCAACGCCTTACGTGCTGTTGTGCAACCCGAACAACCCAAGCGCCGACTGCCATCCGCGCGCTGCGGTAGTCGATGCCGCCGCCCAGTTGAAGAAGCGCGGTGGTTGGCTGATCGTCGACGAGGCTTTTGTCGATCCGACGCCTGAATTCAGCGTGACGCCGCTGGCCGGTACGATTGAAGCGCCAAACCTGATCGTGTTGCGCTCGTTGGGCAAGTTCTTCGGCTTGGCCGGCGCCCGCGTCGGTTTTTTGTTCGCCGGACGGGAGTTGCTCGACCGCCTGGACGAGGCACTCGGCCCGTGGAGCATCAGCGGTCCGGCCCGCGCCGTGGCCCGGCTGGCCTTGCAGGATGATGCCTGGCAGACGGCCGCCCGGCAGCGCCTGGCGACCGATGGCGAGCGCCTGCGACAATTGTTGGCGCCGCTCGGCGAGGTCAAGGCGACGGCCTTGTTCACCACGCTGAATTCGCCGCAGGCGGGCAATTTGCATGAATACCTGGCGCGTCGGGGCATTTTCAGCCGCGGCTTCGACCAGCAGCCTCTGCTGCGTTGCGGCTTGCCCGGTGACGAGACCGGTTGGCAGCGCTTGGCGGCTGCCCTGAGCGATTGGAAACCGGCATGAAAGCGCCCTTCCGGGTCGCGTTGGCGGCTCTTTTCGCCCTCTGCCTGCAGAACGCCCACGCCGAGCTCGTCATCAAGGACGATACCGGCCGCGCGGTCCGCTTGCCGGCGCCGGCCCGGCGCATCGTCAGCCTCGCCCCGCACGCCACCGAGAGCCTGTTCGCGGCTGGTGCCGGCGACAAGCTGGTCGGTGCCGTCGAGTACAGCGATTACCCGGCGGAGGCGAAGAAGGTGCCGCGTGTCGGCGGTTATTCGCGCCTCGACCTGGAAGCCATCGCCGCCCTGAAGCCCGATCTGGTGCTGGCCTGGGAGAGCGGTAACAACATGAACCAGGTCGACAAACTGCGCGCCCTTGGATTGACCGTCTATGTCTCGCAGCCGAACCGGATGGAGGATGTCGCCGATCAGCTCGAACGCCTGGGGCAACTGGCCGGCACCGAAGCCGTCGCCAACGCCGCGGCGCGGCATTTTCGCGAACGCCTGGACAGCCTGCGCGCGGCCAATGCCGGCAAGCCCAAGGTGCGCGTCTTTTATCAGATCTGGAAAGCGCCGCTGATAACCGTCGGCGGCCCGCAGATCATCAGCAGCGCGATCGCTCTGTGCGGGGGCGTCAATGTGTTCGGCCACCTCGATAGGATGGCGCCGACGGTCAGTGTCGAAGCGGTGCTCGAAGCCGATCCGGAAGCCATCATCGCCACCGGCATGGGCGACGCCCGGCCCGACTGGCTGAACGACTGGGCCAAATGGACACGGATGACCGCGGTCCAGCGCGACAACTTGTTCCACATCAACCCCGACATCTTGCAACGGCATACGCCGCGCCTTCTCGACGGCGCCGAGCAGCTCTGCACCGTTCTCGATGTTGCCCGCAATCGTCGTCCCTCCCGGTAAAACACATGAGCCGCCTGCCGCAACGCATCGTCTGCCTGACTACCGAAACCGTCGAAGTGCTTTACGCCCTTGGCGAACAGGACCGTATCGCCGGGATTTCCGGCTACACCGTGCGGCCGCCGCAGGCGCGCAAGGAAAAGCCGAAGGTGTTTGCTTTCACCCACGGCGATGGCGACAAGATTCTCGCGGTTCGTCCCGATCTGGTGCTGACCTTCTCCGACTTGCAGGCCGACATCGCCCACGACCTGATCAAGGCTGGCGTACCGGTTCACGCCTTCAATATGCGCAGTATCGAGGACATTCTCGGCATGGTCGAAACCCTGGGCCGTCTGGTTGGCGCTGGGGAGCGGGCGCTGGCCCTGGTCGGCAAACTGGAGGCGCAGATCGCCGCCGCCCGTGCAATTGCCGGCGAACGCCTGGCGCGCAACGGCGGACGGCGGCCGCGCGTTTACTTCGAGGAATGGGATGAGCCGCTCATCAGCGGTATCCGCTGGGTCTCGGAACTGATCGAGATCGCTGGCGGCGAGGATGTTTTCGCCGCGCAATCCCGCTCGCCGCTCGCCCGCGACCGGCGGCTGACATCGGAGGCGGTACTTGCCGCCGCCCCGGAAATCATCATCGGTTCCTGGTGCGGCAAGCACTTCCGCCCCGAGCGGGTGGCCGCCCGGCCGGGCTGGAGCGATCTGCCGGCGGTGCGTGACGGCCGCCTGCACGAAATCAAGTCGGCAATCATCCTGACCCCGGGGCCGGTGGCGATCAGCGAGGGCCTGCCGCTGTTGCAGGCTATTTTTGATGTGTGAAAAACCCGCCCGCCGGCCGTCGCCTATAATCGAGAGCCTATCTGGAGAAAACTGCTCATGAAGCCCGCCCTGCCTTTGTTGCTGCTCGGCCTCGCCGCCTTCGCCAATACCGCTCCCGCCGTTGCCGACGATGCCGTCGGCAGTGCCGCCATCGCCAGCCTCGGCCAGATCCACGGCATCGCGCTGGCTTGCCAACAGCCGGCCATCGTCAGCCGGGCGCGCAACGCCGTACAGACCACCGCGCCAAAAACGCGGGCCAACGGCGAAGCTTTCGAGCAGGCAACCAACACCGCCTTTCTCGCCCAAGGCAATGCCGAATGCCCCGATGTCGCGACGTTGAACGCACGCCTGGGCGAAGCCGAACAGCAGTTGCAGAAAGCCTATTCGTCGGCCCAATGAAGTTTCTAGCATGCCTGCTGGCCGGCCTGCTGGCCGCGCCGGCCATCGCCGGCCCGTCGGCACACGAGTTGCTGCAGGCCGAGCGGAACGAGACGATCATCCCGCGCTATCTGTTGCAGGATCCGCGCGGCCACTCGGTGACCAGCGAGGATTTCCGCGGCCGTTTCCAGTTGATCACTTTCGGCTATACCTATTGCCCCGACATCTGCCCGACAACGCTGGTCGAAATGGCCGCCGTGCTGGAGCGCCTCGGCGACAAGGCCAAGCGCCTGCAGGCGATCTTCATCACCGTCGATCCGGAGCGCGACAGCGGCCAGGTGCTACAGACCTACACCGAATTCTTCGATCCACGCATCCTCGGCCTGACCGGTTCGCCGGCTTTGGTTCGGCGCGCCGCCGACAATTTTCGCATCCGTTACGCCAAGGTCGGCGATGCCGACGGTACGTCGAAGAATTACGCGGTCGACCACTCGGCCGGCATGATCCTGATCGGGCCGGATGGCCGCTTCATCCGTAAATTCGCCTACGCCACGCCGGTCGACACTTTGGTCTCCACCCTGGCGGAACTGCTGGAAATACCCTGATCCGAACAACCAACGCTTTGCTTTGCGCTGACATAGCCGCTGAGGCACACTCCGGCCATGTGTCGTTTTACCCTGCTCGTCGTTTTTTGCTGATTGTCCCCAATCTCGTCCCCAATCGGCAGGCGATGCTTGCCGACCGGGAGTCACCATGAACCAGTTCACCCTCCGTCACCGCCTGCTCCTGCTGACGCTGCTGCCGAGCGCCCTGATCGCCATCGCCCTGGTCGCCTATTTCACGCTGAGTGGCATGCGTACCCTGGAAGACGAACTGCGCAGCAAAGGCCTGGCTACCGTCCGCTATCTGGCGCCGATCTGTGAATACAGCATCATCGCCGGCCAGATCGAGAGTTTGTATGGCCTCGCCCAAGCCACAGTCCAGGATTCCGACGTCAAGGCCGCCATCATTGTCAATCAGAAAGGCCGGGTCATCGCCGTCAGCGGCCGAGTGTCATTGACTAGCGAAAGCCTGCGCTCGGCGCTGGACGAACCGGCCATCGTTGCCGAAACCGACAACCAGATCGCTTTTGGCGCACCGATCCGGCGGTCGTTGCAGGAAGTCGATGCAATATTCGAGATGCCGGCGACACCGGAAACCATCGGCCACGTTTTCGTCGAGTTTGACAAGAGCAAACTGGCCGCCCGCCAGCACGAACTCCTATTGCACGGTCTGCTCATCGTGCTGCTTGGGCTGGCGGTTCTGGCCGTCCTGGCCATCGCCATGGCCGACAATCTGACCCGTCCGGTGATCCGGTTGGCCGAAGCGGTCAGTGCAATGTCCTTGGGCCGCCTCGACACCCGGGTCACGGTCGTCTCCAGCGGCGAATTGGGCCGGCTCGAGTCGGGCTTCAACGAAATGGCCAGCCGCATCGAGGAAGCCCACCAGTCATTACTGACGCGCATCGAGGAGGCGACGGCGCAACTCGCCGACCAAGCGCGGCGCGACGAATTGACCGGCCTGTTCAATCGGCGCGAGTTCGAGCACCGGCTGGCGCAGGCGCTGGAATTGGTGCACGCCGGCGGCGAGGAGAGCGCCGTGCTGTTCATCGATCTCGACCGTTTCAAGCCAGTCAACGATGCTTGCGGCCACCTCGCAGGCGATGAGTTGCTGCGCCAAATCTCGCTATTGTTCCAAGGGTGCCTGCGCGAGGACGATACCCTGGCCCGCCTCGGCGGCGACGAATTCGGCATCATTCTGAATAACAGCAGCGGCGGCCGCGCCCGTCAGGTTGCCGAGGATATCCGCAGCCTTACCGGTGCTTTCCGCTTCGTCTGGCAAGACAAGATTTTCACTATCGGCGCCAGCATCGGCTTGACGCCGATCAACCGCCGCGTTCGCAATATCGATGAACTGCTTGCCGCCGGCGATTCCGCCCGCCATCGGGCCAAGGATAGCGGCCGCAACCAGGTTTGCGAGCAGGAGGCGCTGAACACGCCGGAACAGCGCTAGGAAAGCGAAAGCACCGGCTGGGCCAGCCGCATCACCGAGGCGCACTGAAGCGCTGGCCCGCCGGCCATCTGCTGGTCGATGCCTTGCCGCTGACCGCTACGACCTGACGCCGATCAGGAAATTCTCTCGGTCGCCGATGGCATCGACGACCGAGAGAGCATTGGGCAATGACGGCGGCAGGCCCTAGTCGGGTTGAATGATGCCGGGCAGCGTCTGAGCCAGCTTCCAGGCATCGGCAAAACTCTGTGACTGGGCACCGATGGCTACTTTGTGACGATTGGTAGCGATCAAGCATAGGGCCAAGCCGTTCTGGTCCACGGCAGTGACGGAGCCGAGGTCCATTTCGTCCACGCCGACACGGGTCAGCGCATGCATCAGGTCATTGCGCAACGAACCGTTGAGTCCGCCGGTGATGCGCATGATCTTGCGGCCGCCGACTTCACGCACGGTCAGGATCGAAGCATGACCAAGAGCCAGCGCCGCCTCGATGGCATCCTCGATGACGATCTGGTTGATCGGCCCGGTCTGGAAGCGACCGCCGAAAACGTCGCCAATCCGGCTGACGATGGTCAGCGGCACATCGATCAGCGGCGAGCCGAATAGCGAGAACTCGCAGCCCGCCGTGTGGCCGATTTCCAATCCCAGCGAGGTGCGAACCATCAGGCCGGAGAGCGACAGATTCTCAATGCCGCCGACATCAACGGCGCCGCCATAGCCGATGTACACCCGGGGTGGCGACGAGAAGCGGATGCGCTGATGTCTACGTTGTTCCAGCATAGGGCGACGGTACTAGCCAATAAGTAAGAACAGGCGGGCAGTGTAGCCAAAATTCGCAGCCAAGACGACAGTTGCCCATCCTGGCGTCCTTTCATTGACTTTTACCGCCCCCGCCGGTATCGTCGGCGGACGCTGGTGTCTCCGCCGGCCGCGCCGATTTGAACTCTGATTGCGGGCGCGCAACAAATGCCGCTAAAACGGGAACCGCCCAGTTCGCGTTTTCGGCCAACTGGGTTTTGTTTTTTGGGAATCGCATGCCAGGACAATCCGTCGGCGCCGTCCATTCACAACGCGCCCATTTCGCACAGCCACTAAGCCTGCGCAGCGGCGGCATTGTGCCGGCCTACGACCTGGTCTACGAGACCTACGGCACGCTGAACGCCGCCAAATCGAATGCCATCCTCGTCTGCCACGCCCTTTCCGGGCATCACCACGTGGCCGGCCACTATGCCGACCAGCCGGAGAACATCGGCTGGTGGGACAATATCGTCGGCCCCGGGCGGCCGCTCGATACCGACCGCTATTTCGTCGTCGGCGTCAACAACCTCGGCGGCTGTCACGGTTCGACCGGGCCGTCGACGCTCAATCCGGCTACCGGCAAGCAGTGGGGCGCTGATTTTCCGATCGTCGCCGTCATCGACTGGGTCCATGCCCAGGCCCGGCTGGCCGACCTGCTCGGCATCGACAGTTGGGCCGCCGTCATCGGCGGCAGCCTGGGCGGCATGCAGGCGCTGCGCTGGAGCGTCACCTACCCGGAGCGCATTCGTAACGCCATCGTCATTGCCGCCGCGCCGAAGCTATCGGCCCAGAACATCGCCTTCAACGACGTCGCCCGCCAGGCCATCCTGACCGACCCGGACTTCCACGGCGGCCACTACTACGAGCACAACACGCGGCCGACGCGCGGCCTGCGCCTGGCGCGCATGCTCGGTCACATCACCTATCTGTCCGACGACCAAATGGGCGAGAAATTTGGCCGTGAACTGCGCAACGGTTCCTTCACCTTCGATTTCGACGTCGAGTTCGAGGTCGAATCCTACCTGCGCTACCAGGGTGACAAGTTCGCCGGCTATTTCGACGCCAATACTTACCTGCTGATGACCAAGGCGCTCGACTATTTCGACCCCGCACGCATGGACGATGGCGATCTGAAGGCAACCATGGCACGTAGCAAGGCGAATTTCCTGATTGCCTCGTTTACCACCGACTGGCGTTTCACCCCGGCCCGCTCGAAGGAAATCGTCGCGGCGCTGTTGGCCAATGGCCGCAATGTCTCCTATGCCGAAATCGACCTCAATTTCGGCCACGATTCCTTCCTGATGCAGGATGCCCACTATCACGGCGTCGTCGATGCCTGGCTGCGGAACATCAAGCTATGACGCACATCCTGAATCGCCCGGATTTCGACGTCATCGCCGGCTGGATCGAACCGGGGCATAAGGTGCTCGACCTCGGCTGCGGCGACGGCAGTCTGCTCAGACATCTGATCGACGACCGCGGCGTGCACGGCTGGGGCGTCGAAATCGACGATGCCAACGTTTTAGCGGCGATCAAGAACGGCATCAACATCATCCAGGGCAACCTGGAAAAAGGTCTTGAGGTATTCGCCGACCAAGCCTTTGATCATGTCGTGTTATCGCGCACGCTGCAAACGGTGCGTCACACCGAGGGCATCTTGCGCGAAATGCTGCGCGTCGGGCGCGAGGCGGTCGTTTCCTTCCCCAATTTCGCCTACTGGAAAAACCTGCGCTCGGTGCTCGACGGCCGTATGCCGGTCTCGGAAGACCTGCCCTACCAGTGGTACGACTCGCCCAACGTGCGCTTCTTCACGCTGCTTGATTTCGAGGCGCTGTGTCGCCGGATGGGCCTCATCATCCGCGAGCGCAGCGTGCTCGATGAACACGGGGAGCCGGTCGACAACGACGACGAACGCGAGCTCAACTTCCTCGGCAGTTTGGCGGTCTATCGCCTGACGCAAGCGCGCTGATGCCCTCCTGGCTCGCCGCCCTGCTCAACCGGCGGATGCTGATTTGCATCTTCACTGGCTTCGCCTCCGGGCTGCCGCTGTACCTGCTGCTCAATCTGGTGCCGGCCTGGCTGAAGACCGAGGGCCTGTCGCTACGTACCATCGGCGCCTTCGCGCTGATCCAGTTTCCCTACACCTGGAAATTTCTCTGGGCACCGCTGCTCGACCGCTACGGCATCCTGCCCTGGCTTGGCCGCCGGCGCAGTTGGATGCTCGTCGCGCAGGTCGGTCTGATCGCCGCCATCGCCTGGCTCGGGCAGTTGGCGCCGGCCGAGCACCTGTCGTTGGTGGTTGGCCTGACGGCCCTGCTGGCCTTCCTCTCGGCTACCCAGGATATCGCGCTCGACGCCTTCCGCCGCGAGATTCTGCCCGACGAGGAACTCGGCCTGGGCAATGCCATCCATGTGAATGCCTATCGTATCGCCGGCTTGGTACCCGGCTCGCTGTCCCTGATCCTTGCCGACCATCTGTCGTGGAGCCAGGTTTTTCTCATCACCGCCGCCTTCATGCTGCCGGGCTTACTGATGACCTTGAGCGTCGCCGAGCCGCAAGCCGCCCGCGGCAGCCCGCGCACCCTGCGCGACGCGGTGGTCGAACCTTTCCGCGAATTCTTCAGCCGTCACGGCGTGCGCTCGGCGCTGTTGGTGCTCGCCTTCCTGTTCTTCTACAAACTCGGCGATTCGCTGTGTACCGCGCTGGCCACGCCCTTCTACCTCGACATGGGCTACAGCAAGACGGAGATCGGCGTCATCGCCAAGAATGCCGGCCTGTGGCCGGCGGTCATCGGCGGCATTCTCGGCGGCATCTGGATGCTCAAGCTCGGCATCAATCGGGCGTTGTGGTTGTTCGGCATGGTTCAGGTCGTCAGCATCCTTGGCTTCGTCTGGATGGCCTGGCTCGGCCCGGCCGAATCGAACGCCTTTCGTCTGGGCGTGCTGGCCATCGTGATCGCCGGCGAAGCCCTTGGCGTCGGTCTGGGTACCACCGCCTTCGTCGCTTTCATGGCGCGAACCACGCACCCGGCCTATACGGCGACCCAACTGGCACTGTTTACCAGCCTGATGGCCATACCGCGCACCTTCATCAACGCCACCGCCGGCTGGCTGATCGAAACCTTGGGCTGGACCCACTTCTTCTGGCTGTGCTTCGCGCTCGCCTTCCCCGGCATGCTGCTGCTATTCAAAGTCGCACCATGGAACACCCGCGACGAAATTTCACAGCCCGACCCCACCGCCTGACTCGGCAAGCTTTGCTGCGGAACACTGTCAGCGGTCCACGGATAGCCAACGGCGTATCGAACGCCAACCGCGCCACAGAAAAAAACCACGCCCGGCCCACCGCCAGGCACGGCGTGGACGAACCAGGAAAAAAATGAAAGTGGCGACGCCAGCCACCGCCGGATACTGCTTGAGCCAGGCGACGCCATGCAGCAGCGTGTCGCCTCCAGCACAGAGCTGTTCGATACCCACCGCATGCTGCGCCAAGAGCGCCCTCTGGGCGGCAATGCGTTCGCCCAGAGTGCCTCGGCGGACGGCCAGCTCCAGCGCCTTGGCGCTCATTCCGGCGCCTGCCCGCTGCTCTGCCGCAGCAGCGTAACGTCGGCATCCAATTCGCTCAGGCTGTTGCGGAGCAGCTTGCTCGGCACGGCTGCCTGGCGCTTCAACGAACCGATCAGAAGCAGGCCGCCGCCGATGAAGAGGGCGGCGAACAGGCCGAAGACGAGCACCCGGTGTTCCCAGAAAACGACCGCCAGACAGAAGATGGCCATGATCATGCCGACCGACAGGAGAAAAGCCGCCGCGATCGCTTTCGACCACAGCGACATCAGGCGAAGCTTTTCCTCCTCGAGTTCGACGACCAGCAGTTCGAGCCGCGTCCGGCCGATCGTCAGCAGCGTTGCGAGGGTGTTCTTGACGGAGGCGAAGAGGCCCTGGCGGCCCCCTTCGCCGCCTGCCTGCCGTGTCATACGCTTAGCGACGGCCGATCAACACACCGAGCGCCAAACCGAGGGCGGCGGCGACACCGACCGCTTTCCACGGTTCGTCATGCACGAAATCGTCGGTAGCACGGGCAGCAGCCTTGGTCTTGTCGATCACCGCATGTTCCAGGTCAATCAGGCGTTCCTTGGCGTCGCGCAGACGAACGCTCAGACGCTCACGCAATTCGCCGACTTTTTCGCCGGCCACGCCGGTGGTCGCCCGCAGCAACTCCTCGGTATCGGCAATGACGACCTTCATGTCGGAAACCAGCTTGTCTTTGTTGGCGGCACTCAGTTGTTTGGACATTTTCGACCTCTTTTGTCATGGTTGGGCAGAGCATACAGGGTAGCCCGTCGAGGCGGTGAAATCAATTCACTTTAGACCGACCGGAAAGCCGTAATCGACGGTCAGCGGGGCATGGTCGGAGAATCGCTGCGCCTTGTATACGTTCGCCGCCACGGCTGTCGCCGCCAATCCCGGGGTGGCGATCTGGTAGTCGATCCGCCAGCCAACGTTCTTGGCCCACGCCTGGCCGCGGTTGCTCCACCAGGTGTAGGCATCGTCGGTCGCCTCCGGGTGCAGGCGACGATAGACGTCGACCCAGCCTAACTCATCGAACACGCGGCTCAGCCAGGCGCGCTCCTCGGGCAGGAAGCCGGAGTTTTTCCGGTTCGATCTCCAGTTCTTCAAGTCGATTTCCTGGTGGGCGATGTTCCAGTCGCCGCACAACACGATTTCCCGGCCCTCAGCGCGCAGCGCCTGCATTTTCGGGGAAAAAGCATCGAGAAAGCGGAATTTTGCCTCCTGCCGCTCCGGCGACGAGGAGCCTGACGGCAGATACAAGGAGATAACCGATAGCTTGCCGAAATCGGCGCGCAGATAACGCCCCTCGGCATCGAACTCGCCACCGTCGAAGCCTTCGACGACACGCTCCGGCATTCGCCGGCTCCAGATGCCAACGCCGCTGTAGCCTTTCTTTTCGGCGCAGTGATAAAACGCCTGCATGCCATCCGGCGCGCGCATCTCCGGCGTCAGGTCGGTAGCCTGGGCTTTCAGTTCTTGCAAGCAAACAACATCGGCTTGCTGCGCAACCAACCAGGGTAGGACATTTTTGCTCCAGGCGGAGCGGATACCATTGAGGTTCAAGGAGATGATGCGTAACATAGTTTGCCAATCGGCCGCTTCCCGCGGCGCTGGAGCATGCAGATAGGATATGGATTTTCGTCAGGATTTCATCGAATTCGCACTCGCCAGCCAAGTGCTGCGTTTCGGCGAATTCAAGACCAAGGCTGGCCGGCTGTCGCCCTATTTCTTCAATGCCGGCCTGTTCAACGACGGCAAGGCCATCGCCCGCCTCGCCGAATTTTACGCCAAAGCCGCCGAAGCCGGCGGCATCAGCTTCGACATGCTGTTTGGTCCAGCTTACAAGGGTATTCCGCTGGTTGCGACGATTACCATGGCGCTAGCCCAGCGCGGCAGCAACTACCCTTTCGCTTACAACCGCAAGGAAGCCAAGGACCACGGCGAAGGCGGCCAACTCGTCGGCGCGCCGCTGACCGGGCGCGTGCTGATCGTCGACGATGTCATTTCCGCCGGCACCTCGGTACGCGAATCGGTCGAACTGATTCGCCAAGCCGGCGCCACGCCGGCCGGCGTGCTGATCGCTCTCGATCGTCAGGAACGCGGTCAGGGCGAACTGTCAGCGGTGCAGGAAGTCACGCGCGACTATGGCATTCCGGTTACCTCCGTCGCCGGACTTGGCGACCTGATGGCCTACCTCGGGCATCATCCGGAATTTGCCACCCACCGCGCTAATATCACCCGTTACCGGGAGCAATACGGTGTCAATCTCTAGACAATTGCTGCTTTCTCTCGCGCTGTTGTTGCTGGTGCCGGCCGCCGAGGCGGCCGGGGAGTTTTATTGCTGCCAGGATGCGACCAGCGGCCGTAGTATCTGCAGCGATATGCTGCCCGAGCAATGCCGCGGCCGCGCCTATCGGATACTCGACCGTGCCGGCAACGTCATCCAGGTGGTCGCTCCGCCGCTGACTCCGGAGCAGAAGGCCGAGCAGGCGGCGGAAAACCGCCGGCGCAAGAAACTGGAAGAAGCCGCCCGCGAACAACGGCGCATAGACGAGGCCCTGCTCGACACCTACGCCACGCCGCAGGATATCGACATTGCTCAGCACAAGGCGGAGGACGACGTCAATCTGG
>QMCE01769969.1_pt1 | contig 13037 bp, 10 predicted proteins | sample 1821851 | NCBI WGS metagenome assembly QMCE01 (sample SAMN09453174, study PRJNA476694) | Termite gut metagenome, whole genome shotgun sequencing project. | isolation source: worker | host: Odontotermes sp. | place: South Africa:Pretoria | collected 2016-01-28 | reverse complement strand
TGTTTATCAGGAAGCTTTATTGATGTGTATCAATGAGGGCGTGTTGTATTACCATATTCCGCAATCAAAAAATGAGGAGAAAGAAGAGTACTTGGCATTTTTTGAGAACAACAAGGAGAATGTGGAAGCTATGCGCGAGAATTTTGGAAGTACTTACTGGTTTTATCACTTTTATGCACGGCTGAAATGAAAGTATATCTATACATATTCATCCTCTTGTCTCAGGTATTGACGGCATGTAATTCCAAGCCGGAAACCTATATGCAGGTATCACAACAGCCGGTCTTGTTTCCTGATTATACCGGCATCATTATTCCATGTAATGTGGCACCTATGAATTTCCAATTGCAAGATTCGTTGGCAACCGCATGTTTTGTGTTGATTGAAGGATATGATTGTTACTCTTTCAGCAGTTCTTCTACTTCGATGAAGTTCCCGGCTAAAGAGTGGAAAGCGATGCTAAATGCCGAGAAAGGGAATACGCTCCGTGTATCCATACATGCAAAGCGGAAGCACGAGAATGTTGTCTATGAAAGATTTACATGGACGGTAGCTTCCGAACCCATTGATCGATATCTGAGCTATCGCCTGATAGAACCTGCGTATGAAGTCTGGAACAGAATACAAATCTGCGAACGTGATATTGAGTCGTTTGATGAACGTATTTTGGGCGATAATAATATCACCGAAAACGCCTGTATGAATTGCCATACGGCAAACCGGGGTGAAGTGCAGACAACTTTCATGCACGTACGCGGAGCACGAGGCGGAACGATTTATGCCGATGCAAACGGAATGAGGAAAATAAACACGAAGACTGCGCAAACCACTGGTCCGGCAGTTTACGGTGAACTATCCTCCGATGGACGCTATGGCATTTTCACCACAGCTGAAATCATTCCCAGCCTTCATTCTCTTCGTGGCAAGCGACTGGAAGTGTATGACAAGTATAGTGACCTGATTCTGATTGATTTTGAACGAGGAACAGTCAGTGACAATCCGGCGGTTTCCGGTGAAAGCTACCAAGAGACGTTTCCCTGTTTTTCAGCGGATAATCAAACCATTTATTTTTGTCGTGCAAAATACTTGTCACAACCGGACAGTACCATGCAAATGCATTACGACTTGTATTCCGTGGCCTTCAATCCGGAAACGGGAGTGTTAGGCGACAGTGTTCACAAGGTGTTTGATGCTGCGGCACAAGGTAAATCGGTCAGTTTTCCCAAATGTTCGCCCGATGGGAAATATTTGCTTTTCGCAGTGTCGGATTACGGTACATTTCCCATTTGGCATCCTGAAACCGATTTATGGATGTTGAACCTTTGCGACAACACGCTCAACAAATTACCATTGACGAACAGCTATTTTTCAGACTCATATCATTCGTGGAGCAGTAATTCACGGTGGTTTGTGTTTGCCTCAAAGCGCAGTGACGGTTTGTATGGCCGCCCATACTTCGCATACGTCGATGATAAAGGAAACGCATCGAAAGCTTTTGTCCTTCCTCAGAAAGATCCCGAATGTTACAGGAAGTCTCTGAAATCATATAACATTCCGGAGGTTTATAAGTATAAAGAAAAATATGATGCTCATAAAATGGAGAAAATATACTTTGAGAAAGAAACAGAACAATTTATATATGAATAAACATTTTAAAGGTAATCAAGTATGAAGAAAATCTTACTTGCCGCAATTGCTGCGGCTGTCTTGCTCGCAAGTTGCGAAAAGGACGACTATGTGACGGGTGTCAAAGCTCCGTCCGGTGAAAGTCAGTTAGTGGAACGTGTTGACGGGCGTATAGTGTTAGCTTATGCTACATACTATGGTACCGTCACTCCCAATGCCGCTTTCTTCACCCATCTTAACTACGCATTTGCCGAACCATACATGGAAAACGGCGAGTATGTGGGACTTGGGCTACAAGGTGGCGAAGATCGCTTCCAGAAGATTGTAGAGTTGAAAAAGAAACATCCCGGACTTAAAATCTGTATATCTTTCACCGATACGAAAGAAGATCCGCGTGGCGGTTGTTTCTCCCGGTTGGCAAAGTCCGATGAATTTCGTAAGAAGTTTGCTGCCGATTGCAAAGCTTTTGTACAGAAGTGGGGCATCGACGGAGTGGATATGGATTGGGAATTCCCCGGCCTCTCATGGAGTGGTAATACAGATGCTTATGACGTAGCGGTGGATGTAGCCAATCATGTATTGTTAATGAAACAACTGCGTGAGACATTAGGTAATGGTTACTTGTTGACTTATGCCGGATATAGCAATGATAAAGCTGCTGTTACCGGTGGCTGGCGTTATATCGACATTGCCGCCGTGAACCCTTATGTAGACTTTGTCAACATTATGACCTACGACCTCGACGAAGCTCCCCGCCACCAGTCAGCTTTGAACGATCCGAGGGCTACTTCCGACTGTACCCGTGCCGTACAAGCATATCTCAATGCGGGTATGCCTGCAAACAAGCTGGTATTGGGTGTTCCGTTCTATGCTGCGCGACATTCTTTCTCGGGTTCCCCTACGGCTATCAATTATAATAGGCTCATTGCATATACGTCTGGGCAGGGGTATGAAATTGACAATTGGGACGAAGCCGCATCCGTACCTTACATTACCTATAATGGTGTATACTATGCCGGTTATGATAACGAGAAAAGTATTGCAATCAAAGGAGAATGGTTGCTTAACAAAGGTATGTCAGGCATAATGTATTGGGATTATGACGGTGATGACACTAGCGGAACGTTACGTAAGGCAGTGTGGAACGCAGTCATGAAGAAATAAATAACTTAACACATCGCTTTCAGGAGGTTATTCCGAAAATTAGGGTAAGGATAGTTGTGTCACTGGTCTTCATTCGTGCAAAATATCCGGGAATAACCTCCTTTGTTTCTTTAGCCTGCATTATTCATACTGTAGTTAAAGGAGTTATTGAGGTTAGAACTGGTAATTCATCGTCATCATTGCTTCCCGCGGGCGTATGTTCAACCGCGAAGTATAACTCTGAGTAGCAGAATACGTTGTATATGCATATTCTTTTTTGTTGAACAGATTATTCAGGTTTGCTTCCAGCCGCCATTTTTTGATTTTGTAAATCAGCGAAGCGTCGGCAAACACCGTATTCAGGTAAGCGCCTCCTCCTAAATCATTTCGATAATGTTCGCCGGAAAGGCGTAAATCCACCCGTCCGATAGTGAAAGTGAGGCGTAGGCGTTGCACGAAATCCAGTAATGGAGTTAACCGGGTATCACTTCCTATCTTGCTGCCGCCATAGTTCAACGTGGCATGATATTCTGCTTCAAAAGCATTGGCGGGCGACCAGGTTATTTTAGGCTCTACTTTCAGAAAATCATAACGATAGGTTTGCAATAGACTCTGCCGATTGCTTTTACTCTCGGATGAAGATATCGGTTGAGCATCGCCTCCCGGCAGGCGGGTTAGTTGTTCTCCATTGTTACGTCCCAATAGCATGGTTAAGGATGATTTCAGATGCCAATCATATATTCCTTTTGACAAGGTGGTGCTGAATGTCCAGTTCTCTGTATGGTTGTGATGGTTGCGCCGGGTGTAGACGATACTATCTCCGGTGATATTCTGTTCGAACAAGGTATTCCGGTTATTACGGCTGTACGTGAGCGAAGCGGTAACGAAAAGCTCTTGTACAGTGTTTTTATATTCCCCGTAAAGATTATAGGTCTGATTGATGTTTGTGGGAAACAGTCCGTTTCCGTTCCACCAAGTGCGGTGGTCGGTTTGATAGAGTCCGGGATAGAGGCCGGTGACGTCTTCCGCAGATCGTGTCAGGCTTCCGTAGAGGGAAAACTTCCAGTGATAATCCAGTTGGTAGCGCAGGTATAACGCAGGGTTGAAGGTAAGGAAGTAGCGTTGCTGCGAAAAGTACCGTTGTCCTTTTAAAGGCAGGGAAAGGGTAGCCAGCCATTTTCCCCGTTCTAACAGGAAGTAGGGGGTAAGGTACAATGAGAGGTTGGAGGCATTAAAGTCGGCGGGTTGTGCTGCTGCGCTGTAATTCATTGTAGCCCATTCGCCTTGTACACCTGCTTTGTATTGTTGCGTGAAACCATTATGCTTTTGCAGATATGCCGCACAATTGTCCGTATGGAAGTTGTGCTGGTGGAATTTACTTTCTCCTTTTGTAAGAGAGAGGGAGGCAGGAAGATATGCATACTGTGTTGCCGAACGAAATTCCCAGGTTTTGCCCTCCCTGTTCCGGATGAGGTTGAAGTAATTCCCGGCAGTCAATTGTGAAGTTCGTATTGTTTGCCGGAGTTCTTCCGAATGTCCGCGATTAATCTCCCCGTCTGCGGTGAAACGGTTGGATATATAGTTCCGGCTGCCATGATCGGAAAACGCAGTTCCAGATTGGCGGCATCACTTATCAGCCGGTAATGATATGTTTCGTCTATTCGTATGCTGTCGGTCGGCTGGTAATAGATTTGCGTGTTTTCCCGTTGCTGCCGGATAAGGTTGTGGGTATATCCGGCTTGCATGCGCAGGCTCCGGTCGTCGTTCCATTTATACATCCGGTTGCCGTTCAGGGTATGTGTTTCATTAAACAGTAGTCGCTTTTTATCTAATGGTGCGCTGATGCCCGGTTGCGACAGGAAGCCGGAGACCGGAAGTTGCTGCCAACTGTTTCCGGTTAGCACGGTTTGTTCGGTGCTAAGGTCTTTACCATTGTTATTAGTCTTGTAGTTGTAGATACTTTGTTTGCCTTTGCCCAACTGGAGCGCATTCAGTCCGCCTTCCCATAGAAACGTGTCGTCATTATTGTTCCAACCGACACCGAGAGTACCGTTTACTATCCATTGGTCGCGCGCTTTGGGATCCAGCTTCAGGTTCAGCGCTACTTTATCCGAACTAATAAAATTCCTGGATAGCAACCTGGAAGTCCATAATTTCCGCCGTCTTAACGGCCTTTGCGCTCAGGTTGTTGTTTATCTGGTTGTATCGTCCGCCTGTCACATCCATCCCTTCTACAAAATAGTGGTCGATGGGTTTTCCCTTGTATTTCACCTGTCCGTTCTCGTCTACGTCCACACCCGGAAGCTTCTTTAAAACGTCCTTGATATGTACATCTTTTGATGAGGCGAATTGTGCTAAGTCGTACTTTACGGTATCCTTGCGTGTGTTTATACGTCCGGGGCGTATCTGTACTTCTTTCAGCATAATAGCTTCCGGTTGCAGGCTGAAATTCAAAGTTCCTGCCGAACTGACCTTTCTCGTCTCCTTCTTGTAACCTAAGAAGGAGGCGTTCAGTTGCAGTATTCCGTTATGTTTCCACGGCAGGCTGTATCGCCCGTTGGCATCGGTCAATGCGTAGTCTATCATTGTGTTTTCACGCAAAACACTGATCATAACCGCTTCCAAGGGCTGGTTGGTTTCTGCATCTACTATAGTGCCGCTCAAGGTTTGCGCCGGAGCGAACTGCGAAATACAAAGGAGATACAGGAAGGTTGTAATGCAAAGCACTTTATTCATATATCAAAGTGATTGAAAGATTATAGGGAATGTCTGCTCCGTACCATCTCCGTACCTGCTCCGTATCAAGTCCGTTCTATAGGATACGGAGCAGGTACGGAGTTGGTACGGAGCAGACACGGTTTTGATAATTATCGGGTTTTGACGTTTATTTAGAAGCTGTTTTGAATTTATTCAGTTTTCTTTTAAGAGTTGTTTTTGAGGATATTTTTCTGTTTTTAAGAGGAACATAGCGGGCTATGGCGGGCTATGTGACGAGTGAAAACAGGAAAAGAGACCGAAAACAAACTTAAAAGAGACTGATAAAATTAATTAGGAATAAATTCAAAACAGCTTCTTATTCCTTTCCAACGGATTATGCGATATGTTTTTCGGATTCTTTGCCTTATTGCCCTGTTCGTCTTTTATGGTAATTGTAACGTTGGGCATACTCCCGACGATAAAGCCCACCGGGTCGGCATAGTAACGTTCATGTACTTTTTCGTAAGCCTTACGGTTGACAGGCTCATACTCTTTTCCGTCGAAGATAACAGGTCTGTACGTGTGACACTGTTCTATTCCTGTTGCTGTGAACGAGTAATGTCCTTCACTGTCTTCCGCTTTCAGTATAAGTCCCGGCAATCCGTAGAGCTTCCAAGGTCCGTCACTGACAGGAATCTCCGGAGCGAACCATGCTGTCCAGGTACGTCCCTTGAATTGGCATTCCGCTTTTACGCACAGGTAAGATAGAATGCTGTCGTTTTCCGCCAATACTTTCCATTGTGGACGTTCTTCGGGTTCTTCGCAACGAAGGCGGGTCATGCCTGCTATTTCGTCGAGTGTGGTTACTTTCCCTGTAGGATAACCTTTGAAGGTACGTTCGGACAATTTGCTTGTGCCATATTGTTTCAGGTGTTCGTTCATGATTTCCTGCGATGCATTGTTTGCGAAGTCTGCCGTCAGCACGGAGTCGCAGATGTATTGGGTGTAGCTGTAGAATTTGGAAAGGTTTTTGCCTGTTTCCAACATCATGGTTTCCTCGGTTACGTTCTCCGGTTTTTCTATGTTGGCAATGCAATGTGTTTCGTATTGCACAAGGAGTTGGACTTCGCCGATGGTGTCCTTCTGAATCTCCGAAGCGTTGGTGTGCATCCTGAAGGTGAATTGCGCCGTTGCCTGGGTTGTGGCCAGTGTTGCTACACACAGGCTGAGAATAATAGTTTTTGCATTCATACGTTTTGTTTTTTATGAGTTATACGTTTGGTTACGGGTTTTCCCGTGCTGCAAATCTATGAGGTTTTTGTTTTGGGCAACCCTGAAAGTTATTACTGAAATATTACGCCGCGGATAATATCTGCCTCGCGTGTACTTCTATTTGCAGACTAACGTTTACCTTTGCCGGTACTCGAAAAAAGAATGATTATGGAACGACGGATTAAAATAGTATGGATACTTTCCATTGTAGCGATGTTGCTTATCACGGCAGGTCAGGCTTACTGGCTGAGCAACCAGTATCAGTATATGAACGACGAACAGATACAGGATATCTACGAACGCATCCTCCGGACTGTGGAGAAATACGATACCATCCGTACCCCTCGGTCTGCAAAAGACACCAGCTACTCCCAAAAGGGTATCAACACCACCAACAACATGTTCTTCTACCAACTGAATAAGTTCATAGACATGGAAGAGCGGACTACCATTGATAAACTGATACTGGGCGTCCTCGAGGGTAGAAACCTGGATAACATGGGGACGGATATGGCTATAGAAACCCTCCGGATAGAGCGCAACGACTCCGCCCGGGTAGATGATAAAGAAGAAGACCTGCGCCACGGGCAATGGTCGGATTTCATGCCGAAAGACCGGGTGCTCTTCGTGGACTCCTTCAAAATCAATATGTCCGATAAGTTTGCCCCCAACCTGAATATCATTATCAACCAGTATCGTCTGGAACTGGATGTACCGTTTACCTTGCAACAATTCGATTCGTTACTTGCCATGCGTTTGGATAACCATGACTTTGCCACCCGCCTGGTGGTCTCCAACGATACGGTTTACCAGTGGATGCCTGAACTGATACAGAAAGGTACACTGTTCAATCCCTATATAGAAGTAAGTTATCCCTATAATCCCTTGAGGCATCAGTCGGTTCTTGTCACCGTGAAGATTTCACCGCATACCGTACTTGTGCGCATGGGCTGGCAATTGTTCGGCAGCATCTGCCTCATATTCTTATTAGGTTTGTGCCTGTTGTTTCAGATAAGAACTATCTTGAAGCAACACCGTATAGACGAACTCCGGAAAAGCTTCGTAAACACCATGATCCATGAATTGAAGCGCCCGGTACAAGCCTTGAAGATGTGCGTGGCTTTCCTCAATGACAAATCTCTGCGAATAGACGAGAAAGCGATGGACGAGGTAATTCACGACTCTATGTCCGAACTGGATAACCTTTCGGCCTATCTCTCGAAGTTGCGCGACATGACCCGCGCCGATGATGAACATACACAACTCACTGTCCGTACGTTCGACATAAAGGAAACTCTGGAGAAGCTTATCCGTATTTACCATGCGCCTGAAGATAAAGATGTTATTATTGATACTCAGTTTAGCGCGGAAACTCTGGTGACGGCAGATCCGGTACATATCTCTAATATCATCAGTAATCTGATAGAGAATGCTGTGAAGTATTCCGGTGCGTCGGTACGTATTGTGGTGGATTGCCTGTTGCACGATCAGCAACTGACAATCCGTGTATCCGATGATGGCATCGGCATTCCGGCTTCCGAACAGAACCGTGTGTTCGATAAGTTCTACCGGGGTAGTAATCTTCCCGACCGTTCATTACCGGGCATTGGGTTGGGATTAAGTTATGTGAAGTTGCTCGTAGAGGCGCATCATGGAAATGTTTCCTTAAGTGGCCAGACAGGCAAAGGAACGACGGTAGAAATTAATATTCCCCAATAAGTCAGTACTAATGTAACTACCAACTACTTACTACCAACTACTAACTACTAACTACCAACCCCTAATTCATGAAACCTTTAAAGATCCTTTTCGCCGACGATGATTTGAAGTACTCAATGTTACTGAAACGCTTCCTTGAAAAAGAAGGTTACGAAGTGACGTATGCCGGAAACGGGACAATCGCCCTTGAGCAATTCCTGCTCGTAAAGCCTGATTTGGTATTGCTTGACATCAATATGCCCGGTAGCAACGGCTTTGAAGTAGCCGAACGCATCCGTGAAACGGACAAGCATGTTCTTATCTTCTTCCTCTCCGACCGCAGTGACAAAGCCGACCGCCTGCAAGGTTTCCAACTCCGGGCGAATGATTACCTTGCCAAACCTTTCTATCCCGAAGAACTTATCGCCCGTATTCGTGAGCGTTTTGCGTCGCAGCTTTCCGATACGGTAGAGGAAGAGACGTACTGTTTCGGTCAGTCCGTATTCAATTACAGTACGAATGAAATCCGTACGGGAAATAACAAAGTGCTTATCACATCCCGTCAGGCGGATATTCTTCGTTTACTCGCCCGGCACCCCAATCTGGCTGTAGAACGGGATGCATTGCTGGCAACTGTCTGGGGAACTTCTTCTTATGCCAATTCCCTTGCCTTGAACGTGCAGATAACTTATTTGCGCAAGGCGCTTCGTAACGACCCGGCTGTGCAGATTGAGTCGCTGATGAAGAAGGGGTATGTGCTGAAGGTCTCTGATTCTTCTTTCATAAATAACCTTAAATAAAAGAAAGCAGCCCACACGTTTTATATTAAGAGTTCCTAACTTTGAAGTGTTAATTTAATGCCTCCTTTAACCATTAGCATTATGAGCATTGTACGACAAATCAATGAAGGACTTCAAACGTTAGGTTTCAGCCAATCGTTGGCAGACCAGTTAGATCAATTTATAGCTTTTCTGGGAGTACTCCTTGTGGCTTATCTGGCAGACGCCGTTTGCCGGCATATCATGTTGAAGATTGTTTCGCGTTTAGTAAAGCAAACAAAAGCCACTTGGGATGATATCATTTTCGACCGCAAGGTCATGATACACCTCAGCCGTATGGTGGCGCCTATCCTTATTTATATTCTCCTTCCGTTGGCGTTCTCCGACACCGGTTCGGCAACGCTTGCGCTTATACAGCGCTTCTGCCTTATCTTCGTCATCATCATGTTCCTTAGTTTTATCAGCTCCCTGCTTACGGCGGTTTATTCCGTGTACAGCGAGAAGGAACAGTTTCGCGACCGCCCCTTGAAAGGCTTCTTGCAGACGGCGCAAGTCATTCTTTACTTTGTGGGAGGCATTATTATTGTCAGCATATTGATAGACCGTTCGCCCGGTGTATTGCTCACAGGCTTGGGGGCTTCGGCAGCCGTGCTGATGCTGGTATTCAAGGATAGTATTATGGGCTTCGTCTCCGGCGTACAACTCTCTGCCAACAATATGCTGAAGGTGGGCGACTGGATTACCATGCCCAAATACGGTGCTGACGGGGATGTGATAGAAGTATCGCTGAATACGGTGAAGGTTCGTAACTTCGATAAGACCATCACCACCATTCCTCCTTACCTGTTGGTGAGCGACTCTTTCCAGAACTGGCGCGGTATGCAGGAGAGTGGCGGGCGACGTATCAAGCGTTCCATCAACATCGACATGAATAGTGTGAAGTTCTGTACTCCCGAGATGCTGGCTAAGTTTCGGAAGATACATATATTGACGGACTACATCGAACGGACAGAAGGAGTGATAAAAGAGTATAATGAGGAGCGTGACATTGATAACTCTATCCTTGTAAACGGTCGTCGCCAGACGAATCTCGGTGTTTTCCGCGCTTATATGAATTGTTATTTGAAGGCTCATCCGGGCGTGAACCAGGATTTGACCTGCATGGTGCGGCAGCTTCAACCTACTGATCGCGGCATACCGCTGGAACTTTATTTCTTCTCTTCAACCACGTCCTGGATACCTTATGAGGACTTGCAGTCTGATGTATTCGATCACCTGCTGGCTATTATCTCCGAGTTCGACCTGTATGTGTTCCAGTCACCATCCGGTGGAGATTTCCGGAAGTCAATCTTATCTTAACGGAAACGCCGGACAGTTCCTCTGAATCTGCCCGGCGTTGTTGTAGAAGCTATTTATCCGAGTGATTATTATTTAATCCAGTTACCGCTAATCCAAGTGTCGCCCGCCTTCACTGCGCCTTTGTATTCGGCTTTGGTGAAGAAACTGTCGGCGCTGAGGTCCTTACCGCCATCAAGTGTACCTTCGTAAAGGTTCTCCCAAGTGAGGGTTTGTGAGGCAAGGTTTCCTGTTGCGGCGGCAAACATGTCGCCGGTGTAGATGCTTTCTGCAGAAGAGAATGCTCCGCCGATGGCTACGTATTCAATCTTGGAAACGCCGTCTTTCAGGGAATTCTCTGTTTCGGAAGTCTCTACGGTCAAGGGCTGGCCTTTGCCGCTGATTAGTGTATTGTAGAGTTCCACTTGAGTTCCGGCACGCAGGCGTACGCCTTGTTTGCTGCCGCCGTTACCTATCAGCGTCAGGTTGGCAAGGATGGGATGGGCTACCGGAGTTGCGGCGAAGTTTGTTCCGTTGTTGTCACATTCCATGAGGCAGTCGCAATCGTATCCCAGCGTTCCGGCTGCTTCCTGATAAGCAACAAGGAACTGGCCTTTACCGTTCCAGCCTTCCGTCCAGTCGAAAGAGTCGTCGCTGCAACTGGTGGCTACGCAGTACTTCACGTTTACCGATCCGCCGAAGAATTCAAAACCGTCGTCCGAACCTTGATAAGCCTGGCAGTATTCCACTGTGGTTCCGTTGCCTACACCGTAGAAGGTGAAGCCGTTGGCTTCGTGCTCTTCGTCGAAGGCGTATCCACTATATTCTATGCGGACGTATTTCAGTGTACCGGAGTTGTCGTTGTCGTTATTGCCACCGTAAACGGCGCCGCCGATTTCGGAACTACCGGTACCTCCGGCTACATTGGTGTGTGCATATCCGCAGATGTGGATACCGCCCCAGGCTCCGGCTTCTTTCTTTTCGGAAGTCAGGATGATGGGATTCTCGGCAGTACCTTGAGCATTGATTTTGGCACCCTGTTCAATGAGGAAGTAGTCTACTGTGTCATCGTGCTTGGCTATGATGGTTACGCCCGGCTCAATGGTGAGGGTTGCTCCGTTCTTTACTTTATACTCTCCGGTCAGGTAATAAGACTTTCCTTCCGAGAGGGTCTTGTTGGCGGATATTTCACCTTTCAGTTCTTCAAGCTCTTCTTCTGCTACGCCGCTTTTCAGAGTCCAGCCTTGTGTCCAGTCGTTGTTGGCGGGTACTGCGCCCTGGTAGGCGGCTGCAGTGAAGAAGCTGTCGCTGAGATTCTTGCCGCCTGCAATGGTGCCTACGTAGTAATCTCTGAATGAGAAGCTGTAGTTGATGGTGTTATTGTTTCCGTCTTTGACGAACTCGGCAGATGAGTAGATGCCTGCACCGCAGTTGATGTCGGTAGCCAAGGTGATGTATTGCAGTTCGGAGCTACCGTCTATCAGGCTGTTTTCTGTTTCATTGGTTTCGGTGGTGAGAGTCTTGCCTTTACCTTTTATAATGGTATTGTAGATTTTCGCCTTTGTTCCGGCGCGCAGGCGGATGCCTTGTTGAGCTTCGCCGTTACCTATCAGTGTCAGGTTGGCAAGTGTGGGGCAGGCTACCGGGGTTGCGGCAAAGTTTGTTCCGTTGTTGTCACATTCCATGAGGCAGTCGCAGTTGTATCCCAGTTCGTTTTGAGGACTTTGATAAGCAACGAGGAACTGGCCTTTACCGTTCCAGCCTTCCGTCCAGTCAAAGGAGTCGTCGCTACAGTCGGTAGCTACCAGGTACTTCACGTTTACCGAGCCGCCAAAGAATTCGAAACCGTCGTCCGAACCCATGTAGGCCTGGCAGTATTCCACTGTGGTTCCGCTACCCACGCCGTAGAAGGTTATGCCGTTGGCTTCGTGCTCTTCGTCGAAGGCGTAGCCGGTGTATTCCAGACGTATGTAGCGCAGCGTACCGGAGTTGTCGGCATCATTGTTGCCGCCGTAGTTTGCATCGCCTATTTCAGACTTGCCTGCTCCGCCCGGTACATTGGTGTGTGCATTTCCGCAGATGTGGATACCGCCCCAGGCTCCCGGCTCTTTTCTTTCGGAAGTCATGATGATGGGGTTGCTGGCTGTTCCCTGGGCGTCAATCTTGGCGCCTTGTTCAATGAGGATATAGTCCACGTCGTTGTCGTACTTGGCAATGATGGTTACGCCTGCGGGGATTTTCAGCGTTGCGCCGTTCTTTACGTGTATGCCTCCGCTCAGGGTATAGGTTTTTCCTGCTTCCAGCTCGGTATTGCTTTCGATGTCTTTCGACAGTTCATACTTGTTGTCATCGCCGCCACCGTTGTCGTCGTTATTGTCTTTGTCTTCACACGAGGTGAATAAGGTCAGGCTTGCAGCAAGGGCAAGGCTCATGAATTTCCAAATAATCTTCTTCATAATGTAATTGCTTAAAATGATTGTAATATAT
>QMCE01001437.1_pt1 | contig 13047 bp, 12 predicted proteins | sample 1821851 | NCBI WGS metagenome assembly QMCE01 (sample SAMN09453174, study PRJNA476694) | Termite gut metagenome, whole genome shotgun sequencing project. | isolation source: worker | host: Odontotermes sp. | place: South Africa:Pretoria | collected 2016-01-28 | reverse complement strand
TTTTCTCGACAATGTTGTCCCATTGCCTTCGAAAACCGGACTCGCCCAGCACAAAACGGACGAAAAATCGACCCAAAGCGAATTGAGCAACAGGCTCTAACACGCAACCGGAGTGCTAGCTCTTCGCCTTCGCCTTTTCGCCGCGCGCTTTCGACGAGACGGTGCGCGGCTTCCGCTTCTTCGCGGGGGCGGCTGCGTCCGCCTTTTTCGCGGCGGGCTTCGCCGGCTTCTTCGCGGCAGCCTTTTTCGCGGAGGCTTTCTTCGCGGCGGTTTTCTTCGCGGCGGTTTTCTTTTCCTTGTCCGCTTTTGAAGGCGCTTTTTTCGCGCTCCACGCGGAGGACGGAATGCCCTGCCCCTTCAGAATCGTCGCCACCGTCGCCGACGGACGCGCCCCGACGCCCAGCCAATACTTCGCGCGCTCAAGGTCGATGCGCACCGGCTCCTTGTCCGACTTCGGATCGTAAAAGCCCAGTTCCTCCACCGGCCGTCCATCGCGACGCGTGCGGCTGTTGTACACCCCAATGTGGTAATACGGTAAATGCACGCGGCCCGCGCGCGACAAACGAATGACGACTGACACCTATTTTCTCCTTTTCTTCTTGTCTTTCTTTCGGTCTTTTTTCTTCTGCTGGGCTTTTGAACCCGCCTTCTTCGATCCGAACAGCGAGCGGCCGCCCGCCAGGGAAGACAGCGCGCCCGGCGACAGCGATTCCAGCGCCTGCTGGCTTTTGCCGCCGAAGAAGCCCAAACGTCCCATCCGCCCCGTTATCTTACGCATTTCCCCGAACTGCTTCAACAAATCTCCGACATCCCGGTCGGTTTTGCCCGCGCCGCGGGCGATGCGCTGTCTCCGCTTGCCGTCGATGATTTCCGGATGCTGCCGCTCCTCCTTCGTCATCGACTGGATGATGGCTTCGATCTGCCGGAACTGGCCTTCGTCGATATCGATGTTCTTCAGCTGGTTTCCCAGCCCCGGAATCATGCCGAGAATGTCCTTGAGCGATCCCATTTTCCGGATGCTCGCGAGCTGCGCGAGGAAATCGTCCAGGTTGAACTGGTTCGCCGCCAGCTTGTCCTGCAGCGCTTTCGCCTCTTTCTCGTCGATGACGCTCTGCGCGCGCTCGACAAGGCTGACGACGTCGCCCATGCCGAGGATGCGGCCCGCCATGCGGTCGGGATGGAACTCTTCCAGCGCGTCGAGCTTCTCGCCCGTGGCGATGAGCTTGATCGGCACGCCCGTGCTTTCGCGCAGGGACAGCGCCGCGCCGCCGCGCGCGTCCGAATCCATTTTCGTCATCACCGCGCCCGTCAGGGGCAGGCGGCGCTTGAATTCCTCCGCCGTGTCGACGGCGGACTGGCCGATCATGGCGTCGCAGACGAAGAGGATTTCCCCGGGGTTCGCCGCCTGCCGGATGGCGTCCAGCTCCGTCATCAGTTCGTCGTCGACGTGGAGGCGTCCGGCGGTGTCGAGAATAATGAGGTCGGCGCCGTGCAGTTGCGCGGCGTTCAGCGCATTGCGGCAGATCGACACCGGGTTCGCGCCCTGCTGGGTGAAGACGGGCACGCCCACCTGTTCGCCCAGCACTTTGAGCTGTTCGATGGCGGCGGGGCGCTGCACGTCGGCGGCGACGAGGAGGGGATGCTTTCCCTCGGCCTTCCACTTGCGGGCGAGCTTGCCCGCGGTGGTGGTCTTGCCCGATCCCTGGAGGCCGCAGAGCATGACGATGGTGGGCCCCCTGTCCGCCCAGGCGATGCCGGCGGTCGCGCCGCCGAGGAGGGCGATCAGCTCGTCGTAGACGATTTTGACGAACTGCTGCCCCGGGTCGACGCCGGGAATGACCTCCATCCCGACGGCAAGCGTTTTCACCCTGTCGACAAAGGCGGCGGCGACCTTGTTGTTGACGTCCGCCTCAAGGAGCGCGATGCGGACTTCCTTCATGGCTTCGGCGACGTTTTCCTCGCTCAGTTTCGCTTTGCCGAGAACGGTGCGGAGGACTTTGCTGAGACTGTCGGTGATGGATTCGAACATGATGCTTCAGGCCTTTGAGACTTCGGTGGCGCAGAGGAAGATGGTCTCGACGTCGAGGGCGTCGACTTCGGCTTCCTCTGTGATGTTGTTTTTGAATTCGGAGCGGAGGCGGCGGATGGCGTTGTCGCGGATCATGGAGCGCCATTGGAGGGCGTTTCCCTCGTTTTCGGCGAGAACGTAGTAGGCGTCGGTGCCGAGATCGTCCTTCTGCATGAGGCAGAGGATGCGCGCGGGCCGGCGACCCGGCACAGCGAGGGTGACGATCCTGTGGGGGCCCTGCAGGCTTCCCTGTAGGTTCATGGATTCGCTCCTTTTCCCGTCCGATCGCGAAGGATCATGAAGAGGATACTATACCCCGGGTGTGGCCGTCCGCCAATGGTTTTTTGTGCAATTTATGCTCCCGGCGCTTTTCCCCTCACGACGCGCGGGACGCCGCCGTAGTCGGAGACGGCGTCGACTTCCCGGAATCCGCGGCGCGAAAGCATTTCCGCGACGCGCTGCGCCTGTCCGGCGCCGACTTCGAGGAAAATCCGGCCTTCCGGCGCGAGCCGGAGGGGCGCGTCCGGGATGATCCGGCGGTAGCAGTCGAGGCCGTCCTTCCCGCCGTACAGCGCGAGAGGCGGATCATAGCGCGCGACTTCCGGCCAGATGTCCGGGTCGCCTTCGAGAAGATAGGGCGGGTTCGAGAGGATGAAGTCGAAGGTCTCCCCCGCGCGGCAGCCGGCGAACCAGTCGCCCTGGCGGAAGTCGATGCGATCCGCGACCTGCGCCTTCGCCGCGTTCTTTTTCGCGACGGCGAGGGCTTTCGGGCTGGCGTCGACGGCGACGACGCGCGCGGAGGGAAGGTGCGCGGCGAGGGCGACGGCGATGCAGCCGCTGCCTGTCCCGAGATCGAGCGCCGAAATGCGCGCGCCGCCCGGGGCCGGGGCGTTCCTTCCCTTCGGCGCGGCGGCGGGGGCGCCGTCCCGCGTCCGCGCCGGGGGTTGCGCCGTTTTTCGCTGCGGGGCGGCGGGGCGGGGCGGGGCGTCGATGTCTTGTTCGTCGTCAATGTCTTCCGCGTAGCTGTCGAGCAGGCGTTCCAGCTCCCGCGCCATCGCCTCGTCTCCCGCGCTGTCCGGCGGGGGCGTTTCCGCCTCCGGGGGCGGCTGTTCCCCGTCGGGGGGCGGGGCGTGTTTTCCGGGGGCGGCGCATTCGAGGACGGATTCGACCAGCAGCTCCGTCTCCGGCCTCGGCGAGAGGACGTCCGGGGTGACGGCGAAGTCGATGCCCATGAATTCCCTGCGGCCGAGGATGCGGCTCACGGGTTCCCGCTCCGCGCGCCGGCGGACGAGCTCCCGGTAGGCGGCGAGGGGCTTTCCCGCGATTTCCTTTTCAAACCCCGCGTAGAGGTCGACCCGGCGCTTGAGGCCGAGCACTTCGCAGAGGAGCACCTCCGCGTCCAGGCGGGGGCCGGGGATGTTTTTCCCCGCGAGGTAGTCTGCCGTGACCTTGACGAGTTCGAGCGGTTTCCAGATTTTTGCTTCAGCCATGCGGGGCATCCAAAGAAGAGCGGGATTTTGGCCGTGACGCGCCAAAATCCCGCGTGGCAGTCAAGCCGGTGCAGACGCTGCACCGCCGGGATGACGATGGTGGAATGCTTCTCCCGCTATTTTCTCCGGACGTATTTCCGGATGTCGAACCGGTCTTTTTCCTCGCCGAAGGCCACCACTTCGATGGGGAAGTATTCCTCCATTTCCCCTTCCTCGCCTGTCGGCAGCTCGTACCGCATGCCGGCCGCGCCCGTGATGCCGAAGTCGTCCGAATACCACATTTCATACGGCGGCTCTTCCGGAATGGCGGCGACGTAGACCATGACTTTCTTCCCGTCGATCGTCACGTTCTTCCGGCCCACCTTCGCGCGGGATTTGACCAGCTCGGCGTATTCGGCGAGTTCGCCGGTGCGGAAGCGGGCGACTTCGTCCTTTTTGACGGGGCGGCCGTTCAGGTCGAAGGTTTCCAGCGTGTAGTGGATGATGTAGTCGTTTTCGATTTCCTCGGTGTCGGTGGCTGTTTCCTTGGTGAAATTGTTTTCGTCCTTGTAGACGACCCAGTCGCCGACCTTGACCTTGGAGATGCGGAGGGGGACGGGGCTGCGCATCTGCCCCGCCTCCGCGAAGCCTGCGACGAGCGCGGCGGTGAAAACGAGCGCGGCGGCAAAACGGAACATGCGGATCATCGTGAACCTCCTGTGCAAAATGGTGGATTGTTTCAGAGTACCGGCTGCAAGGGTGTATTTCATTGTTTCGCCCTGCGCTCTTCTTCGATTTCCTTGAGAACCTCTTCAAAGGGAATGCCGGGCTCGGGATTGTTCTTGTAGTCTTCCCAGTCCAGCCTGTCCTCGATGTCCTCCAGCCAGTCTCCGAAATTCTCGACGGGAACCATGATGTATTCCCGTCCGTCGAAGGTGCCGTACTTCGCCGAGGCCGGCAGGAGCTCCGGCCGGATGCGGAGCGGTTTCTGCGGCGGGGATTCCTTCTCGTCCGCGACTTCGGCGACTTCCGGGGCGGCGGTGGTCGACATGGCGTCTCCTATCGTTTCAGATCCTCCTGCTTCGCGTATTCTACCAGTTCCGCGATGAGTTTGTCCAGTTTCCCCTCGATAATATCCCCCAGCGGGAAATTTTTCCCCAGGCGGTGGTCGGTGCAGCGATCCTGCGGGAAGTTGTAGGTGCGCACCCGTTCCGAGCGGTCGCCGGATCCGGTCTGGCCGCGCCGCTCCGCCGCGCGCTTGGCGTCTTCCTCCGCCTTTTTCAGTTCATAGAGGCGGGAGCGGAGGACGCGCATGCCCTTCGCCTTGTTCTTGTGCTGGCTTTTTTCCTCCTGCATGAACACGGTGATGCCTGTGGGGACGTGGATGATCCGGACGGAGGACTGGGTCGTGTTCACGCTCTGCCCGCCGGGGCCGCCGGAGCACTGGATGGAAATCTGCAAATCCTCCGGGCGGATCTCCACCTCGTACTCCTCCGCCTCCGGCATGACGGCGACCGTCGCCGCCGACGTGTGCACCCTTCCCTGCGCCTCCGTCTCCGGCACGCGCTGGACGCGGTGGCCGCCGCCCTCCATTTTGAGATCGCGAAACACATTCTCGCCTTCAACAGAGACGATCACCTCCTTGAAGCCGCCGCGCTCCGATTCGGACATCGACATGATCTCGAATTTCCAGCCTTTCCCGTCCGCATGGTTCCGGTACATGCGGAAGAGATCGCCGGCGAAGAGCGCCGCCTCCTCGCCGCCGGTGCCGGCGCGGATTTCGAGGAGGGCGTTCCGGTTGTTGTCGGCGCCCTGTCCCAGGATCATGTCGACGATTTCGGCTTCCAGCGCGTCGTGCCGTTCCTGCAGGGCGGGGAGTTCCATTTCCGCGAGTTCGCGGAGTTCGGCGTCCTGATTCGCGTCGGCGGCGATTTCCCTGTTGTCGGCCAGTTCTTTTTCAAGACCCAGGAAATGGCTGTAGGTTTCCATGGATTTCGCGAGGGTGCCGCGTTCGCGCATGTAGTCGCCGATCTGCGGATCCGCGCCGACGGCGGGGTCGGCGAGTTTGGCGTCCAGCTCCCTGAAGCGGGAGAGGCGGTCGTCGAGCTTGGCTTTGACTTTGGCGTCGAGCATGGGTATTCCTCAGCAGTAAAACAAACGCGCGCCAGCCCGGAAAAAGGCTGGCGCAATCGTCGGGATGACACGGGAATGCCTGCTACTCGGCCGCGGGCGCCTCGCCTTCGGCCGCTTCCGCCGGAGCCGCGCCTTCCTCGGCCTTGTCCGCCTTCTTCGGCGTCTTCCGCGCCGCTTTCAGGCGCTTCTCCGCCTGGATGGCGGCGGACTGCACCTGCTTCTTCGACGCCGCCTTCTTCGCCTTCACGACTTCCGCCGTGGCCACGCCCTCGGCCAGGTTGAAGCGCTTCTGGAATTTCTCGATGCGGCCGGCCGTGTCGACAAACTTCTGCTTGCCGGTGAAGAAGGGATGGCACTCGTTGCAGAGGGTGAGGCGGATGTCGTTCTTCGTGGAACGGGTCTTGATCTCGTTCCCGCAGGCGCAGTGGATCGTCACTTCCTCGTATTTCGGATGGATGGTTGCTTTCATGGTTATATTCCTTAAAAAAGCGGTTCTCTGTGCTCTCTGTGTCTCTGTGGTGAAAAATGCGGTTCAGCAACAGGCTCTTACATCCGCGCCGAGGTTCTCCCCGAAGAACTCTTGTCCTCCTGCATCTGCTTCGCCTTCGCGGCGACCTGCTGCGCGATGTTGGAGGGGACAGCCTCGTAGTGGGACAGTTCCATCGTGTAGCTGCCCTCGCCCTGGGTGATGGCCTTGAGGGTGGAGCCGTAGTCGGCGACTTCGGCGAGGGGCACCTGCGCCTTCAGGACCTGCATGTCGCCCATCTGGTCGGTGCCGGTGGGGCGTCCCCGGCGGCTGGAGATGTCGCCGGAAATATCCCCGAAATACTGGGCGGGGAAGGCGATTTCAAGGTTCACGATGGGCTCCAGAAGAACCGGCTTCGTGTTTTCGACGATTTCCTTGAAGCCCATCTCGCCCGCGATCTGGAAGGCGATGTCCTTCGAGTCGACCGGGTGCTCCTTCCCGAAGAACAGCTCGACAATAACGTCCACCAGCGGGTAGCCGGCGACAGGCCCGTGATCCAGCGCCTTTTTGACGCCCTTCTCGACCGAGGGAATGAACGGGCCGGAAATGACGCCGCCGACGATGGCGTTGACGAATTCGAAACCCTTGCCCCGCTCGTTCGGCTTGATGCGGAGGTGGACTTCGCCGAACTGCCCCGCGCCGCCCGACTGTTTCTTGTGGCGGTAGCTGCCCTCCGCCTCCTTCGTGACGGTTTCGAGATACGGAATCTTCGGCGGCTTCGTGTCCAGTTCCATCGCGTAGCGCGTTTTCAGGCGGGAGAGCATGACGTCCAGGTGCACTTGCCCCATGCCGGAAATGACCTGCTCGCCCGTCTGCTCGCTCCGCTCGAAAATGAAGGTGGGGTCTTCCTCGCAGAGGCGGTGGAGGTTGGTGCCCATTTTCTGCTCGTCCCCGCGGTTCTTCGGGGCGACGGCGAGGCCGCTCATGGGGTGGGGGAAGAAGATCGGCTCGAACCGCAGATCGCCCGAAGCGTAGACGGTGTCGCCGATGTGGAGGTTGTCGACTTTGGAGACGCCGACGATGTCCCCCGCGACCGCGTCCGTGACGTCTTCCCGCTTTTCCCCCTGGGCGCGGAAAAGCTGGTTGATTTTCTCCGGCTTCCCGGTGGAGGAAATGCTGACGGAGGACTTCGATTCCAGCTTCCCGGAGAAAATGCGGATATAGCTCATCTTCCCGACATGCGGGTCGGAGACGACCTTGAACACCTGCCCGAGAACCGGCCCGTCCTCCTTCGGATCCAGGGCGACGGTGCCGTCGGCGCCCTCCCTGACGAGGGTTCGTTTCGCGGCGAGGGGCGTCGGCGCGTAGGCGGCGATGAAGTCCATGAGCTCGGCGACGCCGAGGTCCTTTTCCGCCGAGACCATGAAGACGGGCGTCATCGTGCCCGCCTGCAGCGCCTTCGGGAGGACGGCCGTGATTTCCGCGTCGGACAGTTCCATCGTCTCCATGTATTTTTCCATGAGCGCGTCGTCCGCTTCGACGGCGTTCTCGATGGCCGCCTGCTTCAGGCCGTCCGCCTCGTCCCCGGCGTTCGGGGCGAAGGCGGAGGCGACGCCGGCGAAGGCGGGGCCCTCGCCGTTGTTCACGACGGCGGGGACGCACTTCGCGCCGAACGCCTTCTGGATGCCGGCGACCACTTCCTGGACATTGACGTTCTCGCCGTCCATGCGGGTGACGACGATGACTTTGCCGAGGTTGTACCGGGAGGCGAGATCCCATGCTTTCCGCGTCATGAGTTCGACGCCCCGCTGCGCGTTGACGCAGATGACGGCGGTGTCGGCGGCGGCGAGGCCGGCGATCATGCCGCCCTGGAAATCGACCTGGCCGGGGGTGTCGATGATGTTGATTTCCTTGCCCGCGTGGGCGATGTGCATGAGCGCGGAGGAGAGGGAGTAGCGGTATTCCTTTTCCTCTTTTTCGTAATCGGAGACGGTGGTGCCGTCGGTGACGGAGCCGAGGCGGCTGACGGCTTTGGCCTTGAGGAGCATGGCTTCGGCAAGAATGGTTTTTCCCGATCCGGCGTGGCCGCAGAGAACAATATTCCGGATGTCGGAGGATTTGTGCTTTGCCATGAGTACGCTCCATTTCGTGGAAAAAACGGGTCAGGCCGCCGAGAAAAACAGACTCTGGAAAAGAGGAGGCCCGCGGACATCCGCGCGCCTGCGGCGTCGCACCGGAGTGGGTTTGCGTCGTTTTGGAGTATGCCGACGGGAGCCATCCTGTGAGAGTCAGGCATTATAACAACATATGGATGGCGTGCAAGCATTTTTTTTCGTCCGCGCGGCCTTCCCGGCCCGGGTGCGGCGCGCGGCTTAATGTTCTCCGGGGATTTTCCCTAACTCGCTGTTCGGCGAAGGGTTACGTCCAACTTTAATCGTGCCTACTTCTTTCGGTGTTCACGTCTTTTTCACGCGTAGAACGATCCGGGTGGAATTTTCCGTTCCGCCCGGATTTCTTGCTTGCAAAGCGCGCGGGCTCCTGCTATGATGCCTTCGGATGTGTTCTCCGCCGGAAAATCCCTTGTCGGAAAAGGCGGAAACTCTTCTTGTCGTCACCTGCCGGACAAGCCTGCCCCACGCGCGGAAGATCACATGCCGCAGGCTTGTCCAGCCGGTCACGTTAATTTAACGTTGTCCGTGATGTTCCTGCGCTGGCGGTTGGGGAAAAGGAACGTTCTCGGGGGAGAAAGGTTCTGAACATGGGCGCCAAACACGTTTTTGCCATTGCCCTTGCGGCGGCGGCGCTGTTCGGCGTCGCGGTCTCCGGGTGCAACCGGGAGAGCGACGCGCGTATGGCGAGCACGGGGAACGCCCGCCGGACGGGGCAGTCGCGCGCGATGCGGGGGCAGCGCGCGCGGCGTGCGGTGGAGACAAATTCCGCGGTGCGTCCGGCGGAGGTGCTTGCCGGCGTGGCGCACCGTTCGCGGCCCGGCAGGAGCGCGGCGCGGCGGTTTGAGCCGCTGCCGCCCGCGCCCGCGCCGCGCCTGGATCCGCGGCAGGAGCGGCAGCTCGCCGCGTACGAACCCCTGCCGGAGCCGGTGCCGGTGCATGCGGCGGCGTCTCGGGCATACGTGTCGGAGCCGTACACGCTCCAGCCTTCCCGGACGGATCCGTCCTCGTATGAAAAAATCTATGCGCACCCCTCGCCGGAGCTTGCGATGGCGCGCGCGCAGTTGCAGGGTTCGGCGCCGCTGACCGACCAGGTGCTGCTGACGGAGCAGCGCGTGGGCGTTCCGGTTCCGACGCCGGAGTCGTTCCCGGTTCCCATCCCCGAGCTGGAGCCGAGCCGCTACTCGCGGGCGACGGACAACGCGGCGAACAGCGTTGTCGCCACGCTGCCGATGCCCTGGCAGGGGCGGCAGCCGCAGCCGCTCCCGCTCCCGCCGCAGACGGCGGGCGACTGGGCGCAGCAGTACGCCCGGTACGCGAACGCGGCGCTTCCTTCCTCCCCGCCGCAGGCGCAGCGTCCGGTTCCTCCCGCGGACGGGCAGCCGCTGCAGGGCTGGGTCGCCAGCCCCGCCACAGCCATGCGGACCCGGGGCAATTGACCCCGTGTTCGGGAGCGCGAGCGACGCAGACCCTACGGACGCCGGCAACGGCGTCCGTATTTTTTCCCTAAACCGCTTCACAGCCGCGCCCATAATCCGTATACTGAGGCGCGGGACTGAAGCGGTCCTTCCCGGGGGAGCGCCATGCGATTCACCACGACCCGTTTCCTTGCCGCGATCGCTGTCTCGATTTTTCTCGGCTTCGTCGCCGTCGCCCTGCTCCGCGCCCTCGGCGTTCTTCCCTCAAGCGACCCCGGCGACCCCGCCGTTCTCGCGCAGCAGGCGGAAGCGGCGCTGGACGCGGTCAGGAACCGCCAGCCGGGCGAGCGCCGCCCCGCCAGCTACGACGCCGTCCTCGCCCCCCTCGACGCCCTGCTCGTCCAGACGAAAACGCTTCTGGAAAGCGAGACCTACAATCCCGCCGCCGACTATGAGAAAATCCGCGCCCTCGCCCTTCCCGTCATCGGCGTCGCCACCCGGGCGGACGCGCAGGCGCGCGCGGAGACGGGGTATCTCACCAAGGAATACCGTTTCAACGATCAAAAGGGCGAAGCCAGCCAATACCTCGCGAACGCCCTCTGGGAGCGCATCCTCCGGACGCTGCCGAAAGAGGCGAACCCCTTCGGCGAATCCCCCCGGTACCCCCCGGGGGAAATGCGGGAGCTCCGCCGGATACTGGATGAGGGCATCGCCGCCGCGCCGGACAACGCGAAGCTGCTGTCCATCCGGGGCGTCGTGAACCGGGCGGAGGGGCAGTTCGGCCCCGCCGCGCGCGACCTTGAGGCGGCGGTGGCGGTTGACGCGGAGGATTCGGCGGCGTGGAACACGCTCGGGCTTGTGCGCATCAGCCTGAAGGAATTCGACAAGGCGGCGGAGGCGCTTGAGCGCGCGCGATCCATTGAGGAGGAAGTGGCGAAGCGGAACGGCGCGGAGCCGGGGGCGGAATACACGGCGATACTCTACAACCTCGCCTCCTTCCACGAGGGGCTCGCCTCGTTTTACAACCGGGAATACCGTGTTGCGCCGACGGTGGAGAGCCAGCGCCTGATGCGCAGCCACGCGGAGGAGGCGCAGCGGTACTACGAGGAATTTCTCCGGCACGAACCGTCCGACTCCCCGGACGCCGCCTCGGCGCGCGCGCGCCTCCAGACGCTGCCCCGGTGAATCCGCGCCCGGAAAAAATGTAAGAGGGTTATAGACATTGGGTTGCGCACGATTATAATGAAACGGCGCGGGGGGCGGGCGGGATCGCGCGTCGGATGCGTACACGTATCTTCAGGAGTTCACACCGGAAAGGGAAAGCATGTCCGCCAGCGACGCCACCGCACCCTGGAAAGACAAATCCATTCTCGTTGTCGACGACTACCCCGCAGTCCGGCGCGTCATCAAGGAAATCGTCATCGGCCTCGGCATGAAGGTGGAGGAGGCGGAGAACGGCCTGGAAGCGCAGGCGGTTCTCAAGACAAAGCCGTTCGACATGGTTATTTCCGATCTGGTGATGCCGGAGATGGACGGGTTCGAACTGACGGAGGCGATCCGGAACTCGCCGCAGCACCGGCGGCTCCCCATCGTCATCATCTCGACCCACGACGACGCGAAGTACATTTTCCGCGCCCTGCACCTGGGCGCGGACGACTACATCATCAAGCCCCCGTCCATGGAAATGGTGAAGACCGTTCTCGCGAGGATATTCGATCATGACTGGTAATCCCGCAGCCGAACACAAGGCGGACGAGCACAAGGCGGACGCCGGAAAAGGCGGCTCCGAAATCGAGCGCATGGCGGTCAAGATATCGCACCTGGACACCCTTCTCGGGCTGACGGGGGAGATCATCATCGCGGCGTCGAACATTTCCATCCTCCAGCGCCACCTGAACCAGACCGCGGAAGAGGTGGACAAGGACACGATGGAAATGGTGAAGCTCGCCGCCATGTCCACGAACCGCATTTCCTCCGACCTGCATCACCTCGTGATGGACATCCGCATGGTGCCGATCAAGGAGACCTTCCTCCGCTTCCGCCGCCTCGTCCGGGACATCGCGAAAAAGCGGGGGCGCCAGGTGGACTTCGAAATCGTGGGCGAGGACACGCTCGTCGACAAGACGGTCGCGGAACGCCTCTACGAACCCCTCGCGCACCAGATCCGGAACGCCATCGACCACGGCCTGGAAGACCCCCTCGACCGCCAGCACGCGGGGAAGAACCCCACGGGCAGCCTCGTCCTCTCCGCGTACAAGAAGGAAGGCTTCACCTACGTCTCCGTGAAGGACGACGGAAAGGGCCTCGACACCGGCCTCATCCGCCAGATCGCGATTGAAAAAGGCTACGTTCCCGCCGGCACGCAGCTTTCGGAGGAAGAGGCGAAGCAGATGATCATGAACCCCGGCTTCTCCACGACCCGCGAGGCGACGGAGATTTCCGGCCGGGGCGTGGGGATGGACGTGGTGAAGTCCACGGTGGAGTCGATGGGGGGCGAAATCATCATCGACACGCAGAAGGGCAGGGGGTCGGAATTCACGTACAAGATCCCGCAGCTTTCCGCCGTGAACATCACGGACGCCGTCATCATCCGCGCCGACTACGGCTTCTTCGCCATTCCCGTCGGGAACGTCGTGGCGACCCAGTCCATCCGGAAGGACGAAATCCACACCACGATGGGCAGGACGGAGAACATCCGCTACCTCGATTCCATCCTGCCCCTGCACGATCTTCTCTCCCTTCTGACGGGCACGCCGCTGGCGGACGTGGAGGAGTCGGAGACGGTTCCCGTCATCATCATCGAGGCGAAGAACGGCCGCATCGCCTGCAAGGTCTCGGAATTCATCCGCCCGCAGAAGCTTGTCCTGATTCCGCTCCCGGAGGGGTTCCACGCCACGGGCGTCTCCGGGACGACGATCCTCGGCGGCAGCCAGCTCGGCATGATCATCGAGCCGTTTCAACTGGTCGGCATGGCCTGCGGCACAAGCACGGACGCGGATTCCTTCGCCGCCTCCTCGATTTCGGTGGAGGATTTCACGCTGCCCCCGGAGGAGTTCGCCGCGGTGAAAACCTCCGCCGCCCCGCCTCCTCCCGCCGCGAAGGAGGCGGCGGCGCCCGCCGCGGAGCCGGGCGCGCGCCAGGCGCAGCCCGCGCCGGAGCTGGACGAAGGGCTGGCGGAGCAGTTCTTTGTCGAAATCAGCGACATCCTGAAGGAACTGAACGAAGAGATATTCCAGTTGGAGAAGGAGCCGGAGTCGATTCCGCGCGTGAACACGATTTTCCGGTACTTCCACTCGATCAAGGGCAATTTCATGATGACCGGCTT
>QMCE01001435.1_pt1 | contig 13052 bp, 9 predicted proteins | sample 1821851 | NCBI WGS metagenome assembly QMCE01 (sample SAMN09453174, study PRJNA476694) | Termite gut metagenome, whole genome shotgun sequencing project. | isolation source: worker | host: Odontotermes sp. | place: South Africa:Pretoria | collected 2016-01-28 | reverse complement strand
CCCCGCCGTCTGAACGCCCGGGCGGCCCATCTTCGGACCCAACATCTAGCGATGGACGTCCAGTCCATGTACTAGATGTTGGATCCGAATCTGAACCAGCACTCGCCATACGGCCGAGTGAACGCCCAGACGGCGGCACAGCATTGATCATCGCATCCTTAGGGGGTGACGTCGTGAACCGTACGGCGAGGTCATCATGAGCGATCTGGAACGAGCCCGCCGCTGGCGGCTGATCCTGGGGCGCTACGCCGAGGCGGCCATGCCGAACGCCGGCATGGGTGGCCGCGACGCCGAGCTTGACCGGGTGTTGAGTTACCTCTACGACCGGGAGTACGCCGAGCGGGGGCACCGCCAGCAGAGGGGTAAGGGCGGCAGTGGGGACCCATCGCAACTCAGTGCGATCAACTGGCTGGAACGCACCCGGACACTCTTCCCCAAATCGACCTTCGAGCGCCTGCAAACCCAGGCCGTGGAGCGCTATGGGTTGACAGAGTTGTTGGCCGATACCAGTACGGCCGCCAGTCTGCAGCCAAGCCCGCAACTCGGCTCGGCCTTGCTACGAGTCCGTGGCCAGTTGAACGCCGAGTTGGAGGCCGGGCTGCGGGTTGTCATCGCCGCTGTGGTCGAAGACATCGTCGCCCGGATCAAGGCCAGTTTCGCAGCCAGCCTGATCGGGCGGCGGGACTGAAGGGGCTGTTTCCGCCCCCAGGCCGCGAGGCCCGTCATCCTCCAAAGCCGCGCCCGGCGGGGGAGCCCCCATTGTCGCAGGATCGTCCCCCCGGGACGATCCGAGACGAAATGGGGAGGACCCGCCGAGGCAGGCCCGCGCCCCAATGATGTGAGAGTCGCCCGCGTCGGGGGTCGGAGCGGAGCGTGCAATCGTTGGCGGGATCGTCCGCCGGTCCGTCTCCTGGACTAAGCTGGAGCCCATCATCCAGACGAGGAGGTCACCGCCATGCCCATCTCCACCCCTTTCACGCCTGATCCCGGACGCTATGACGGGCGGATGCCCTACCGGCACGTCGGGCGCTGGGGCCTGCAGCTGCCGGCCATCAGCCTGGGCCTGTGGCAGAACTTCGGCGACCACATCCCCTTCGAGCGCCAGGAGAAGATCCTGCGCCGGGCTTTCGACCTGGGCATCACCCACTTCGACCTGGCCAACAACTACGGTCCGCCGGCCGGCGCGGCCGAGGCCAATTTCGGCCGCCACATGAGGCGCAGCTTCGCGGGACTGCGCCATGAGCTGGTCATCTCGACCAAGGCGGGCTACGACATGTGGCCCGGGCCCTACGGGCAAGGCGGCTCCCGCAAGTACCTGCTCGACTCACTGGACGACTCCCTGCGCCGGATGAGGCTGGACCACGTCGACATCTTCTACTCCCACCGGTTCGATCCCACCACCCCCCTGGAGGAGACCATGGGCGCCCTGGATCAGGCGGTCCGCTCCGGCCGGGCCCGCTATGTCGGCATCTCCTCCTACTCCTCGCCGCGCACCCGTGAAGCTCTGGCGATCCTGCGAGGCCTCGGCACCCCCTGTGTCATCCACCAGCCCTCCTACTCCCTGCTCAACCGCTGGATCGAGCAGCCCTTCGCCGGCGACGAGGCCGACGGGGCGCCGGCTGGCGAGGGCGAGGCCCTGCTCGACGTCATCCAGGAGGAGGGACTGGGCTGCATCGTCTTCTCGCCCCTGGCCCAAGGATTGCTGACTGACAAGTATCTCAATGGTGTGCCGGACCACTCCCGGGCCAGCTGGGCCCCGAGTTGGCGCGGCTCGATGCTGACCGAGGACAACCTCGACCGGGTCCGTTCCCTCAACGCCATCGCGGCCGAACGGGGCCAGACCCTGGCTCAGATGGCGGTGGCCTGGGTCCTGCGGCAACCGGCGGTGACCTCCGCCCTGGTCGGTGCCTCCAGCGTCGAACAATTGGAGGACACGGTCGGCGCCCTGTCCAATCTCGACTTCGACGCGGACACCCTGTCCCGGATCGATCGCTACGCCCAGGACGGTGACGTCAACATCTGGCCGTCCAGTTTCGTCTGAGCCTCGCGTGGCCCCCGGCCCGACAGACTGGGCCGGGGCGCGGGCGACTGGCCCGATGGTCCAGGGCGGCTGGTCTGGCCCGGCCTGACAAGCGGATCTGACGCCAGCCGGTGGCGGGGTGGCCGGGCCGGGGAAGGGGCGGATTCGGGTCTGGGCGCCGTCGGGTTGTAGAATGATCAATGATCGGTTCATGCCGACGATACTGTTGCGGTGATTTCGTCCCCGAGCTATTTTTATGTTAGGGTCGTTGTTCGCGGAGGATGTGAATCGATCGCACGCTTTTATCAAAAAGAAATACTAATAACGCACGTAAAGACATATGAAACAGACCGAATCAAACACAGAACCAGACACCTCACCGAACTCCAGCTCAGAACTTTCCGTCGCGACATCCGGGAAGAAAACACGCAAACACGTCGCTTATAAGTGGATCGCATTGTCGAACACCACGCTCGGCGTCCTGATGTCCTCAATCAACGGCAACATCGTCCTCATCTCCCTGCCCGCCATCTTCCGCGGCATGAAGGTCGATCCCCTCTCACCGGCCGGCGCCAACTACATGTTGTGGATGCTGATGGGCTTCACCGTGGTGACGGCCACCCTCCTGGTGACCCTGGGCCGCCTGTCGGACATCTTCGGCCGGGTGCGGCTCTACAACCTCGGTTTCGCCATCTTCACCCTGGCCTCGATCCTGCTCTACTTCACCCCGGCCACCGGTGGCACGGGCTTGACGATCATGATCATCTTCCGGCTGATCCAGGGGATCGGGTCCGGCTTCCTCTTCGCCAACTCCATGGCCATCATCACCGACGCCTTCAAGGCCCATGAGCGCGGCGGCGCGATGGGCCTCAACCAGATCGCCAGCGTCGGGGGCACCCTGCTCGGTCTGATCCTGGGCGGGGTCCTCTCCGCCATCGACTGGCGCCTGGTCTTCCTGGTCTCGGTGCCGATCGGCATCTTCGGCACGGTCTGGGCCTATGTCATGCTGAAGGAGCAGTCGAAGCCCGACAAGAGCCAGCGGATCGACTGGTTCGGCAACATCACCTTCGCGGTGGGCCTGACCGTCTTCCTCCTGGCCATGACCCAGGGCATCACCCCCTACGGCTCCTCCAAGATGGGCTGGGGCAACCCGCTGGTCATCGGCGGGATGGTCATCGGGGCCGTCCTCCTGGTGGCCTTCGTCTTCATCGAGCTGCACGTCAAACAGCCGATGTTCCACCTGCGCCTCTTCAGGATCAGGGCCTTCGCCGCCGGCAACATCAGCCTCTTCCTCTCCTCGATCGCCCGGGGCGGTCTGCAGTTCATCCTGATCATCTGGCTCCAGGGGATCTGGTTGCCCCTGCACGGCTACAGCTTCGAGTCGACCCCCTTGTGGGCCGGCATCTACATGCTGCCGATGACCGGTGGCTTCTTCATCATGGGGCCCCTGTGCGGGCGGCTGTCCGACCGGTTCGGGGCCCGCTGGTTCGCCACCGGCGGCATGGCCATCTCGGTGCTCGGCTTCCTGGCCCTCAACCTCCTGCCCTCCAACTTCCACTACAGCGTCTTCTTCATCATCCTGGCCATCCTCGGCATCGGCATGGGCATGTTCGCCGCTCCCAACACCTCGGCCGTCATGAACGCCGTGCCCCCGGACCAGCGCGGCGCCTCCTCCGGCATGCGGTCGACCTTCCAGAACACCGGCACCGCCTTGAGCATGACCCTCTACTTCACCATCTTGATCATCGGCCTCAGCCACCATCTGCCGGCGGCTCTCAACAGCGCCCTGCTCGGGGTCGGGGTTCCGGCCGACGCGGCGGCGCAGGTGGCCAACATGCCGCCGACCTCGGCCCTGTTCGCGGCCTTCCTCGGTTTCAACCCGATGCAGTCCCTGATGGACCCCACCGTGATGTCCTCCCTGCCGCAGGCGACCCAGCAGATCCTCTTGGGCACCTCCTTCTTCCCCCAGGCGATCTCGCCGGCCGTGATGTCGGCCCTGCACATCACCTTCTGGGTGTCGGCCGCCCTCTCCTTGGTGGCCGCGGTCATCTCCTGGATGCGGGGCGGGAAGTACGTCTATGACGAAGTTGACAACTAGTAGCTATGCCTGTTGCGTCCAACCTTGTTCTGTGCCAAGATACTGCTTGTCAGAAGTTGAGTTTGTGCTTCTGACATGGGGGGACTCGACGGATTGACGGCAAGGTCCGATCCTGGCCGATGGCAGGTTCCCCCTGTGATTGGTCGCTCGGCGCTCTGATCGTGACGATGCTCGTCTGGTCGATGTCCCCGCTGGCGCCCACCCGGCGCCAGGCTGAAGGTTTTCTTCGATGTGATGCTTTGGTAGCCCCCCCAAGCCCAAAGCATCCGCTCGGGGCCGCTTCCTATCCCCCCAGGGAGCGGCCCCTTTTGTCTCCCCGCACCGGTATCCTTGAGGGGTGACTGAGAATGTGACAAGATCTATTGCTTCCGATGCTGGGACTCCGGCCGCCGCCACCGAGCCCGACGGCGCGGCCCCCCGGCCCGACCTCTTCGAGCCCGAGGACGTCAGCGAGCAGATGCGGATCCGGCTGGACAAGCGGGCCCGTCTGCTGGCCGAGGGCGCCCCGCCCTACCCGGTCAGCGTCCCCCGGACGATCTCGCTGGCCGAGGTCCGGGACCGCTGGGGGTCACTGGCGCCTGGCGAGGAGACCGACCAGGTGGTCGGCGTGGGCGGGCGGGTCATCTTCCTGCGCAACACTGGCAAGCTTTGTTTCGCCACCCTCCAGGGCGGTTTCACCGCCCAGACCTCGGGGGAGCGCCTCCAGGTCATGGTCTCCCTGGCCGAGGTCGGCCAGGAGCGGCTGGACGCCTGGAAGTCGGACGTCGATCTGGGCGACTTCATCGAGGTCACCGGCCGGGTGATCGTCTCCAAGCGGGGCGAGCTGTCGGTCCTGGCCGCCAGCTGGCGGATGGCCTCCAAGGCCTTGCGGCCCCTGCCGGTCCTCCACAAGGACCTGTCGGAGGAGACCCGGGTCCGCCAGCGTTACGCCGACCTGGTGGTGCGCCCGGCCTCGCGCGACATGGTGCGGCTGCGTTCCAAGGTGATGGGGTCGATCCGGTCCTCGCTCGAGGCCGAGGGCTTCTTGGAGGTGGAGACCCCGATCCTGCAACTGATCCACGGCGGCGCGGCCGCCCGTCCCTTCCGGACCCATCTCAACGCCTTCGACACCGACATGACCCTGCGGATCGCCCTGGAGCTCTATCTGAAGCGGGCCATGGTCGGCGGGGCCGACCGGGTGTACGAGATCGGGCGGATCTTCCGCAACGAGGGCATCGACTCCTCCCATTCGGCCGAGTTCTCCATGCTGGAGTTCTACGCCGCCTGGGGCGACCAGTGGTCGGTGGCCGACATCACCCGCCGCCTCATCCAGGAGGCGGCCGACACCGGCCTGGGTCAGCGTCAGGTCGTCCTGGGCGGCCAGGAGATCGACCTGGACGGCCAGTGGCGCCGGGCCCGCTTCTACGACCTGGTCTCCGAGGCGGTCGGCGAGACCGTCACCGTCGAGACGCCCCTGGCCCGTCTGCGCCAGCTGGCCGACCAGCGGGGGGTCGCCTACGATCCGAAGCTGGAGGCCGGCAAGATGGCGATGGAGCTCTACTCCGAACTGGTCGAGCACCACCTGGTCCAGCCGACCTTCGTCTACGACTACCCCGCCATCGCCCAGCCCCTGGCCCGACCCCACAGCGAGGATCCCCGCCTGGTCGAGGCCTGGGACCTCATCATCGGCGGGGTCGAGCGGGGGACCGGCTTCTCCGAGCTGATCGACCCGGTCGTCCAGCGGGAGCGGCTGACCGAGCAGTCCCTCAAGGCCGCCGGCGGCGACCCCGAGGCGATGCAGCTGGATGAGGACTTCCTGCGCGCCCTCGAGTTCGGCGCTCCGCCGATGGGCGGGGTCGGGCTCGGCATCGACCGTCTGATGATGCTCTTCACCGGCGCCGGCATCAGGGAGACCATCCTCTTCCCCCTGCTGCGCCCGGTGGCCCAGTGACCGATCCCCGCCTGGTCCCCGACCGGGAGCGGCCGGGGTCCTGGTTCGTCCGGATCGGCGGGACCGACCAGTCCTACGTCGACCCCTCGGATCCGACCTACCTGGAGTTCGACTACGTCCAGCGGATCGCCGACCTGGTCGACACCTCCTTTCCCTCAGGCGAGCGGATCAGGGCGGTCCATGTCGGCGGGGCGGGTCTGACCATCCCGCGCTACATCGCCCACACCCGCCCCTCATCGGGTCAGATCGTCCTGGAGCCCGACGCCTCGCTGACCCAGGCGGTCCGGGAGGCGGCGCCCCTGCCGCGCCACTCGGGCATCAAGGTGCGGGAGGCCGACGGCCGCTCCGGTGTCGCTGGCTTGGCCGAGGGGACGGCCGATCTGGTGGTGGTCGACGCCTTCGACCAGGCCCAGGTGCCGGCCGAGTTGGGCACGGTCGAGTGGTTCGCCGAGTTGAGACGGGTGGTCAGGCCGTCCGGTCTGACGGTCATGAACCTGACCGACCACGCGCCCTTCGCCTACGCCCGGCGTCTGGTGGCCGGCCTCGGCCGCCACTTCTCCCCGGTCATGCTCGGGGCGGAGCCCTCCACCTTGAAGGGACGCCGCTTCGGCAACCTGGTGGCGGCCGCCGGTCCCAGCCTGGACTGGGAGGCGCTGGTCCGCCGGGCGGCCGCCGCCTACTTCCCCTATCGGATCCTGGCCGGGCCGGAGTTGGACCGTTGGCTGGGGGGAGCCCGCCCCTTCACCGACGCCGACGCCGAGCCGTCGCCTCGTCCCGTCGCTGGTCCGACCACTTTTCGCTAGACCGGTCTCCTGGGCGCCGGGGCGGCCTCGGGGCCGCGGGCGGGACCCACATCCTGGGAACGGACAGACCTGGCAGCGCCTCGCAAGTCCATGAAAGTCTTGCGTATAATTGCGGCCATGGCTGGAAGACTGTCGGATGTGGCTCAGAAGGTCGGGGTCAGCGAGGCCACCGTCTCCCGGGTGCTCAATGACAAGCCGGGTGTGTCCCAGGTCACCCGGGACGCGGTCCTGACCGCCCTGGACGTCCTGGGCTATGAGCGCCCGACCAAACTGCGGGGCGACCGTTCCAGGCTGGTGGGCCTGGTCCTGCCGGAGCTGGCCAATCCCATCTTCCCCGAGTTCGCCGAGGTCATCGGCGGCGCCCTGGCCCAACAGCGGTTCACCCCGGTCCTGTGCACCCGGTCGGCCGGCGGCATCACCGAGCAGGAGTACGTCGACCTCTTGCTGGACCAGCAGGTGTCCGGCGTCATCTTCGTCGGCGGCCTGTTCTCGGAGCGGCGGGCCAACCACGACCATTACCGCCGCCTGGCGGAGATCGGCCTGCCGGTGGTCCTGGTCAACGCCGCCATCGAGGCCATGCCCTTCGCCCGGATCTGTTGCGACGACCGGATCGCCTCCGCCCAGGCGCTCAGCCATCTGCAGGCCCTGGGCCATGACCGGATCGGCATCCTCCTGGGGCCCAGCGACCATGTGCCCTCCGAGCTGAAGCTGGCTGGGGCGATCGCCTGGGGCCGCCAGCACGAGCACGTCTTCGATCCCGCCCTGGTGGTCCACAGCCAGTACTCGGTCGAGGCGGGACAGGCCTCCTCGGCCCAGTTGATCGAGGCTGGGGCGACGGCCATCATGTGCGCCTCCGACATGCTGGCGCTCGGCGCCATCCGGGCCGTCAAGAAGAAGGGGTTGACGGTCCCCGACGACGTCAGCGTGGTCGGTTACGACGACTCGGCCCTGATGAACTCGACCGCGCCGCCTCTGACGACGGTCCGTCAGCCGATCGAGCCCATGGGGCGGGCGGCGGTCGACTGTCTGGCCGGTCTGATCGACGGCCAGGCCCTCTCGGTCAAGGAGCTCCTCTTCGAGCCCGAGTTGGTCGTGCGTGCTTCGACCGCCAGTTGCCGCACGAACGCTTGAGAGCGGCCCCGCCGGCTGAACGGACCGCCAGCGCGGTGACGCCACTTTGTCTCAGGGAGCGGTTCCGGCGGCTGAGCGGGCCGTCTTCGAGCCGAGACGGGGCCGCGCCCGTGCTCCATCCACCCGGGCGCCCTGCTCCCGACCCCGCCCGGTCGAGCGTCCCCACCCCGGCCGTCGCACTCCTCCTCCTCCGGTTCCTCGGGTCTTCAGCCTGCTGGCCCTCGTCGTCCGAGAGCTGCTTTATCTCAGTTTCATAACAGTTCTGTCGATTTCTTGCGTTTATTCAGTCGATAAATTACGATCTTTTTATCGGTACATACGTGGTACCGAGGCGGCTGTCCAGGGGGCGAAGCAGGTCCCGGCGGCCGGTGGCGACTGATTAAGGAGTCTTCGTGGACACGCGATCGGGAACACCGCAGTGGTGGCGCCACGGCGTGGTCTACCAGATCTATCCCCGCAGCTTCATGGACGGCGACGGCGACGGGGTGGGGGATCTGGCCGGCGCGATCACCCGTCTGCCCTACCTCAAGGCCCTCGGTGTCGACGCCGTCTGGTTCACGCCCTGGTACCTCTCACCCCAGGCGGACGGGGGCTACGACGTGGCCGACTACCGCCAGATCGACCCCCGGTTCGGCACCCTGGCCGACGCCGAGGACTTCATCCGCCAGGCCGCCGCCCTCGGCATCCGCACCATCATCGACATCGTGCCCAACCACGTCTCCGTCCGGCATCCCTGGTTCCAGGAGGCCTTGGCCAGCGAGCCGGGCTCACCGGCCCGGGCCCGTTTCTGGTTCCATGACGGCCGGGGGGTCGCCGGCGAGCAGATGCCGACCAACTGGTTGTCAAGCTTCCGGGGTCACACTTGGACCCGGACGACCGACCCCGACGGCCGGCCGGGCCAGTGGTACCTCCACCTCTTCACCCCGGAGCAGCCGGACCTCAACTGGAACAATCCCGAGGTGAGGGCCGAGCACGAGGCCATCCTCCGGTTCTGGTTCGACCGGGGCGTGGCCGGCGTCCGGGTGGACTCCGCCGCCCTCATCATCAAGGACCCGGCCCTGCCCGACGTCGCCGAGGGCGAGGCGGGCCCCGGCCGCCATCCCTTCATCGACCGGGACGAGATCCACCAGGTCTACCGTTCCTGGCGCCGGATCGCCGAGTCCTACGACCCTCCCCGGGTGCTGGTGGGCGAGGTCTGGCTGGACGACCCGGCGCGTTTCGCCGCCTATCTCGGCGACCAGGAGATGAACACGGCCTTCAACTTCGACTTCATGGCCCAGCCCTGGCGGGCGGACCGCCTGCGGGCCTCGATCGAGACGACCCTGGCGGCCCACGCCTCAAGCGGCGCGCCGGCCACCTGGGTCCTGTCGAACCATGACGTCACCCGGCCGGTCACCCGCTACGGGCGGGCCGACTCCTCCTTCGCCTTCGAGCGGAAACGCTTCGGCGTCCCGACCGATCTGGCCCTGGGGGAGCGGCGGGCCCGGGCGGCCTTCCTGCTCGTCGCCGCCCTGCCGGGCAGCCTCTACATCTATCAGGGGGACGAGCTGGGGCTGCCGGAGGACGAGGAGCTGCCGATCGAGGCGATCGAGGATCCGATGTACTTCCGCTCAGGCGGGGTCGATCCGGGCCGGGACGGCTGCCGGGTGCCACTGCCCTGGACGGCCTCGGACGAGCACAACTTCGGCTTCTCGGCGCCCGTCTCCAGGGGTGACCGGAGCGGTGCCAGTGTGGAGCCGGGCACCCTCCAGTCGGCCACCGGTCCCAGCGGTTCCGGTCGGTCGGTCCCCGATTCCGGTGATCCCGGTCAGTCGGCCTCTGGTCCTGGCGGTCCCGGCGACTCCGGTCAGTCGGCGCCCTCCTGGCTGCCGCAGCCGGCCTGGTGGGGGACCTACTCCGCCCTCGGCGAGGAGGCCGACCCGGATTCCATGTTGGTCTTCTACCGACGGGTCCTGGCCTGGCGCCGTCACTTGGAGGACCTGGCGGGCCCCGCCTTCGCCTGGTTGGAGGAGCCGCCGGCCGGTTGCCTCGGCTTCCGGCGCGGGGAGGTCGTCTGCCTGGTCAACTTCGGTCCGGGTCCGGCCCTGTTGCCGCCCGGCCAGATCCTGGTGGCCTCCGGTCCGGTGCTGGACGGCGCGATCGGCGCCGACACCGCCGTCTGGCTGGGCCGGCCGGGCGGGGACGGCGCGAGGACGAATGACCCGGCGGCGCCTCAGGCCGCCGACTCGAGCAGCCAGGGGAGGGGAGCCTGACGGGTCTCATCTCCAAGGTCCGGCGCCGTCAGGCGGCCGTGATCCGGCCGGTCGATCGATCGGCGAGCCTTGAAACAACCAAAAACGAAAAATACCAGATAATGAATACCGAATCACACAAAGGAGTGATCATGAATAGTGCGATGAAGAGGGGACTGGCGGTGCTGGGCGGCGCGATGGGACTGGCTCTGGCCCTGTCCGGCTGTTCGGGCGACGCCCCGGACGGCGCCACGGCCGCGCCCGGGACGGGTTCGACCAGCGGTGGCTCGGGCGACCAGGTCAGTTTGACCGTGGTCGGCCTGAAACCGGGCTCGACCCCCGAGGCCTATCAGCAGTTGGCGGACCAGGTGGCCGACTTCCAGTCGAAGAACCCCGGCATCAGGATCGTCACCATGGATTACGAGTGGAAGGCCACCACCTTCGCCACCGACCTGGCCGGCGGTACCCTGCCCGACGTCTTCGAAATCCCCTTCACCGATTCCAAGGGCCTGGCGGCCAACGGTCAGATCGCCGACATGAACGACTACCTGGACCAGTTCCCCTACAAGGGCGGCTTCAACGAGTCGGTCCTCCAGTACGGCAAGGGCACCGACGGCCATGTCTACGCCATTCCGGCCAAGTCGATCTACGCCTCCGGCCTCCACTACAACCGTGACCTCTTCACCCAGGCCGGCCTGGACCCCGACAAGCCGCCGACCACCTGGGACGAGGTCAGGACCGACGCCAAGACGATCGCCGACAAGACCGGCAACGCCGGCTTCTGCCAGATGGCCGCCAACGGCACCGGCGGTTGGCAGCTGACGGTCGACACCTTCGCCCGTGGCGGGCGGGTCGAGGAGGTCGGCGCCGACGGCAAGGCGACGGCCACCGTCGGCAACGAGGCCACCAAGGCGGCCCTGCAGTACCTCAAGGACCTGCGCTGGACCGACAACTCGATGGGCGCCAACTTCACCTACGACTGGGGCTCGATCAACCAGGCCTTCGCCGCCGGTCAGTGCGGCATGTACACCTCCGGCCAGGACGTCTACGTCTCCCTGGTCCAGGCCAACGACATGGATCCGAAGATCTACGGTCTGACCATGATCCCCCTGGAAGGCGCCGACTCCGGCGTGCTGGGCGGGGGCACCCTGGCGGCGGTCAACTCCAAGGCGACCGACGCTCAGAAGGAGGCGGCGGTCAAGTGGATCACCTACTTCTACCTCGACCGCTACTCCAGCGAGCAGGCCGCCATCGACAACGCCAAGATCACCCTGGCCAACGACCAGCCGGTCGGCGTGCCGGAGCTGCCGATCTTCTCGGACGAGGACTACGCCAACTACCAGAAGTGGATCGCGCCCATGGTCAACGTGCCGTTGGAGCAGATGACCGGCTTCACCTCGAAGATCAGCTCCGCGACCCTGGTCAACGAGCCGGCCGTGGCGACCCAGGACGTCTACGCCGCCATGGAACCGGTGGTCCAGGCCGTCTTGACCGATCAGAACGCTGACATCGACGCCCTCCTGGCCGACGCCAACGTGGTCGCCCAGCGGGCGATCGACAAGGCCCAATCGGCCGAGTGAGCGGGTGACCGTTCGGGACCGATCGTCCCGGCGGGGTGTGGGGCCGGCTGACCTGGCTTCCTCACCCCGTCCGGGGCGGCCCTCGACACAAAGGAGTGACATGGCTCGGGCAAGCAGGGAATCGATGGTCGCGCGAAGTGGGCCGGCCGGAAGCGGGGCGCTGGACCGGCGCCCCGGGGCGGGTCGCCGCACGCCGGCGACCTGGGTGAGGAAGGGTGGGTTGAGCACCCTGGTCTTCGCCCTGCCGATGATCCTGATCTTCGGTCTCTTCTCCTGGTACCCCATCGTCCGCTCCTTGGTCATGGCCTTCCAGAAGACCAACCTGATCACCACCAAGTGGGTCGGCTGGGACAACTTCGTCTGGGTCCTGACCGACCCCGACCTGCCCAAGGCCTGTCTCAACACCCTCTACTTCCTGGGCCTGGCCCTCCTGATCGGCTTCCCCATCCCCCTGATCGGGGCCGTCTTGATGAGCGAGGTCAAGAAGCTGAAGGGGGTCTACACCGTCCTGGCCTACCTGCCGGTGGTGGTGCCGCCGGTCGTGTCGGTCCTGCTCTGGAAGTTCTTCTACGACGGCCGCCCCGAGGGCGTCTTCAACACCCTGCTGGGCTACCTCGGCCTGGGTCCCTTCCCCTGGCTCAACGACTCCCATTGGGCCATGCCCTCCCTGGTCCTCGAAGCCACCTGGGCAGGGGCCGGCGCCACCGTCATCATCTACCTGGCCGCCCTGATCGGGGTGCCCGCCGACCTCTACGAGGCGGCTGAGCTGGACGGGGCCGGGATCTGGCGCAAGCTCTGGCACGTCACCCTGCCCCAGCTGCGCGGCGTCCTCTTCATCACCTTCATCCTCCAGATCATCTCGACCGCCCAGGTCTTCCTGGAGCCCTACCTCTTCACCGGCGGCGGCCCGAACAAGGCCACCTTGACCATCCTGCTGATGATTTACAACTACGCCTTCGGCGCCTCCCTCGGCTCCGACTACGGCTCGGCCACCGCCTTGTCGGTCATGCTGGCGATCGTCCTGGCCATCTTCTCCCTCCTCTATTTCCGCCTGACCAAGAGCTGGAGCAAATCATGAGCGCAACAAGGGCTCAGGCCCGGTTCGCCAAACGGCACCGCAAGGCCGGCAAATCGGCCGACACCGATCTCATGGCCTCGCGTGGCATCATCTCTGACTTTGAGCGGAAAAAGCCGGGGGTCAGACTGGCTGTCGTCATCATCAATGTCTTCCTCTTCGCCTTCCTGGTCCTGGCCTGTCT
>QMCE01002719.1_pt1 | contig 13058 bp, 12 predicted proteins | sample 1821851 | NCBI WGS metagenome assembly QMCE01 (sample SAMN09453174, study PRJNA476694) | Termite gut metagenome, whole genome shotgun sequencing project. | isolation source: worker | host: Odontotermes sp. | place: South Africa:Pretoria | collected 2016-01-28 | reverse complement strand
ATAAGACATACAAAGCCCTTCGCGGAACGACGGCTATCCGTATTTTTATCGGGATCCTGATTTTCGTGGTAATATGGCTTACGGTTACGTTTATTTTCCAAATGCAGCTGCTCGGCGCGATTATGAATCAGATCGTCAACGTGGGAGTAATCGGGCTGATTGTGCTTTTTCAGGACGAAATACGGCAATTTTTCACGAAGATAGGTTCGCAAAATAATTTTATCACGCGTTTTTTGGGAAAAATATTCCTGAGTAAAAAAGAGGAGATTATTGACAGTGAAATTATGCAAATTGTCATCGCGTGCAGAAATATGGCAAGAGAAAAGTCCGGCGCACTGATTATTATTAAAGGAGAAATGAGTTTGAACAGCATTGAAATCACAGGCGATACAATTCACGCCAACGTAAATTCGCGCCTGATTGAAAATATTTTCTTCAAAAATTCGCCTTTGCACGACGGAGCAATGGTTATTGCAAACAATAAAATTACTGCTGCCGGATGTATACTTCCCGTAACGCACAGTCTGAATATCCCGAAAGAATTGGGTCTGCGCCACCGGGCGGCAATCGGAATATCCGAAAAAACAGATGCCAGGGCAATTATCGTTTCCGAAGAGACAGGTAGAATATCCGTAGCCGAAAAAGGACATCTCAAATTAAATCTGACGACAAAAGAGCTGGAAAAAATCCTTTCATCTAAAATATAAACAGGAATAATGATAAAAGCGGTCAACATAAATAAAAGTTTCGGTGATTTACAGGTACTGAAAAATGTCAGCTTGGAAATCAGCAAGGGAGAAATTGTCTCTATCGTAGGTGCAAGCGGAGCTGGAAAAACGACCTTGCTGCAAATCATCGGCACGCTGGACAAGCCTGATTCGGGTACGGTCAAAATAAATGAAACACCCGTTTTTGCTTTGCCCGAAAATGATCTTGCCAAATTCCGGAACCGGCACATCGGTTTCGTTTTTCAATTTCACCAACTGCTGCCCGAATTTAGCGCGTTGGAAAATGTGATGATTCCCGCTCTAATTGCTAAAAACAATAACGAAGAGGCAAAAGCGCGCGCAATGGAATTACTTGCTTTCTTAAAAATAGCCGATCGCGCCCGGCATAAACCCAACGAACTGTCGGGCGGAGAAAAACAGCGTGTCGCCGTAGCAAGGGCATTGATAAACAATCCGGACGTAATTTTGGCAGACGAACCATCCGGAAGCCTCGACTCGAAAAACAAAGAAGAGCTGCACCGCCTGTTCTTTGAGTTGCGGGATAAATTCAATCAAACACTGGTCATCGTTACGCACGATAAAGAACTTGCGTCTATTTCCGACCGGATTATCCGGATGCAGGATGGGGTTATTATTCGCGACATTTAACTAAGGTGTAAACTTTCCGCTCACTGAATACAAGTCGATCTCAAAAAACATACATCCTGCGCGAAAAGGCAGTTTGTTCAAAAGTCAACAAAAAATCTCACGCTGCATTCGGCGTTTTGATTCTTTTTTCAAACTACAAATTTTCTTTTAATTCAATTCTCATAGTTTTTATGTAAGTTTGCAACTTTAATTTAAAGAGAGAATTCACTATGCCAGACGACAACAACGTAATTAACGAGTTCAACGAAGGCGAATACAAATACGGTTTTTTTTCCGACATTGAAACAGAGGTTATTCCAAAGGGATTGAATGAAGATACCGTGCGCCTGATTTCCGCAAAAAAGCAAGAGCCTGAGTGGCTGTTAGAATATCGCCTGAAAGCCTATCGCCATTGGCTGACATTAGAAATGCCAACATGGGCGCATCTCTCTATTCCCGAAATTGACTATCAGGATATTTATTATTACGCAGCCCCGAAACGCAAACCGACCCCCAAAAGCCTCGACGAGGTGGATCCCGAAATATTGAAAACATTCGATAAGCTCGGCATTCCGCTCGAAGAGCAAAAGCAACTTTCGGGCATTGCCGTGGATGCGGTTATGGACAGTATTTCCGTGAAAACAACTTCGCAGGAGAAGTTGGCTGAACTCGGCATTATTTTTTGCTCGTTCAGCGAGGCGGTAAAGGATTATCCCGATTTGGTGCAAAAATATTTAGGAACAGTTGTGCCTCATACCGACAACTATTTTGCTGCGCTCAACTCGGCGGTGTTCAGCGACGGCTCTTTCGTTTATATTCCGAAAGGGGTGCGCTGCCCGATGGAACTGTCCACTTATTTTCGCATCAATGCTAAAAACACGGGGCAGTTTGAGCGAACGTTGATTATTGCCGATGACGACAGCTACGTCTCTTACCTCGAAGGCTGTACCGCTCCCATGCGCGATGAGAACCAGCTGCACGCCGCAATTGTAGAACTAATCACGCACGATCGCGCCGAAATTAAATATTCGACCGTCCAGAACTGGTATCCGGGCGATAAGGAAGGGCGCGGAGGCATCTACAATTTTGTTACCAAAAGGGCGCTTTGTAAAGGCGATAACTCTAAAGTATCGTGGACTCAGGTGGAAACCGGCTCGGCAATCACATGGAAATATCCAAGCTGTATCCTGTTGGGCAACAATTCGGCAGGCGAGTTTTACTCTGTTGCCGTAACCAACAATTACCAGCAAGCCGATACGGGAACGAAAATGATTCATATCGGGAAAAATACTCGAAGCCATATCATTTCCAAAGGTATATCGGCAGGACACAGCCAAAACAGCTATCGAGGATTGGTTAAAGTTTCTCCGAAAGCGGAAAAGGCTCGAAATTTTTCTCAATGCGACAGTCTTTTGCTTGGCGACAAATGCGGTGCACACACATTCCCTTATATGGAAATAAACAACGATACTGCCATCGTCGAACACGAAGCGACGACCTCCAAAATCAGCGAAGATCAAATATTCTACTGCAATCAACGCGGTATCAGTAGCGAAGATGCTATCGGGCTGATCGTAAACGGATATGCCAAAGAGGTACTCAATAAGCTCCCAATGGAGTTTGCGGTAGAAGCGCAGAAATTGTTGCAAGTGTCGTTGGAAGGAAGTGTCGGATAAAAATGAACACAATGCGTATTCTTGAAAAAACAGCCGACGGATCACACACTCTTTTTGTTCCGGAATTGAACGAGCATTACCACTCTACCAACGGCGCTCTGACCGAATCAAAGCATGTTTTCATAAACGCGGGCTTGAATCAAACCGATCAAGAGGAAATTTCCGTGCTGGAAATCGGATTCGGAACAGGATTAAACGCAATCCTTACCTACTTAGAGGCAAAATCAAGAAATATTTCCATTCACTACACCAGCATCGAACTTTATCCGATTGATGAAATATGGATAAAAAAACTCAATTTCCCGGATGAAGCCGACGTTGAGCATGCTGTTTTCGAGTTTTTACACAGTTGCGAATGGGATAAGGAGGTACCGGTTGATTCGTCTTTTATGTTGCATAAAATAAAAGGCGATTTGACAAAAATACGGTTTAATCAATCATTTGACTTGATTTATTTTGACGCATTCGCTCCGGATAAGCAACCGGAAATGTGGTCGCCCGAAATTTTTTCGCACCTTTTCAATCAAACAAATCCGGGCGGGATACTGACAACTTATTGCGCTAAAGGTTCGGTCAGACGGATGCTGCAAGCCGCGGGATACATTACCGAGCGGCTACCCGGCCCGCCGGGGAAGCGCGAAATGCTGCGAGCGAGGAAAATATAAAATGAAAAAGCCGTGAATAAAAGTATCTCTTTACCCACGGCTTTCCCAACAATCAAAACATTATGAAAAAAAAATTATTTTTCTTTACTTTCTTCTTTGTTTTCCACGTTACCGTCTTTCTTTTCTACGCTACACTCTTTCTTTTCAGTGCATTTACTTTTGCTCTTGCAGCATTTTCCTTTGCCTGTACACAATACTTTTTTGTCTAACAGCTCTTTTTGTTCGGCAACGGTCAAGCTGTCAAAATTAACCAGCATTGCTTCACATTTTTCGATACATGCCTTTTTGTCGGCAATCTCCTTTTCAAAACAAGCCTTTGCTTTTCCAATGAGTTCTTTTTGCTCTTCTTCGGCAAGATTTTCAAAATTTTGCCATTTTTCAAAATAGGCTTTTTGCTCTTCGCTCATCTCGCATTTAGGTGCACAGCATTTCTTTTCCGATTTTTCACACACTGCTTTACAACCTTCTGCCGCACCTTCTTTGTTTGAATTGCAGCAACAAGATGACACCAACGCCAAACAGAAAACGCCTAATAATAATCTTACCTTTTTCATTTTTCTTTATGTTATTTTGAAATTTAAATAATTAATAATTTGCTAATATAACGAAAAAAAACGGATATTATTGAAATGAAAGGATTATAATTGTTTTTTTTGAGGATTTAACGTTCTCTGACTATCTTTTTGAAAAATACTTTGTTTAAGTACATCCTTGAAATTAGTTAACTTGTGTTTGGGACAAGAATTTATTTGCGCTTATCCTCATTATTTCCATTACAAAATCAGAAAAGATATTTATCCACGAATTACACGAATTAACACAAATTGTTTAGTTTACAATATATATCAAATTCGTGTAATTTGTGAACTTTTTACAGGTCTATAATAACGATTCAAAAATTTACTCTTCCTTATGCTTCCCCGTGTGTTTTAACACCTTCGCGTCGATATAAAATACGATTTCCTCCACAATGTTGTTGCAGTGGTCGCCGATACGTTCCAGTTTACGGGAAAGAATCGCAAGGAAAATGCAGGTAAGCGCATCATCCGAATGCGTCTGTATATACCCGGCAATTTTCTCTAATGATTGATTATACAGGTTATCGACATACTCATCTTTTGCAAAAAGACAGCCGCTCATTTTGGTTTCTTCCGCTTCAAATGCCTGACGTGAACCGGCAAGCATTTCCAGTAGCTCGTCAAACATCTCGCCCAGCTTCATCTCTCTGATCAGTGAGTCATATTTTTCCTCATAAATATCTATTACAAAGCGGGAAATGCCTTCGGAAAAATCGCCGATTCGCTCCAGCGTTCCGTTGATTTTCAACAAAGAGAGTATCAAACGGAGGTCAACGGCTACCGGACTGTAGAGCGCAATATAATTCTCGCAATCGCTGTCTATTTTCAACTCGTAAGCATTCACCCGCCTTTCACGGCTAATCACTTCACGCGCTATGTCCTTATTGTTGCTCAACAATGCCTCCCTGGTTTTTTCCAATTGGGAATAAACTAACGCCCACATATCCAGCACTTCATTCCGAAGCGACAACATTTCTTTTTCTAAATATTTCATATCAATTAATAATTATTAATTACAAAATTATCCGAATCTTCCCGTAATATAATTTTGTGTGGATTCCTTTTCGGGATTGAGGAATATTTTTTTTGTCTGGTCGTATTCGATGAGTTCGCCCAACAGGAAAAAGCCTGTCTTGTCGCTCACACGGGCAGCCTGCTGCATATTGTGTGTTACGATAACGATGGTGTAATCTTTCTTCAACTCGTGAATCAGCTCCTCTATTTTGGCGGTCGAAATCGGGTCGAGCGCCGACGCCGGTTCGTCCATCAGCAACACGGACGGCGAAATCGCCATAGCGCGCGCAATGCAAAGACGCTGCTGCTGTCCGCCCGAGAGCTCGAATGCCGATTTTTTCAGCTTATCCTTCACCTCCTCCCAAAGAGCGGCGCTTTTCAACGATTCCTCCACACGCTGCACAATATATTTCTCATCCTTCACGCCATTCACGCGCAAGCCGTAAGCCACGTTTTCAAAAATGGTTTTCGGAAACGGATTCGGTTTTTGAAATACCATTCCGACGTTTTTACGCAATTCGTCCACGCGCACTTTCCTGTCGTAAATATCCCGACCGTCGAGCAGGCATTCGCCGGTCAGCCGCGTGCCATCAATCAGGTCGTTCATCCGGTTGAACAGCCGCAAGAAAGTAGATTTCCCGCATCCCGAAGGACCGATAAATGCCACTACCGAATTTTGCTCAATTTGCATATTAATTCCTTTCAATGCGTGAAAGTCATCATAATAAAAATTGACATTTTTTGCTTCTAATTTTATCATTTTTTCAGACATAATTTTCTAAATCTAAAATCAATTCGTTTAAGAGGAAGCTATCCAAAAAGATATTTGTCCACGAATTACACGAATTAGCACAAAATTAACAAATTAATTATCTGCAATTTACGATTTGTAAATTGAATAAATTTGTGTTAATTCGTGTAATTCGTGGACTTTTGAGACAGCCCCAGCATATTCCGTTCATTTGCTCAATCATTAGAAAGCTCTTCTTGTTTTCACCCCTCCCCTCTCTTGTGGAGAGGAGTTGAGGGAGAAGAGGTTCTTAATTCGTTTTTACCTTGTTGCCAAAATACTTCCGTAAGAAATTGGCAAGAATATTAATCAACAGGACAATGGAAATAAGCACGAGAGCTGTTCCGTAAGCCATGCCGCGCGAAGCCTCAATGTCTGTTCCACTGGTCGAAATCACATACAGGTGATAAGGCAGCGCCATTACCTGGTCAAATATACTCGTTGGCAACTTAGGCAGGAAATAAGCGGCTACGGTAAAGAGAATCGGTGCCGTTTCGCCCGAGACGCGACCTACGGAAAGAATCAACCCGGTAATAATATTCGGGAAAGCCATCGGCAAGATTACGCGCCAAATGGTCTGTAATTTAGTTGCGCCCAGCGCCAAACTCCCAGTGCGGAATGAATCGGGAATTGCCTTCATCGCCTCCTCCGTCGTTCGTATTACCAGCGGCAGCACAAGCAATCCGAGCGTCAGCGAGCCGGCAAGAATAGAATCGCCAAAACCGAGCGTATTCACAAACAGCGACATCCCGAACAACCCGAAAACAATTGACGGAATGCCGCTCAAATTGTTGGTCATAATACGAATAAACTTGACTGCCAAGTTGTTTCCGGCATATTCGTTGATATAAATGCCGGACATTACGCCGATTGGGAAGGCGAAAACCATACTTCCCGCCACCAGACAGAGCGTCCCCACGATTGCCGGTAAAATTCCCCCTTTGGTCATTCCGTCTTCGGGAAATCCGGTTAAAAATTCCCACGAGATAACTCCTATGCCATTATAAATAATAAATCCGAGTATGAAAAACAGGATGAGTACCACGAGATAGCTCAATGCCCGAAAGACTCCGAAGGTGAATGACTGTGTGATATTTTTTTTATTCATTTTTTTAGATATAATAACAAAAGATGAAAGACATTTACACATCAATTAGCGTGTCTTTACTCTTTGTTCTTTGTTCTTTGTTCTTTTGTCATATTTATTTTTATAATTTAAACTCCACGGCTACTTCTTTTTCCCGAAATAATTTCCACAGCAATACTGAGTATTAATGTGATTACAAAAAGAATACAGCCAAGCATAAAGAGACTTTGATAGTGCGCCCCTCCGGCAGGCGCTTCGCCCAATTCCGCTGCAATAGTTGCCGGAATGGTACGGACAGGTTCCAGCAATGTGGTCGGGATAATTGCAGCGTTTCCTGTTACCATCAACACCGCCATCGTTTCGCCAATAGCCCGACCGATACCCAGCACGACAGCCGCTAAAATTCCCGAGCGGGCGTAAGGCAGAATAACGCGGTAAATGGTCTGCCAATGGTTTGCGCCCAATCCGAGACTTGCCTCCTTCATTATGCGCGGCGTAGTGCGAATGGCATCTTCGGCAACCGTAATAATAGTCGGCAACGCCATAATTGCCAGCACAACACTCCCCGCCAAAGCAGTTTCGCCCACCGGCAAATTAAACAGATCCTGAAGAAACGGAACAATAACCACCAACCCGAAAAATCCATATACAACAGACGGAATACCCGCCAACAGCTCAATGACAGGCTTTAATACTTTACGCATCCGCGTATTGGCAATTTCTGCTAAGTAAATGGCGACTGCCAGTCCGAAAGGCAACGCAATCAGAATCGCTCCCAAACTGACCCAAAGTGTCCCTAAAATCAGCGGTAAAACGCCATATTGCGCCACAGGAACAGACGTTGGAAACCACTCTTTTCCAAAGAAAAAATCCAGCGAGGAGATGTTGTTTTTCTCCAGTAATTTCCCTTGAAAATCAACAGACAGGTACTTTTCGGGCAGAAAAGCAATGATATTTGCGTGTTCCCGGACTACGGCATTTAATTTTTCAGGTAGAAATTCATAATTTTCACCCATCTCCTCTTCCGGGTAATAATAGAAAATATCATCGAAGCGAAAAATCATAATCTCTTCGTCATTTCCGCCTACCTGTTTCCAATTGGTGATTTTCTCATCAAAAATATCTTTTACCTCCAAAGGCGAAAGCGAATTGACCGGATTGGTTTGATTGACGCTCAATATATATCCTTTTTCTACTTCCGGACTGTTAAACAACCCTATTCCCTCCTTAAATAAAAAAATAATGATCAGCAGAATGGCAACACTTGTTAAACTCCCGCTAATAATCAAAATCCATTCTACTAATTTCTCAAAAAATCGTTTCATATTATACTGATTTTACAGCTCGCTGCAAAGATAAAACTGCCGTATTACATTTGTATTACGGATTTATTACAAAGCAAAAAATAATAAGCTGGATATCATGCACTAATGTACTATATCCTACCAATCCGCAGGATTGAATATGAATAACCCCCAATGAAGCGTAGCGATTGGGGGTGTAGCGAGGTAGCGCGTCTCCGGTCTAACAACCCGGAGGGTTGAATATCAAAATAAAATCATTATTTTTGCAGATGTAATCAAAAAACAACTACTTATGGCCTATACTCAAATTCTCTACCACATTGTTTTGCGAACGAAACGAAGTGAACCTTCCATAGCTCAAGAAAATGTATCTTCACTATACAAATACATTTGGGGAATCATAAAAAACAAAAAAGGAAAATTATACCGGATAAATGGCATGGAAGACCATATTCATATCTTATCCGACCTTCATTCAAGCATTGCTTTATCCGATTTTGTCAAAAGTATTAAAGTAGCAACCTCACTTTGGCTAAAACGGTCTTCTGACTTTTCGGCTTTTCAAGGATGGGAAGAAGGATATGCAGCTTTTACATATTCTTATAAAGAGAAAGAAATGCTAATCAATTATATTAAGCAACAACAGAAACATCATGAAAATGAGAATACACAGAACGAATTAAAACGCCTGTGGTTAGAAAATGGGATGGAACTTGATGCCCGTTATTTTGAGTAGGTTTTTACTTCAACCCTTCGGGTTGTGACTAGAGACTCGTCGTTTACACCCCCAATCGCTACGCTTCATTGGGGGTTATTCATATTCAATCCTGCGGATTGGTCAATTGATAAAGTGTTTATAATGCTATAATTTACAGGCAATAGAAAAAGAAAACTGTATTTATCCGCAAATGAATGCTAAAACTGAAAATAAAATGGGCATTCCTTAAGTAAAAACAACGAAGCATACACTATGCTCAGATAAGAATATAGTACATTAGTAACAAAGATGAAAAGGATTGAAATTTTTATTCACATTGCGTCTCCGGCGAGGCAGTTTGCAACATTATTTTTAACAACACCCGAAAACAAATCATAATACACTTAAAATCAATATAGTAGAAAATCATAAAACAATTTACTTTTGTACTTTTGTACATTTTAAGTAGTTTATGAATTCATTTTTTAATCGTTTGACCCCGAAAGAAACGAAGTTTTTTCCGGTATTGAAGGAAATGTCCGACGTTTTAATTTCCGCCTCTGACGTTTTGATTTACTATGTACGTAGCGACCGCTCAAAAGACGGGCAGGATTACTATAAGGAAATAAAAGAGTTGGAAAGGAAAGCCGACAGTTTGTCGAATCGAATTTTTGAAGATTTGAATGCTACATTCATAACTCCTTTTGACAGAGAAGATATTCACAATCTGGCAAATACGCTGGACGATGTGATTGACGGCATCAACAAGTGCGCCAAACAGGTTTCTCTCTATAACCCGAAACAGATGCCTGAAAGCGCCTTTCAGTTGGCTGAACTGATTAAAGAGGCAACCATCCAAATCGGGAAAGCGGTGGATGAACTGGACGTATTGAAAAAAAGTCCGGAAAATATCAAGAAATATTGCCGCGAATTGCACGACATTGAAAACCGCGCGGACGATGTATGCGATAATTATATTAAGAATTTGTTTAGCGAAGAGACAGACAGTATTGAGCTTATTAAGTTGAAAGGCATTGTAACCCAGCTGGAAAAAACGACCGACACCGCCGAACTTGTAGGTAAAATTATCAGGACAATCATTGTAAAATACGCATAAACAGCACGAGATGACATTATTAATATCAATTATAGTCCTTGCACTCATCTTTGACTACATAAATGGATTTCACGATGCGGCAAATTCTATTGCTACGATTGTTTCGACCAAAGTATTGACCCCTTTCCAAGCGGTTCTTTGGGCGGCATTTTTCAACTTCGTTGCTTTTTTTATTGCTAAATATCTTATCGGCGGCTTTGGGATTGCCGATACGGTTGCAAAAACCGTGTATCCCGACTTTATTACGCTTGAAGTGATTTTTGCCGGAATAATCGCCGCTATCGTTTGGAATTTGCTGACGTGGTGGCTGGGGATACCTTCCTCTTCCTCGCACACATTAATCGGGGGATTTGCCGGCGCTGCCATTATGGCAACAAGCATGAACCTCGGCTTTGCACAGGGACTTGATGCTATTCAAGGCTCGGTTATTTTGAAAGTTGCCGCGTTTATCTTCCTTGCTCCTTTTGTCGGTATGCTTATGGCGTATTTGCTCTCCATTTTGGTCTTATACATTTGTAGAAAAGCAAACCCGCACAAGGCAGAAAAATGGTTTAAACGCTTACAACTGGTCTCATCAGCCTTGTTCAGTATCGGACACGGCTTGAACGATTCTCAAAAGGTAATGGGTATTATTGCCGCAGCCATGATAGCGGCGCATGTTGAGGGGATTGAAATGGGGATACGGTCTATTGGGGATTTGCCCAACTGGGTCGCATTTGCCTGTTTTACTATGATTTCACTCGGTACCATGTCGGGCGGCTGGAAAATCGTAAAAACAATGGGAACACGCATCACCAAAGTAACCCCGTTTGAAGGAATGGTAGCTGAGACGGCAGGCGCGCTAACGCTCTATTTGACCGAATACCTAAAAATTCCTGTAAGTACCACGCATACAATCACGGGGGCGATTATCGGGGTTGGAGCTACCAAGCGGCTTTCTGCCGTTCGCTGGGGCGTAACTCGCAGTTTGTTAGTTGCATGGATTCTTACGATTCCGGTCAGTGCAGCGCTGGCTGCAGGAATTTATCTGATAGTAACTATTTTTGTTTAGAACAGTTTTCGAGTTTGATTAATACAAAAAAACTAAGGACGCAAAGAGATTTAACTTTTCTTTGTGTCCTTAGTGCTTTTGCGCTTATAGCGAAAATATTTACCGCACAAACGACTTAACACGCTCACTCCACATTTCGTAGCCGATACTGCTCAGGAGGAAACCATCGCCTATCGAATAGGCAGGAAGAAGATAGCCTGACCCGTTAGAAAAATCATCGTACAGATTTAAAAAGACAATCCCGTTGTCCAATGCAAATTCTTTCAACTTCTTGTTTAATGCCTCAATGTCCTTTGCTTTGACTTTTATTCTTGCCATCGACGTCTTGCTGTTGACGGGAAATACGGATTGGATAATAACTTCTGTCATCGGCGATTTTTGGCGGACTGTCCGAACAAATTTTTCATACTGCTCAAAAACCAAACCGGATGAATCGCCTGCATTAAGATCGTCTATTCCAAAGAGTAAAAAAAGCTGCGAAGGAGAATTTTGCAGAATAAAATCCAATCTCTCCAATTCGTTTTTGAGGCGCGCTCCCGGAACGCCACGGTTTTTTATCTTACAGTTGTTCAGCAATTCGTGCCATGGAGCATCGGACACATGCTTGCCTCCCATAAAAACAATGTCGCCATTGTTTACCGGCAGTTTTTTTTGTATGCCGTAATACGTAAATTGCGAGTTATCTTTCAACTGCACCTCTTTCGGGCGCGACATTTGATAAAGACACAAGGCTAATAATAAAATGTTTAATAATACGGAAAGTCCTAAAAATAACTTTTTCATTGATTTTTTATTTTTGTATATTAATTAAGTTCTAATATCATTCCTTCGGACAGGTCTTCGGTTTGCAATCCATTCCGCTTTTTCAAGCAAGATTCCCGAACGCCGTATTTCTGGGAAATCAGGTGCACGGTCTCGCCTTTTTTAACTTCGTGGTATTTTTGGTCTTTGTATTTTCTTCTTTTCTTTTGCAGAAAAGCATACTCGCCGGCTTTCAATACGTGGTCGTCCGGAAAATCGTTGTATTTTTTCAAATCTTCAATTGAAACATCGTATTTTCGAGATAACCCGTAGAATGTATCGCCCGGCTTGACTAACACGCAATGCACACCATTTATCAAGGTTTTTCCTTCTTTCTCAACAACCTCCGGCTCTACAACTATTCGTTGAGACGGAATTAAAATAGTCGTATTTTGCTGTTCATCCAATGCTTCTTTTTCATCTTCTTTCAAAAAACTCTCCGGATTTACATCGTACTCATACAAGCGATTTTGCTCTATCACGGCAATCAGCAACTCCGGATATTTCGGGTTGGTAGCGTATCCGGCAGCTTTCAATCCTTTTGCCCAAGCCTTGTAATCGGTAATATCCAGCGTGAACAGATTGGCATAATGTTTTCTTCCGGTCAGAAAAAGAGAATGGTCGCGATACGATTCCTCTGCATGTGCATATACGCGGAAACAATCGTTTTTCGCATTGTCGTCTTTCAGGTATTTTTCGCCTGTATAGTCGCTTGTACATTTAATTCCAAAATGGTTATTAGCCTTTTTCGCCAATTCGCTTCGTCCGCTTCCCGATTCCAAAATTCCCTGAGCCAGCGTAATGCTCGCCGGTCTTTTGTGGTTGATGCTGGGCATTGCTCTGATGTATGGATTATCCCTCTTTATGGCCGCCCCCGCCGGCATCAATGTGATGATCGTCTGCTGGCTGGCGGCCTGGCCGCT
>QMCE01008470.1_pt1 | contig 13059 bp, 5 predicted proteins | sample 1821851 | NCBI WGS metagenome assembly QMCE01 (sample SAMN09453174, study PRJNA476694) | Termite gut metagenome, whole genome shotgun sequencing project. | isolation source: worker | host: Odontotermes sp. | place: South Africa:Pretoria | collected 2016-01-28 | reverse complement strand
AAGAAAAAGACGATTTGTATAGACAATCAAAATAAAATATATAATTTTGCAGCGTTTTCGTAAAGAAAAACGATGTTGTTTAATTTATTTATAATAAAAAAAAATGAAAAAGGTAGTCTTATTTTTCGGTATTGCAGCAGCTCTTGCTCTTGCTTCTTGTGGTGGTAACAGTGGAAACACAGAAACAACTTCAGCTCCGGTTGATACAGTTGTAGTTGACACTCCAGCTCCAGTTGACACAATTCCAGCTCCTGCTGATTCAATTCCAGCTCCTGCTGATTCAATTCCAGCTCCTGCTGTTAATCAGTAATTAAAGCTAAAAAATAAAAAAGTCCGGAACATTCCGGACTTTTTTTATTTTTTAGAACTTATTTAAATTTCGATTTTCAATCCAACTCCAATAATCCTTCCGGAATTTCCATTTGAATCACGCCCGCATCATCATCAATCTCTACAATATAATCATCACTTGCCGGAATCAATATCTCATCATTCGAGGCTGCTGATAATACACAAAACAAAATATTTTCCGTAGAATCGTCAATATCAACTATTTCACCAATCATGTTCCCTTCCTGATCTGTAATTCGATAACCGACATAAAAATCGGTACCATGCACATCCTCCGTCGAAAAACCGGCAGGAAGAATTGCCCGTTCCAAATACAAGTTTACTTTCGCCAACTCTTTTGCCTCCTCATTTGAATCAATTCCTTCAAACTTGACAAATCCAGCGTCATCACTCTTCAACCGGTAACCTTCGATAAAATAAGGCACAAAAATTCCATCAATCTCGCAAATAAAGAAGCCGGCATCCGCCTCATCAAAAATATCTGTTGAAAATTCAAATAAAAGTTCACCCTGCAGACCATGCGGTTTGATTAATTTTCCTATCTGAAATATATCTTCTTTTTTTATCATCTTTATTTTTTGTCGGCAAATATAAATGAAATTTATTAAATGAAACAGTACTTAAGATTAATTTAAACCGCTTAAAAAACATTATCTTTACAACATTTTGAGGCAAGAAAGATAATCTGGAATCCCAAATGAAATATTATTGACTGTTTAATCCTTTTTAACAAATTAGCATGAATACTTTTAGATCTTTTTTATTGTCCGCAATTTTGTTAGTTACAGGATGTACACACCAAAAAGATAATACGGTTATCATACACAGTATCCACGCCGACAGTATTTTCACGGAAATAAATATTTTTAAAGAAGATCCCTATCATGATAGCATTGTTTTTAAGGGCAGCGAAACATGTTATTTTTCAATAGATTCCGTTGCGGCCCGCCATTTTTACAGTTGTTCCAACGACAATCATTTTCACACACAAATATTTATCACGCCAGAAGATTCGGTTTCTTTTAAAACTATTTTCAAGGGAAAAGGCATAAATCCTTCCTGCGAAAATTCTTATGAAGTGATTTTTGAAGGAAAAAATGCGGCACACTACAACTATGCCTCCATAAAGGAAAAATCCTTTCCCTGGGAAGAAGCTCCCATTTACTATCCGGAAATAGATTTGCTCGAATACAAACAGGAACTGCAAGCTTACCGTGATCAAGAAAAAGAATTTTTAAGCAACTACCAAAAAGAATACCGTGTTTCTAACGATTTTATGAATTACGCATCGGCTGAAATCGAAAACTTATATGCGTTTAACCTATATCATGCAGTCTATAACAGCAAATGTAGAAAAATTCCTGCCGGTTATTTAGACAGCTTGATTATTGTGCAAAATCCAGCATCAATGCTTGCCTCTAATGCTTTGCAACTCAAATATATTTACTGCTCGTCCGGTACAAACATGGAACAAATATACAACACAATTTCAGATGAGGTTTCTCCTGAATTCCGGTCGAAACTGTTGTCTCAATTTATTACCTATTTCGCACAAAAAGGAGACAGGACATATAAAAAATCACTCTTGCAAGTAATGGAACAAATCGAAAAAACATCAACAGATTCGACCTTGCTGGCTACCGTACAGGAATACAAACCATACTATTTATTGTCGGGAACAACACTCCCCGATAATATTTTAGACGAAACATACCTGCATTCATTTGAAAATAATCAAAAAATTACACTTCGGAAATTGTTTGAAAAATATAAAAACAAGGCTATTTATCTTGATTTTTGGGCGAGCTGGTGTGCTCCCTGCCGGTCTGTCAACAGTCAATCGGCAGACAATAAATCCTATCTAACCGAAAGAGGGATAGCCATTGTTTATATTTCTATTGATGAGGATGAAAATGATTGGTTGCGAGTCGCAGAAGATGACCAGATAACCCAAAATCAATATCGACTACCGGATCCTTACAATTCACCTATAAATGATTATCTGACAATCAGAAAAGGAGGAAAAGGCGGTATTCCACGGTATGTTCTTTTCAACCAAAAACATGAAATCGAAATCTTGGATGCTCCTCGTCCGGTTGATTGCTTATTTGAAGAGTTGAAAGGGTTAATCGAGCGGATGCAGCCCGGTTGGAGCAGCCAAATGCCTACCGGCATTAAAACTCCTCGAAAAGAAGAGCCGGTACTGCAAAAAGAGATAAAAAAAGAGGCGAAAACCGATACGCTAACCAAGAATTTGTTAAAAGAAAAAAAGGGCATACTTATCAACGGTGTATACTGGGCAAATTACAATGTTGATACTCCCGGCATTTTTACCGGAAATCCGGAAGATATAGGAATGTTTTATAAATGGAATAACAAAACGGCATGGGCAGTTAAAAATCTAAAAGCCCGCTGGAAAAATAAAAACTATTATGGTACTACATGGGAAAAACAAAATGACCCCAGTCCGGATGGATGGCGAGTACCTACGTTAGACGAAATTAAGTCTCTTTACGACAAAAATAAAGTCAGTAGCGAATGGTGCACCATAAACAACATAAAAGGAAAGAAATTTACAGACAAGACTAATGGAAACTCCATATTCCTGCCAGCCGTAGGGTATCGTCGTTGCGGAAGCAACGGTGCACTTTACAATTACGGCTCGACCGGACACTATTGGAGTAGTACTCAAAAAAATAAAATATTCTCATACATTATTCATTTTGACAATAATGAGGCAAATTGGAATGACTGGGAAGGCTATATTGGAGATGGATTTAGTATTCGTCCGGTGGTGGAATAACCTCAATTTTATGAAGCAAAATAATGCTGCATACTCTTACAACCCCACTAATTAAATCGCATTAAAATAATTTTCAATTTTGTTTGCAAAGTCAAAAAAAAAATCTTAATTTCGCGGGATTTAAAAAAATAAAATTTACAAAGACAAATGAGAACTCCGGTTTATACACTTAATGATGTTGGAATAAAAGAAAGTCGGGATTTTTGTTTTTATTATAAAAATTAGATGCGTTGGTGTTTTCCCAACGCATTTTTTTTGAAATCTGAAATTAAATTTGAAATTATATACTAATTACAAGATGTCACAAGAAATTAAAAAAGTCGTATTGCTTGGGTCCGGAGCATTGAAAATCGGACAGGCGGGAGAATTTGACTATTCAGGCTCGCAGGCATTGAAGGCAATGAAAGAAGAGGGTATCAGTACGGTACTTATCAACCCAAACATTGCAACCATCCAAACTTCCGAGGGAGTCGCGGATAGAGTTTACTTCCTGCCTATTACCCCGTATTTTGTGGAAGAAGTGATTAAGAAAGAAAAACCGGACGGCATCCTTTTGGCATTCGGCGGGCAAACGGCGTTAAATTGCGGAACGGAGTTATACCTTTCGGGCGTATTGGAAATGATTACCGAAGACCGCGATCTGTTTGTAAAAAAACTGAACGAAATAAACGCAAAAACACCTGTTTCACAAGCAGTTGAAAGCTATCAAGACGCATTAAAAGTTGCCAAACGCATCGGTTTCCCCGTAATGGTGCGCTCAGCGTATGCGCTTGGAGGTTTAGGCTCTGGTATTTGCGAAAACGAGGAGCAATTTGCCATACTTTGCGAAAGTGCGCTGGCTCACTCGAAACAAATCCTGGTAGAAGAATCGTTAAAAGGATGGAAAGAGATTGAATTTGAAGTAATTCGCGATAAAAACGACCACTGTTTTACGGTTGTTCCGATGGAAAACTTCGACCCGCTTGGCATTCATACCGGCGAAAGCATCGTGGTTGCCCCGATTATTTCACTTTCGCAGGCGCAAATCGACTTGTTGCAGGATGTAGCAAAAAAAGTAGTCCGCCACATCGGAATTGTGGGCGAATGCAACATTCAATACGCTTTCAACGCCGAAACAAACGACTACCGGATTATTGAAATCAATGCCCGGTTGAGCCGCTCATCAGCGTTAGCATCCAAGGCATCGGGCTATCCGCTGGCATTTGTTGCTGCGAAGCTGGCATTAGGTTACTCGCTCGATCAAATCGGCGAAATGGGTACGCCGAACTCTGCTTATGTTGCACCTTCGGTCGATTATATAATTGCAAAAATCCCGCGTTGGGACTTGACCAAATTTGTGGGTGTAAGCCGCCAAATCGGTTCCTCAATGAAATCGGTAGGTGAAATTATGTCTGTCGGGAAATCTTTTGAAGAAATCATTCAAAAAGGTCTCCGTATGATTGGACAGGGAATGCACGGTTTTGTGGGTAACCGCGAAATAGAATTCCCAAACCTTGACGATGAATTGGCAAATCCGACCGACCTCCGTGTTTTCGCCATCGCAAAAGCATTGGAACAAGATTACACCATCGACCGCATTTACGACTTGACCAAGATTGACAAATGGTTCTTGGGTAAACTGAAAAATATTGTTGACTACACCAAAGTGCTTTCTCAATACAAAAAAATCGAAGAGCTGCCGGCTGACGTGCTGAAAGAGGCAAAACGGTTGGGATTTTCAGATTTTCAAATTGCCCGGTATGTTGAAAATCCGGAAGGTAATTTGGAAAAAGAGTCGCTCAGAGTGCGCACAATACGTAAAAATGCAGGTATTTTGCCATCCGTTTGCCGCATCAATACCGTCGCTTCCGAGCATCCGGAGTTGACGAACTACCTCTATATAACTTATGGTACAGAAGGTTATGCCATTAGCTATGACTACAAAAATGACAAAACGGTGGTAGTGCTCGGTTCGGGTGCCTACCGTATCGGTTCGTCGGTTGAGTTTGACTGGTGTTCGGTTAACGCGGTACAAACAGCGCGTAAATTGGGTTACAAATCTATCATGATTAACTACAATCCTGAAACTGTCTCTACGGACTACGATATGTGCGACCGCCTCTACTTCGATGAGTTGAGCTTTGAAAGAGTGCTTGACATCATCGACCTCGAAACACCGAAAGGTGTAATCGTTTCGGTAGGCGGACAAATTCCGAATAACCTGGCAATGAAACTCTACAGGCAAAACGTTCCGGTATTGGGAACTTCGCCTATTTCGATCGACCGTGCCGAAAACCGTCACAAATTCTCGGCTATGCTTGATATTCTCAACATAGACCAACCTCGTTGGAAAGAGTTGACAAACTTCGATGAAATTGGTAAATTTGTAGAAGAAGTCGGTTTCCCGGTACTTATCCGTCCTTCATACGTGCTTTCGGGCGCGGCCATGAATGTGTGCTACGACAAAGAGCAAATGATTACTTTCTTGCAGGCTGCCGCCAAAGTTTCCAAAGAATTCCCGGTAGTTGTTTCCGAATTTTTACAAAATGCCAAAGAGATAGAGTTTGATGCTGTTGCCAAAAACGGCGATGTAATCGAATATGCTATTTCCGAACATGTTGAATTTGCCGGTGTGCACTCAGGCGATGCTACGCTCGTTTTCCCGGCACAAAAAGTTTACATGGAAACAGCAAGAAGAATTAAGAAAATAAGCAAAAAAATTGCGAAAGAACTCAACATCAGCGGGCCTTTCAATATTCAATTCTTAGCTAAAAACAATGATATTAAAGTAATTGAGTGCAACCTGCGTGCATCAAGAAGCTTTCCTTTTGTTTCAAAGGTATTGAAAAGAAACTTTATTGAAACGGCTACCAAAATTATGTTGGATGTGCCGGTCGAAAAGCCAGACTCAACCACATTCGACCTTGATTATGTTGGTGTGAAAGCCTCTCAATTTTCATTTGCCCGCTTGCATAAGGCCGACCCGATTCTGGGAGTAGATATGTCTTCAACCGGTGAAGTGGGCTGTCTCGGCATAGACTTCGATGAGGCGATGGTTAATGCAATGCTTTCCGTAGGCTATCACATTCCGGAAAAAGGCATCCTGGTCTCTTCGGGCGATGCCAAAGGAAAAGTGGATTTATTAGATGCTTGCAAAATTTTAAACGCACAGGGCTACTCTATTTACGCAACCGAAGGAACACAAAAATTCCTTACAGACAACGGCGTAGCGGCAACCATCGTAAGCTGGCCTGATGAAACAAAACACAAGGATATTCTCAAGCTAATTGCCAACCACGAAGTCGATTTGGTCATCAATATCCCGAAAGACCATACTAAACGGGAATTAACCAACGGCTATAAAATCCGCCGTTCGGCAATTGACCACAACATCCCGCTGATCACGAATGCCCGTTTGGCTAGTGCTTTCATTCAAGCATTTACCAATACAAAAGAAACAGACATTCAAATTAAAAGCTGGCAGGAATACCGGAATAGCTAATTTATCCGAATCATTGGCCTGAACCATGATTTTTATAAGATTTGCAGAATTATCAAGATGAAATAATAAAATCTTTGGTAATTTTGTAAATCTTATAAAAATCATGGTTCAGCCATTTTTCCAATATATTTTAACCGAACATTTTGATTCATGGATTCAAACAAGCTCATATACAAACAATTTTGCGAAGAACACCCGGAAATTCCGCTTTTCTCCCAATACTGGTGGATGGAAGCAGTCTGTATGGGTAAATGGGATGTCTTGTTTGTACGCAATGCAAACGGAAAGATTATAGCAAGCATGCCTTTTGAACTAAAAAAAAAGTGGGGCTTGCGATACATTCTCCAACCGATGCTGGCACAAACAAGCGGCATTTGGATTGACTATCCGGCAAAACAAACCGGAAACGAACGATTAAGTTACGAGAAAAAAATTTGCAACGATATTATTTCACAATTAGATAAGCAGAAATTAGTTTTTTTTCTACAAAACTTCCATTTTTCATTTACGAACTGGCTGCCATTCTATTGGCAAGGTTTTTCACAAACTACCCGCTATACCTACCGTATTCCGGATATTTCCGATTTAAATAAGGTTTTTGCCAACTTCTCGGATGCTAATAAACGGCATATCCGGAAAGCCGGAAAAGAGCTAAAAGTTTCCTTTGACCTTTCACCAGAAGAATTTTATGCACACAAAACACGCTCCCTCTTACCCAAGGGAAAGACAAACGAATGTCCGAAGGCATTATTTCTTGCGTGCTACAACGCATCCGCCGCTCAAAAGCAAGGAATAATTATTGCCGTGAAAGACCGTGCCGGAAATTTTCACGCAGGCGCATTTATTGTTTGGGACATGCAATCGGCATATTATATGATTCCATTTACCAATCCGGAATTTCGCTCATCAGGAGCCTCTTCTTCGCTGGTAGTATGGGAGTCATTGAAATTTCTTTCAAAAAAAACAAAAGCATTTGATTTTGAAGGAAGTATGATAGAAAGTGTAGAAAATGCTTATCGTCGTTTCGGTTCCATTCAGACTCCTTATTTTCAGCTAAGGTGGAGTAAATCGAAATTGATTGAGTTAATTCTTTAAGACAGCAGGTGCTATTTATCGTTTTTTAAACTAACCAGTTATTTGAAATATACTTATTTAATAAGAAAATCTGTAGAAAACACCTCGCACAACGTCTCTTCAACAGATTGCCGTATTCTCCGCTATTGCATGCCCAATGTTTTAGGAGTCAATTCCGAGAGGTAGGAGATATACGCATCTTTATGTTCCGGATAGCTACACGTTAGGCATAGATGAAAAGTCCTAACCAGAAAAAACCGCTGATCTATTTTTTGTGTGCTAAAAAATATCTTTTTTAACTCGACATATATTAACATTCATTAAACAAAATCTTCTTTTTGTAATCTTTTTGTAATAATTATTTTCATTTTTGAGGTTTAATTCAAATTATTTTTCTAAATTTGGGGGTTTTTATCTATCTTGACATAAATTAATTAGTTGAATTATTGTTAAAAACACTAAAAAAACATCCCTTTTAGGCGATTTCTTTTGCTTTGTTTAGAAAAAAACATATAGAATCAATTTAAATCTAATATTACAAAATTTATGAAAGTATGAGTACAGCATTACGTGTAAACTCAAATAAGAAAGAAAACCGGTCAGGTTTCTTTCGATGGAAAATAGGATGGCTGTTGTGGTCGTTGCTGCTTTTTGCAGGAAATACGAGTGCACAGCCTTTTTCTGTAACTGCTAATGGAGGAATTGTTAATGAAAGTATTTCTGAAGTAACTGAATGTGAGGACGGATGGGTGTTTTCGTTCGAAACTACTGATGAATACGGTCATACGTTGCTCATTAGCGACAATGGGACTCCCATAACAGGCGATTCCTGGAACATTAGCGGTCTGGGAATAGCATATATGAATTGGGGAGCCGGAATTGTCGGAATAAACGACGGCACTAATCGTAATATGACTATATATGGTTATATCACACAATCACCTAACACTATTGTGTTTTCAGATGTGGCACCTATTTGTAAACCTACCATTTCGGTAACCGGTACCTTGCTAAAGTTTATTACCGGCCAGGAACAAGCATCGGATGCACAGACGGTAACAGTTAAAGGAGCGGCGCTGATTGACGATATAGCGGTAGCGGCATTGAACGGATATGAGTATTCGTTGGACGGTACTGTTTGGGAAGAATCAGTTATTATTCCTAACGAAGACGGAAATATTGAAGCAACACTTTTCATTCGTTTGAAAGCAGGAAACACAGTTGGAATACATCCTGATAGTGAAGATGAGGTAATTGTTCTTTCATCAAGAGATGCTGATAATAAAGAAATTACACTGACCGGCGAAGTGTTTCCGCCTGCTTTTTCGGTAACCGGGGAAGAACTTCTTGTTACTTTTGCAACTTGTCCGGATAATCCGTCGGAAATACAGTCTGTTTCTGTTTCAGGTAGTTATCTAATTGATGATATAACAGTAGCTGCGTTAAACGGATATGAATATTCGTTGGATAACGGTACGACCTGGGGCGATTTAGCGGTCATTCCTAACGTTGACGGAAATGCACTGGCAACGCTTTCTATTCGTTTGAAAAAAGGAAATGATATTGAAGGAGATTATACCGGAGAAATCATTCTTTCGTCAAATGAGGCTGAATCTAAGAAGGTTGCGGTGACTGGAGAAATACTTTTGCCTTCATTTTCGGTTGATAAAGTAATACTTGCTTCTTTTTTGGCATCTCCGGAGGCTGCATCTGCAAGCCAGCAATTTACGGTATCCGGCTTTTGTTTAACTGATGAAGTAATTATTACGGTTACTGCCCCCGAAGGTTTTGAAGTTTCGACCGATGGAACAGTTTTTGAAGATGAAATACAGTTTACGGAGACAGGCAGCAAGACCGTTTATGTGCGTTTAAAAGCGGGACTGGATACAGAAAGGAGCTATTCGGGAGATGTCGAAATTTCAACGAACGAAGTCGAAGAGGTGAAAAAAGTAGCTGTTTCCGGAAAAGTTTTTTTCGATCCTTGTGATGGAACCTATACGCAGGGAGACTCATTGCTGATTACGTTTGCCGGCAATAACGGTTTTGTTAAACTAAATGATTATGAGCACCAAGTTGCCGAAGGAGATACGGTAAGACTAACTGCGCCTTACTTCCCGGAATATAGATATGAGCTTTATTATAGAAATTTGGCAAAAGACTCCGAATGGTTAATTGCGTTTTTGGATGTAAATGAAGACATTACTAATAATGTAGTCTATTATGAAATAGAACCGGAAATAGGTGCTGAATATAAAATTACAGCTATTTCAACAAGCGGATGCGAGAAACGTGATTCATACCCGCTTTTGTTGCGTACAATCTTTGAGTGCAACAGTATGACAGGTACGGCAGATACACTTTTTTTCGATGATTTCGGACGGTTTACGGCGGATGCCGGAACTGCAACTTATTATTATACGGATTTTAACGACAGAAAGCAAGAAAAAACGCTTACCGGCGAATATGTGCCGAGTTGGGATTATCCGGCACCCGGAGCATTTTGGGCTCCGGATCCATTTGCAACGCCAGCCGAATGGGAAGGATTCAATTCCGAACCCGGACATATAAAGAATCACCGGTATTCCTGGTTTGACCCAAGAACATACGATTGGGAAACATGTAAGGAAAACGGCAGTAGACGTATCGAAGATGAAAACTATGCTATTGTAAGCAATCCAAAATCGGGTGATTGCGGCAATGACGACTTTTGGGATGGTAAAGACCATACAAATAATACCAACGGAGGTATGCTGTTTATCAATGTAAAAGACGACCCGGAAGGTGGTGTTATGGTTTATGAAAGACCGATTGAAATTGATGGCTGCAAAGGAGTCCGGGTTTTGTTTTCGGCATTTATCAGTAATGCTGTAACCAAAGGTGATGTTCCGGTAAATGTCAGGCTGGAAGTTAGAGAAGATGAAAACGGTAAGCCGGGCAAGCTCGTTTATGACCCTGTGTTGGATGATTCAATTGCCATATCCTCCGGGGATATTGTAAGAAGAACGCAAGCAGATGTAGACGCAGGTAAAGCATGGTCTAATCTTTCTTTTAAATTTAACACTACAAGCGAGAATGCGAAATATTGGATTCAACTATATAACAATCAAACAAGTATCGAAGGAGGTAATGATATTTTATTAGACGACATTAGTGTTACCGTCTGCTATCCGAATGTTCTTTTGAGAACGACTACCGGAGATCTTATTGATATTCAATCTTGCGGCGAAGTTACCGATACAACTGTTACGTTAAAAGCATGGAACGACATGATAGCCGATTATATCCCAAATCCGAGTTATGTATTCCAATATACAAAAGATACGGAAAAGAGAAATCCGAATAAGGAAGAATGGGTTTGGATTGATATGTTGGACGAAGACGGAAATGCCAATTTGAGCGTAGACTCGCTTGATGTACGCCTATGGGAAGAGTTTAGCGGAGAAATGAATGTTCGTGCAATTGTAGCGAAGGATGAAAGTTCCCTTGAAGAGATAAAGGAATACATTAAAAATAATGCAGCATATCCGCCACTTAGTTGTGATAATTTCTTTGCTGTCAGTGATACCGTTCCTGTGATTTTTGACGACTATGCTCCAAGACCAACAAACGATACATTATGTTACGGACAGGAGCCGAATCTTGAAAATCTGCCTCACGTGCCTAAATCAGGCACCTTCTCGTGGCAGCTAAAGGATAAAGACGGAGACATAGTTGTTAGTGATGTTGATCAAACGCCGGAAGAGTTTAATGAAACATACAAAACATTCATTAAAGAATTAGACTTGGGGAGTTTGAATATTGATACGCTTTTGATATATACGCTTTGGATACAAACAGACCACGAGTGTAATTATCCGCAAGAAGGATTGGAAGAAAGATCACGAGTTTATATCAAAGTGAATCCGCTGCCGGTTATTGACTTAAAAGCGGATACGACAAATGGCGGCGCATGTTTTGGAAAGGATGTTACCGTTACGCTCAAAGATGACAATAGAGAGGGACTTACGAATTATGAATGGGGATATACACAGGAAGATGCAACGCTTATTTCAGGCGGAGGTGCCGATGATGATTTCATAAAAGTTAAATGGACGGTTTCCGATGGTGAGTACGAGATCAAGAAAATTTGGCTGAACTACACCGATGGAAATGGTTGTCGTGCAGCACTTCCGGATAGTATTGATGTTAAAGTTTGGGCTGAAATAGACGATCCGGAATGGGATACGGATATGCCGGTTTGTAATACGGGCGATCTTTCCGGAACATTTAAGTTAAGAATCAGAGCGCCGTTTGAGTTGGTTGATGTTAATGGTGTTCAAAAAAACAGATATGAATATTCGCTGGTAGGGGATAACAGAACTTATCCTTTCCAGTCGGATACCGTCTTTAATTCGGTTGAAAATGGTATATACAAGGTAATAGCAAGAGATATTATTAGTGGTTGCGAAAGCGAAGGAACCGACTTGACAAAATTGGATTGCGGTTGCGAAAATCCGCCGGTAGCCAAATGGGAGGGTGATAGTGATATTGTTTGCGGCGTAGACCCTGTATCAAGAGAAGTGTCATTTTCGGGCGATGCAACCTACATTACGCTTAAAGTGGAGAATGGTTCCGGGGAATTGTTAGTCAATAATGCGGCGTATGTGTCCGGACAACAAATTACAGCCAATCCGGCAAATATCACCTATATACCGGCTGCTATAGATGCCGGAGATACTATTAGAGTTATTGCAGTAACAGACAAGCCTGATAGTAATTTAGAAGGTTCGGCTAATTGCAAGGAGTTTGAGGCAGAATGGAGGATTATAGTCAAACCGCTTGCCGATTCGTCCTGTATCAAAATAGATGATAAGAATAAAGGTGTGCCGTATTGCGATGGCGATACTGTTATTTTAACTGCAAGTTACGATTGTCCGTTGGAAGACAAAGACCGTTTGACCTTTGTATGGAAATTTGACGGTAAATTTGTATGGAAATTTGACGGTAAAGAAATCGAAGAAAATCCGTTTAAGCAAGTCTTGCCGGGGCGCGAGGAACCTTACGAGATTTATATTTCTGCATATTTAGACGGCGTACTATGCTTGTCGGAAGAAGGAGCATGGAAGAAGTATACGATAAAAGTCAATCCATTAGCCGATTCATCTTGTATCAAAATAGATGATAAGAATAACGGAGTACCGTATTGCGATGGTGATACCGTTACTTTAACTGCAAGTTATGATTGTCCGTTGGAAGACAAAGACCGTTTGACTTTTGTATGGAAATTTGACGGTAAAGAAATCGAAGAAAATCCGTTTAAGCAAGTCTTGCCGGGGCGCGAGGAACCTTACGAGATTTATATTTCTGCATA
>QMCE01001434.1_pt1 | contig 13071 bp, 12 predicted proteins | sample 1821851 | NCBI WGS metagenome assembly QMCE01 (sample SAMN09453174, study PRJNA476694) | Termite gut metagenome, whole genome shotgun sequencing project. | isolation source: worker | host: Odontotermes sp. | place: South Africa:Pretoria | collected 2016-01-28 | reverse complement strand
TTTTCCAACTCGGCCTTCATATCCAAGACCAGACCGGTCACGTCCAGGTCCTGGGCTTTGGAGCCCATAGTGTTGACTTCGCGGCCCATTTCCTGCAACAGAAAATCCAGACGGCGGCCGGCGGGTTCGTTGTCGTCCAGAATACTCTGGAAACGGGCGACGTGGCTGGAAAGGCGCACCACCTCTTCGGTGATGTCGGCCCGGTCGGCCAATAAAGCCACTTCCTGGGCCAGGCGGGTCTGGTCCACCTTGACCCCGGCGCCCAGTTCCGAGAGGCGGTTTTTCAATTTTTCCAATAAAATGTCGGGCGCGCTGGAGGCCAGTTCCTCCACCTTGCGATTGGCCGAGGCCAGGCGGCCCAGACGTTTTTCCAGGTCTTTGGCCAGATTGACCCCTTCCGCCGCCCGCATGGTCACCAGGGCTTCCAGGGCCTCTTCCACCAGGGGGCGGACGGCCTCCCACAGCTCTTCCAGGGCCGGGCTGTCGTCGGTTTGGCCGACGACGCCGTGGGCCAGGATCTGCTCCAATGTTATGGGCGCGTCCAAATCCAGATGTTCTTTCAATTGAGTGAGGAGGGCCTTGACTTCAAAGGCGTATTCCAGATCGAGCGTGAGGCCGCGCCGCTTGGCTTCGCGGTCGTCCAGTTGCAGCCACAGGTCCACCCGGCCCCGCTCCAGCCGCCCGGCCACCAGTTTTTTGATGGAATCTTCCAGGGGGGCGCAGATTTTCGGCATTCTGGCAACCACTTCGCGGAAGCGGTTGTTGACGCTTTTTATTTCCACGGTCAGGGCGCGGCCGGCCATTTCGCCCGTGGCCGAGCCGAAGCCCGTCATGCTGCATATCATTTAAATATTCCTTCCTTTAAAGAAAGCATTAAAGCCCGGCGCATTTTAAGCAAGTATTCCTGTATTTCCGGCCTTTTGTAATCCTGATAGGTCCAGGGGAAATCCTGGAAGCCGCCCTGATGATAATTGAGGGTCAGTTCCCCCCACACGCCCGCGCCCAGGTGGAGGCGGTGCCCCCGGTATTTTCCGGTGGAGAGTATCAAGCCGCCCGCGCCGATGTAGCCGGGATCTATGTTGACCAGGCGGCGTCCGTCTTTTTGTCGCGCCAGTTCCATATTCATTGCCGCCAGTTTAAAATCCACCAGATGGTCCGGGCTCATGAGTCCGGGCCAGGAGGCGTAGACCTTCACCAGCCCGGCCCCCATTTCCGGCTCATAATATCTGGTTTCCGTGACGGTGAAGGGGGGGCTGACGATATCGGGCGCCGCCCCCATGAAGCCGTTCAGAGCCTCCAGCCCCTCGCGAATCAGGTCAGGCTCACCGGCGAAGAGAGCGGCGAAAGCCTTGACGGGAGGGAGAGGTTTTAACTGGCTCATGACAGCACGCGGCGCGGCCCGGCTTCGTGGCCGCAATGGAGAGTTGTCGCAACATAAGCCCGGCTCATGACAGCACGCGGCGCGGCCCGGCTTCGCGGCCGCAATGGAGAGTTGCCGCAACATAGGCCCGGCTCATGACAGCACGCGGCGCGGCCAGGCTTCGTGGCCGCAATAGAGAGTTGCCGCAACATAGGCCCGGCTCATGACAGCACAAAGCGCGGCGCGTCGCCCGGCACGGCTTCCATGAGCTTCACCGGAACGCGGCGGCCGAACATTTTGGGGGTCTCCCCGCGCGGCAGAAAGACGTCCGTTTCCAGCATGAAATCCGTCACGCAAATCCGCAGGCGGCGGTCGCGCTGCTCGAAAACCAGGGCCGAATACTCGCGCCCCAGGCTCTCGGCCAGATAGATGGAGAGCCAGTATTTCTGGCGCGAATTCTGCATTTTCTGAATGCGCTGCTGGAGTTCGTGGGCCGGGAGGGCCAGGCGCAGAAAATCCTGCTCGCTCATCAGCCCTTCGCCTTCATGGACGGCCCGGAGCTGGCGGGCCACCAAAAGATCGACGTAGCGGCGCATGGGCGCGGTGAAGGCGGTGTATACGGGCAGGCCCAGGCCGTTATGGCGGCCGGGCACGAAGCTTAAGCCGCCGCGCCCCGTGCGCCGCCGGGCGGCCAGGGCCAGGGCCAGGCTGTAATCGGCGTCGCCGCCCTCCCCCGCCGCCGCCTCATGGGCTTCCGGCGGGCGGGCCTTTTCCTGAAAGCGGTAGGGGCAGGCCAGGGAATTTTTATGAAGGGCGTCGGCGGCCAGGTAATTGGCCAGAATCATCATTTCGCCGATGATGGTTTTGGCCGGGGTGTCCCACTGGGTGAGGCCCACGGAGAGGGTTCCGTCCGGCTGGAAATAGACGTTCAGCTTGGGAATGTTTAAGGTTACGCCGCCCTGGGCCTCGCGCCAGGCGATGAGGGCCTGGGCCATGTCCCACAGCTCCACCAGATCGGAATCGTCGTCCAGGGCCTGATCGGCCTCGGAAAAGGAGAACTGGCGCGTGACCCGGATTAGGCTGGGGGACATGGAATACTCGCTCACGCGGCCGTCTTTTTCCACGGTGGCCAAAAAGGAGAAGGCCGGCTTCACGTCCCCCGGCGTGAGGCTCAAAAGCCCTTCGGAAAGCTCGGCGGGCAGCATGGGGTATTTGCCCTCGGGGAGATAGATGGATGAGGCCCTGGCCCTGGCCGCCAGGTCCAGGGGGGAACCGGCGGTGATGAAGGCGGCGGCGTCCGTGATGTGTATGCCCACCTGCCAGCGTCCGCCGGCCAGGGATTTGATGGAGACCGCGTCGTCCAAATCCCGCGCCCCGCTGGAATCTATGGTGATGGCGGCGAGGCCGGTCAAATCCAGGCGGCCCTGTTTTCTGGCGGGCGCGGCGGCCTGGAGCGAGGCCGCTTCGGCCAGTATTTCCGGGGTGAACTTCAGGGGCAGTTCCAGGCGCAGAAGCTCCACGTTTTCGTGCCGGGCGAAATCGCCGGTGGCGGTTAAGGCCTGGGCCGCGCCCTTTTCGTCGGCCGGGAGGCCCGCCCGCGTCAAAAGGCGCGAGGCCTCGCCGCGACGGGCCGCCTTGTCGCCCCACAGGGCCAAATCCAGAAGGGCCGCGCGGGAAGCGTCGGCCCCTTCCGGCTCCGGAGCAATTTGGCCCGCGAGGGCCTCTTTCAGCCATTGGGCGGAAGCCTCCAAAAGGCGCTCGGCCTCTTCGGCCTTTTGGCGGCCCTCCATGATTTTGGCCGCCTCTTCCGCCGTGTTGCGCCTTGCGCCCTCCGGGGTGAAGCGGAAGCGCACGCCGTCCTGGAACACGGCCCGGCAGATGGCCGAAAGCTCGTCCGCCAGGGCCGTCCGGCCAAAATAGAGGGAGGCCAGGGCCTGATAGGAAAATTCCTCGCCCTCCCCTTCCAGGATTTCCCACATCTCGGTCAAATCCACGGTTTCGGAAAGGGCGCGGCGAACGCCGTCGGTGGCCCGCAGAAGTTCCAGCCGCCCGGCCTTGGCGCCGGGGTCGGGGAGTTCGACGGAGTTTAAAATCCGCGACTGGGCAATGGTCATGTCGCGCCCGTTCCGGCCCAAGACGGCCAGACGGCGGGGCGAGGTCTCCATCACCCAGGCGGTCATAAAATCACGTCCCTCCAGGAACTCCACGATCATTGTGCGCGTCGGCCTCCTTTGACGATTTCTTCCAGAACGGCGTCCAGGGCGCGGGCGCTGGCGCCGGGGGGGCCCAGCTTTTCCCGCACTTCCGCCAAAGCGGCCAGCATGGCTTCGCGCTCCAGGCCGCCGTTTACGAGGGGGCGCAGGGCGCCCGCCAAATTTTCAGGAGTGGCCATGTCCTGCAACAGTTCGGGCAGAATTTCCCGGCCCGCGACCAGATTGGCGATGGAAATGTGGGGCACGGAAACCAGGCGGCGCCCCAAAAACCAGGAGAGCGGGCTGACCTTATAGGTCACGGCCATAGGCGTTCCCAAAAAGAGGGCCTCCACGCTGGAGGTGCCGGAAGCCATGACGGCGGCGTCGGCGGCGGCCAATATCTCCAGCGACCGGCCGGGCATTATCCGCACGGCGCCGCGCAGCCCGGCCGGCGCCTCGTTTACGAATTTGCGCAAAAAATCCGCATCAATGGAATCGGCCCGGGGCAGGGCCAGCTCCAGATCCGGATTTTCCGCGAGCAAAATGGAGGCCGCCCCTAAAATAACGGGCGCCAGACGCTCCAGCGCCTTGCGGCGGCTGCCGGGGAGGAGGGCCAGGAGTTTTTTTTCCGGCTCAAAGCCCAATCGGGCCTTCATTTGAGCTTGAGCCGCCAGGGGCGGCAATTCGTCCAGAATGGGGTGGCCCACCCAATCGGCGGAAACTCCATGCGCTTCATAAAAATCTTTTTCAAAGGCGAAGAGGAGCAGGCGGCGGTCGGTGAATTTTTTCAGAAATTTCAGGCGCCCGGCCCGCCAGGCCCAGACCTGGGGGCAGATGTAATAGACGACGGGTATGCCCAGCTCTTTGGCGCGGCGGGCCAGGGCGAAATTGAAATCCGGGGCGTCGATGAGAACCAGGGCCTGGGGGCGTTCCAGTTCCAGGGCGCGTTTCATTCTTTCGCGAATGGCCAGAATTTTCGGCAGATGTCCGACGACTTCGGTGAGGCCCATCACCGCCGTGTCGTTTATGTGGGCCAGGAGCCGCGCCCCGTTGGCGGCCATGCGGTCGCCGCCCAGGCCGAAGAAGCGGAGGTCAAGGCCGCGCTTTACGGCCTCGGCCATCATGGCCGCGCCGTGGATTTCGCCGGAACTTTCCCCGGCGGAAATCATTATTTTCAGGGGCCTCTCCATCAGGCTGCGGCCGCGCTTTCGTCGTCCCAGGCCAGAAAGGCGAGAGAGGCCTCGTCCGCCAGCCGCACGCACTCGTCCCGATCGATTATCAGAATGCCGCGAGCGTCCACCACCAAAGCCCCCACGCGGGCGGCGGCCATGACGCGGATGGTGTCCGGCCCTATGACCGGGGGATCGAGGCGCAAATCCTGCCCCGGCTTCACGACCTTGGCCGCGGCCGCCGGTTTTTTGGCCAGGGCGGCCCCGCGCCGCACGGTTTCGTCCGTGCCCTCCGCCGCTTCCGCGGCTAAGGTTATGCGCTCCGAAACCACCGCGCACTGGCCCACGTCCAGCCGCCCCAATTCCCTGGCCACGCGCCAGGCCACCTTGAGATCGGCCAGAAGCTCCGCGCTCGGGGCGACCCGGCCCAGAAGGCCGGGGCGGGTCAGAAGCTCCGGCAGCAAATCGGGCACGGAGCCCAGAAAGAGCCCGTCGGCCTCAAGTCGGCCGGCCACGGCCCGCAGTATTTTATCGGTGTGGAAATCGTCGATGGATTCCATCACCTCTATGGCCGTTTCGTCCGGCTCGTAATTTACGATGGATTCGCGGCTGACGCCGCCGATCATGAGCAGATCGCGCGCGCCCGCGCCCTTGAAGAAATCAATGATGGGCTGGAGCCGGCCCAGCTTGATCCAGGCGAAACTGTCGGCCATAGCGGCCAGGCGCGGGTCGGCCTCGCCCTCTATGCCCGCGACGACCAGGGAACGGCCCAGCTCCCCGGCCTTCCGGGCGACCATGAGGGGCAGCTCCCGATTGCCGGCGATAAGGCCCAGAGGCGCCCTCACCGGTAGGTTCCCCTTTCGGAAGCGCGGTAAAACTCGATGAAGTCCATGACTTCGGGAAAGTTCCCGAGCTTTTCCTCGGCCTCCAGCAAAACTTCGGACAGGGGCCGCGTGTTGTGGCAGACGATTTTAAAGGCGCTCTTAAGGGCCGCGATGGTTTCTTCGGGCATGGCGCGGCGTTTTAAGCCCACCAGGTTCGGACCCACCAGAAGCACCTCGCGCGAGCCTTTGGAGCCGCCGTTCATATAGGGCGGCCAGTCCTTGACCAGGCCGGAACCGCCGCCGATGAAGGCGAACTTGCCTATGCGGGTGAACTGGTGAACGGCGCTCTGCCCGCTGACGATGGCGTTTTCGCCCACAATGACGTGGCCGGCCAGCACCACATAGCTGGAAAGGATGACCCCGGCCCCGATGCGGCAATCGTGGGCCACGTGAACGGTGGCCATGATGAGGGAGCCGTCGCCGATTTCCGTTACTCCGCCGCCTCCGGCCGTCCCGCGATGGATGGTGGCGGATTCGCGGATGGTGACGTTTTCGCCGATGACCAGGCGGGTGCGTTCTCCGGCGTATTTCAAATCCTGGGGGTCGGCCCCCACGGAGGCGAAGGGAAAGATGCGCGTGCCCCGCCCTATGCTGGCGTCCTTATCAATATAAACATGGGCCATTATGTGCGCCTCCGGCCCCACCTGAACGCGGGGGCCGATGACGGCGTAAGGGCCGACTATGGCGGCGGAATCTATTTCCGCCGTGGGATCTATTATGGCTGTGGGATGAATTGGCATGTATGTTCCTAACCCAGGGCTCCGGTCATTTCCGCTTCGGCCGCTTTTTGCCCGCCCACGGAAGCTTTGGCCGCGACTTTCCAGATGCGGCTGCCCAGGCGCAAAAGCTCAACTTCCATGTCCAGCCTGTCCCCCGGAATGACCTGGCGGCGGAATTTCACCCTGTCGAAAGCGGCGAAAAAAGCCACCCGGCCCGAAAGCTCCGGCAGGCTTACGCCGTCCGGCGCGGCGTCCGGCGCGTTCTGGCGGGAAAGGGCGATGAAGAGGGCCGCCGTCTGCCCCATAGCCTCAACTATCATCACGCCGGGCATGACCGGCTGGCCGGGGAAATGGCCCTGAAAGTGCGGCTCGTTGAAGGTGACGTTCTTATAGGCCGAAATTGATTTCCAGGGGTCGAGCCCCACCACGCGATCAACCATTAAAAACGGGTAGCGGTGAGGCATGATGTTCAAAATGCTTGAAATATCATACTGCGTTTCGATCATGGCTTTCCCTTTGCGTCCTCTTGAAAAAAGTCCTTTTTCAAATCATTGAAGCTGCCGGCCTTCTTAAAAAGCTGAAAAAACTTCCGTATTTTGGGCAGTTGCGAGGCGCCCAAAGCCTCTTTTTCCAGATGTTCCTTCTGGGGCCGAAGGGGCGTGCCGCTCCAGGCCGCGCGTCCCGCCGGAACGGCGCCGCTCCCCAGACCGCTTTGGGCGGTGATGATCGCGTCCGCCCCGATATGCACGCCGGGACCCAGGCCGGCCTGGCCCAGCAAAAAGACGCGGTCTTCCAAAACAGTGTGCCCGCCCACGCCCACCTGGGAGACGATGATGCAGTCGCGCCCGATGCGGCAGTTGTGGCCTATCTGGACCAGATTGTCTATTTTCGTGCCGCGCCCAATGACGGTGTCGGAAACCAGCCCGCGATCGACGGCGGCGTTGGCCCCGATTTCCACATCGTCCTCAATGAGCGTCCCGCCCAGATGGACGTTCTTGTAGTGGATCAGGCGGCCCGTCGCCCTGTCCGGCAGTTGGGTGTAACCGAAACCGTCGTCGCCGATCACGGCCCCGCAGTGGATCTGACAGCGGTCGCCCAGCCGCGTCCCCCGCCGCAGAACGGCCCTGGGGTGGATTATGCAGTCCTCGCCGATGAGCACGCCGTCCTCAATACAGGCCAAAGGGCCGATGACCGTGCCCCGGCCGATGACAACGCCGCGCCCGATATAGGCCCCGTGGCCGATGGTCGCGCCCTCCCCTTTCGTCACGGAAGCCTGATCCGCGAAAAAAGCCGCGCCTTCCGGGGGTGAAGCGGCAGGGGCGCACAGGCGTTCCAGAAGAACGGCGAAAACCAAGCGCGGTTCCGTCGTGACCAGGGCCGAAACTTCCGGGTGAGCCTCGGCCAGGTCCGGGGTCAGGATAAAGGCCGAGGCGCCGGCGTTCAGGGCCTTTTGCAAAAAGGCCGGCCCCACGGCGAAAACCAGGGCGCCGGGGGAGGCCTCGTCCGCCGCCGCCAGCCCGAGCGCTTCCGCCCCATCAGGGCCGCCAAGGGTCAGGGCGGGCGCGGAACCGGGCGCCCCCAGAACGGCCAGAGTCCCGCTCAGGGCCTCGCAGGCCGCGTCATGGAGTTCTTTCAAGGTGAAAGGCCGTTCAAATTTCAGCACAAAAAATCCCCCGGCGCGAAAACCATAAGGAAGGCCCCCGGACGGTTCGCGTCAAGAGGCCACAAAAAAACGCGCCCCGGAAAGGCGGGGCGCGCGGAGTTATTTATCGACAGCCTTCATGACTTCGGAGGTGAGGTCCAATCCGTCGGCCGCAAAGACGACGCCGGCCTGCTGAATTTCCAGAACCACGACGTGGCCGCGCTGGCGGCCCAGGTCGCCGGCCACTTTAATGGCTCTGTCCACCAGGGGCTTAAGGGCGGCTTCCTCGCTTTTGCGCATGTCTTCGTTGTATTTCGCCAGTTGATCCTGATAGGCCGCGACTTTTTTCTTCAGCTCCTCGTCCTTTTTGCGGAAATCCTCGGGAGTGATGCTCTTGGCCTCCACCTGTTTGCGCAGGTCGCCGCTCAATTTATTGAGTTCGCTTTCCTTGGCCTTGAGTTCGGTCTGCATCTTTTTGAACTTGGCTTCCAGATTGCCCCTGGCGGCCTTGCCTTTTTTGGAATCGTTCAAAACCTTTTGCAGGTCGAAAACGCCGATATTGCTCTGGGTCTGGGTCTGGGCCCCGGCTTCCAGGGAGAGGCTGAAGAAAGCCAGGAGGGCGGCGGCCAGGACCAGGGTGAAAAACTTGCTTTTCGTGTTCATTGTTCCTCCGAAGACTCGTTAATAATTTAAATGCGGAGCGTTTGAAGCCCGCTGTTCTCAATCGCTATAATTGGGAAAGTATAGCATAGTCAGAGGCAATAGACAAATTGAATTTGAATTTCATTGCAAAGGGGGGCTCGGTTGTGCCATACTATTTTTTCGTCAAATTACGGCGCATAACTGAAACGCGAGGTACGCAGAATGCGAGCAGAAGACTGGCAGGCCTATCAGGCCGGAAGGACGGGCCAGGAGAGCGGCGGCCCCGCCTCCCCGCCCCCCAAACCACCGCAATATTACGCTCCCCGCGCGCGCCGCTCCGGCATGGGCTGGCCCCTGGCCATTCTGCTTTTGGGGCTGGGGCTCATCGGCGGCTGCACCTACACCGTGGGCAAGGTGGTCGATTCCATCGGCCCGGCCATACAGGAGGCCGCGAACAAAGCCGCCGAACCCGGCGTGGGCGTTTTAGTGGTGGAAGACGAAATTGCCGGCTCCGTCTGGGCCACGACGGCCATTCACGGCTTTGCCGAGGACGACAACATCAAAAGCCTGGTCGTGCGCATAAATTCCCCCGGCGGTTCGGTGGCCCCCTGTCAGGAGATTTATAACGCGCTCAAGGCCTTCGAAAAACCCGTAGTCGTTTCAATGGGCTCGGTGGCCGCTTCCGGCGGCCTCTACATCGCCGCCGCCGGCGACCTCATTCTGGCCAATCCGGGCACCATCACCGGCTCCATCGGCGTCATCATGCAGAGCGTGGAAGTTGGCGGAACAATGGAAAAAATCGGCCTAAAAAGCGAAACGGTCAAAAGCGGCGAGTACAAGGACATGGGTTCGCCCTACCGCCCCATGCTGGAAAACGAACGCGCCCTGTTGCAAAATATGGTGAATGAGGTCTACGAACAATTCCTCGCGGATTTGATCAAGGGACGCGCCAATATGGAGGCGACCGCCGTGCGCCGCCTGGCGGACGGCCGCATCTACAGCGGGGCGGAGGCCCGGCGCCTGGGCCTGGTGGATCAACTGGGCGGCTTTGAGGAGGCCCTGCTCATCGCGGCCGAAAGAGGCGGCCTCGCCGCCGGGGTCCGCCCGCCCCTGACCATTGAAGACGGCCGCCGCCCCTGGTGGGAACAGGCTTTTAAGGGCCAAAGCGCGGTGAACCTGGAAATTCCGCCCGCCCTCACCCCCGGCTTTTCCATGAAATATCTCTATCAGCCTAACATTGGCGGCAATTGATCAAGGCGAGGCATGGCGGCTCTGATAACTTTGTGCGCCTTCGGGCTCGACTGGATTTTGGGCGACCCCGGCGCCTGGCCCCACCCGGTGCGCCTTATAGGACAAGCAATAGATAGGGGGGAAAAGGCCGCCCGCCGCTGGGCGGGGGAGAGCCCCGAACGCCTGCGCCGGGCCGGGACCATTTTGGCCCTGGCCATAGTTTTGGCCGGCATGGCGGCCGCTTATGCCCTCCTGGCCCTGGCCGCCCACCTGGCTTATTTCCTTTTAGTTGCGGCCGCCCTCTATCTGGTCTACAGCGCCCTGTGCCTGAAAGAATTATATCGGCAGACAATTATTGTGGAAGAACTCATCGGTCGCGGCGATTTGCCGGAAGCGCGCCGCCGCCTCTCCTGGGTGGTGGGCCGCGATACGGAAAATCTGGATGAAGCCGCCGTCCGCCGCGCCCTCATTGAAACCGTGGCCGAAAATCTGTCCGACGGCCTCGTCGCCCCCATGTTCTACCTGGCCCTGGGCGGGCCGGTTCTGGCCTGGGGCTATAAGGCCGTAAACACCCTGGATTCCATGATCGGCTACAAAAACGAACGCTTCCTCGACCTGGGCCGCTTCGCCGCCAAACTGGACGACGCGGCGGGCTTCATTCCCGCCCGCCTCTCGGCCATCCTCATAATCCTGTCGGCCCGCCTGACGGGCCGCGACTGGCGGGGCGCGGCCAAAGTCTGGCGGCGCGACGGCCATCTCCACGCCAGCCCCAACGCGGGCCAGCCGGAGGCGGCTATGGCCGGCGCCCTGGGGCTTCGCCTGGGGGGGCCCTCATCCTACGGCGGCCTCAGGCATCACAAACCATACATCAATGAAGACGGAGGGGAGCCGGGGCCGCCGGAGGTCCGCGCGGCGGAAGGCCTGATGCTGGTCGCGGCCACGCTGACGCTGGGCCTCGCCCTCTTCGCCATCCGCTTCTTCACCGGGGGGCTATGGAGATTATGAAAAAGCATCTCCACGGAGGCCGGATCTTCGAGGCCGCCCGCGAACTCGGCTGCCCCTGGGAAGACATTCTGGATTTTTCCGCCAACATCAATCCCCTGGGCCAGCCGGAAGGCTTGAAGGAGGCCATCTTCCGCGACTTCGAGCGCACCCTGCACTACCCGGAATCGAAGGCCGAAAGCCTGGCCGCCCTTATCGCGGCGGAACTGGGCCTCTCGCCGGAGCACATCCTGGCGGGCGCGGGCTCGTCGCCGCAGCTCTATCTCCTGGCCCGCTCCGTCCCCCTCGAAAGGCCGGTCGTCTTAGGCCCCGCCTTCGCGGAATACGAGGCGGCCCTTCTGGCGGCTGGCCGCGAACCGCTTTATGTTTTGACCCGTGAGACGGACGACTGGCTCGTGACGCGCGAAACCCTGGCCCGCCTCTTCGCCCAAAAGCCGGACATGATTTTCCTGGCCCACCCGGCCAATCCCACCGGCCGCCTCGTGCCCTTCGAAATTTTGTCCGAACTGGCGGAGGAATGCCAAAAGCGCAAGATCTGGCTGATAATCGACGAAGCCTTCATTGATTTCGCCCAAGGCCCCTCCCTCATTTCGCTGGCTGCGAATTCCCCGCGCCTTATAGTTATGCGCTCGCTCACCAAGATTTTCGCCCTGCCCGGCCTGCGCCTGGCCTATCTGGCCGCGCATCCCGAGACGGTTGCGCATCTGGCCGGGCGCATGGAGCCCTGGAGCCTTTCCAGCCTGGCCATCAGCGCGGGGCATTTCTGCCTGGCCCAGAAAAATTTCCGGGACCGCACAGGGACCGAAACGGCCGGGCTCCGCGCCCATCTTTTGGAACAGTTGAAAGCCCTGAATTTTTGCCGCATTTTTCCCGCGGAAGCCAATTACGCGCTCATAAAATTGAACGGGGGCCTTTCCTCCGCCGATTATTTGTCCGCTCTGTTCCGCGATAAAATTTTAGTGCGCGACGCTTCGAATTTTAAGGGGCTGTGCGAGGGTTTTCTGCGCGTGGCCGTGCGGCCCAAGGCCGAAACCGAGGCCCTGACGACTTCCACCCGAAAATATCTGGAGAGTAGAAATGCCTGAATTGCCGGAAGTGCAGACCATAGCAAGCGACCTGGACGAAGCCCTGGCCGGGCGGACGATAGAGGCCGCGCTCGTGAGTTTCGACAAAATAGTGGCGAGCGATTTGCCGCGCTTTCACGAGCTTTTGACCGGGGCCGCCATAGAATCAGTGACGCGCCTGGGCAAATGGGTGCGCTTTTGCCTGAAAGGCGCGGAAGGCCCTGTCGCCCTCCTGGCCCATCTTAAAATGACCGGCCAGTTTCACCTGGGGCCCTGGCCGGAAAATGAAAGCGACTGGCCGCCCCACACGCGGGCCGCTTTCAGGATAAGCGGTTTTCCGCCTGGAAACGAGGCCCTGTTTTACAAGGACATCCGCAAATTCGGCCGCCTCCGGGCCTTCGATCAAACGGAACTGGCCGAATTTTTAACGCGCCTCAATCTGGCGCCCGATCCCTTCGCCATGAAGGCCGACGATTTTTACAAGCGCCTGGCCGCCAAAAAAGGCCGCCTCAAAACAGTCCTTTTGGATCAGGAAGTGGTGGCCGGTCTGGGCAACATCTATGTGGACGAAGTCCTGTTCGCCGCGCGTCTTTCTCCTTCCCTTTCGGCCCAAAAAATCAGCCGCGAAAAATCCGACGAAATTCTGAACCAGGCCCGCCGCATTCTCACGGCCTCCATCGCGGCCCGAGGATCCACCACCAACAACTACCAGGGCTTAAAAGGCGGCGGCTCCTTTCAGAAACAGCACAAAGTCTATGGCCGGGCCGGGGAGCCCTGCCCTGTCTGCGGCGCGGCCATAGAAAGAATCACCCTGGGCGGGCGCGGCACCCATTACTGCCCCGAATGCCAGCGGGGCTGAGGAGGGCCAGCCCCGCGCCCGCGGAAAAAAGAGAAAAATGTCATGAACATTAAAATCGGTCTGGAAAAATTCATCAAAAAAGACGGCCTCCCCTACCGGAAAGCCCGCCTGGGGCTTTTGGCCAACCAGGCCTCGGTGGGGCCGAACTATGCGCACGCCATTCAGCTCATCGACGAGGCCCTGCCGGGCGCGCTCATTCGCCTGTTGGGACCCCAGCACGGCTTCGCCGGGGAAAAGCAGGACAACATGGTGGAATCGGCCCACGCGCGTGATGGAAAAGGCCGCCCCATTTTCAGCCTCTATGGCGA
>QMCE01001433.1_pt1 | contig 13071 bp, 5 predicted proteins | sample 1821851 | NCBI WGS metagenome assembly QMCE01 (sample SAMN09453174, study PRJNA476694) | Termite gut metagenome, whole genome shotgun sequencing project. | isolation source: worker | host: Odontotermes sp. | place: South Africa:Pretoria | collected 2016-01-28 | reverse complement strand
GGCATTTTGTTTAATCATGAAAGCGAGAGGAGAGGGGAGACGTTTGTTACGCGTAAGATTACATTGGCGGCCGCCCGTATCGTACAAGGTTTTCAGGATAAATTGTATGTAGGGAATCTGGACGCGCAACGTGACTGGGGTTATGCCAAAGATTATGTGGAATGTATGTGGTTGATGCTTCAGCATGATACGCCTGAAGATTTTGTGATCGCAACAGGGCGGATGCATTCCGTACGTGAATTTTGTACGCTTGCTTTCCTTGAAGCGGGTATAACGTTGAAATGGGAAGGTAAGGGGATTGAGGAAAAAGGGCTTGATGTGGAAACCGGACGCGTTATTGTTGAGGTTGATCCTACCTATTTTCGTCCGGCGGAAGTTGAACAACTTCTCGGCGATCCGACGAAAGCGAGAACATTATTGGGTTGGAATCCGAATCAGACTTCTTTTGAGCAGCTTATAAAGATCATGGTAGAGCATGATATGCGTTTCGCCCGTAAGTTGTATCTTCGTTCGAAAGAAGAGGCCTGATATGGAAAAGGATGCAAAAATATATGTGGCCGGTCACCGGGGATTAGTTGGCTCCGCTATCTGGAATAATCTGGAACAAAAAGGGTATACGAATCTGATCGGGAAGACCCATGATGAGCTTGATCTGCTGAATGATACCGCGGTAGACCGCTTTTTTGATGAATATAAGCCTGATTATGTGTTTTTGGCCGCGGCATATGTCGGAGGTATTATGGCAAATAATACGTATCGTGCCGATTTTATATACCGCAATCTGAATATACAAAATAATGTGATCGGCAGGAGTTTTCAGTATGGTGTGAAAAAATTGTTGTTTCTGGGTAGTACCTGTATTTATCCGCGTGACGCGGAACAGCCGATCAGGGAAGACGCTTTGCTGACCGGTTCGCTTGAATATACGAATGAACCGTATGCCATAGCTAAAATTGCCGGTTTGAAAATGTGTGAAAGTTTCAATCTGCAGTACGGGACGGATTATATTGCGGTCATGCCGACGAATTTATACGGGCCGAATGATAATTTCGACCTTGAGAAGAGTCATGTGTTACCCGCCATGATACGTAAGGTATATCTGGCAAAGTGTTTGTGGGAAAATGATTTTACCGCTATCCGTAAAGATTTGAACAAGCGGCCTGTGGAAGGGATAACCGGAGAAGTGAAAGATCATGAAATCATTTCCCTGCTGGAGAAATACGGCATTGCAACATCCGGCGTAAAATTGTGGGGTACAGGCCGCCCGTTACGGGAATTCCTGTGGAGCGAAGAAATGGCGGACGCCTGCGTGTATATCATGGAACATGTAAGTTTCAAAGATTTGAAAAGCGGTTCCGGTGAAGTCCGTAATTGTCATATCAATATCGGGACGGGAAAGGATATTTCAATCGGTGATTTGGCCCGGTTGATTGTGAAAACGATCGGTTATAGGGGTGATTTGTCGTTTGACGCTTCCAAACCGGATGGTACGATGCGTAAGTTAACGGATGTAACCAAACTCCATTCGCTTGGCTGGCATCATCAGATTGAGATAGATGAAGGTGTGGAAAAAATCTATCAATGGTATATAGAAAAATAGTTTTAGCAAACAATGATATCTATACAAAATGCGGTTTTGAGAAATCCGGTTTTTCGTTTCAGGGAGCCTGTTTCGTTGATGATAGAAGCCGGTGAGCATATTGCTGTTACCGGCCCTAACGGAAGCGGGAAAAGTGTGCTGGCGCAACTGATAACAGCTTCGTATCCCTTGAAAGAGGGGAAGATAATTTATGATTTTTATCCTTCTCCTGTTTATGAGAATATTAAATTGATCGCATTTAAGGATAGTTACGGGCCGGCTGATTCTTCTTATTACCTTCAACAGAGGTGGAATTCCCAAGACAGGGATGCGTCTCCTTTGGTTCGTGATGCATTGGGCTATGTGAAGAATAATAGTCTGCGGAAGCAATTGTTCGAATTATTCGGAATTGATGAAATGATTGATAAACAAATGGTTCTGTTGTCGAGCGGGGAGATGCGTAAGTTTCAGTTAACGAAAGTGTTATTAACGGAGCCCCGCCTTCTTATTATAGATAATCCCTTTATCGGTCTTGATATTTTCGCCCGTAAGCAGTTGTGTGATTTATTATCTAATCTTACCGGTGCAGGCGCTGTACAGATCATTTTGTTGCTGGCAAAAACGGACGAAATTCCCGGATTTATCACCCATATTGTGCCTGTTTGCGATATGTGTTGCGGGAAAAAAGTGAGCCGGGACAATTTTAAGAATGAGATACCGGATGTTCCCGTTATCAGGAAGTTGGTTCCCCCCGGGGCTGCGGATAATCAGGTGGGTTGTCATGTTAAAGATTATTCCGGGAAGGAGGAATGTTCCTGTCATGCTCACGTTGGTGATACCGGCGGTACAATTATAGCGATGAGGGATGTTTCCGTTCGATATGGTAGTCGCACTATACTAAAGTCTTTGAACTGGACGGTTAAAAGAGGCGAGAAATGGGCTTTGCTCGGACAAAACGGTTCGGGAAAATCAACTTTGTTGAGCCTTGTCTGTGCGGATAATCCGCAGTCTTATGCGTGTGATATTTCTCTTTTCGGACGTCGCCGCGGTTCCGGTGAAAGTATTTGGGATATAAAGAAGCGTATCGGTTATGTAAGTCCGGAGATGCATCGCGCTTATTCCGAAAATATTCCTGCCATTGATATTGTCGCAAGCGGATTGCATGATAGTATGGGGCTTTATGTCCGGCCTAAATCCGAACAGTTTTTTATTTGTGAATGGTGGATGAATGTATTTGGCATTATGGCTCTTCGCGATCGTAATTTTCTGCAAATGTCTGACGGAGAGCAACGTTTAGTTTTGTTGGCTCGCGCATTTGTTAAGGATCCGGAGCTTCTTGTTCTTGATGAACCGATGCATGGACTGGATACCGTAAATCGTTTATTGGTACGTTCGGTTATAGAAGCGTTTTGCCGGCGTGATAATAAGACACTCATTATGGTTACTCATTATGAGCGGGAGCTTCCCGGGGCTATCACTCGCCGGCTGGTTATTTGAGTTGTATTTCTATGGTTTGCCTGATGTCTCCGGAAGAAGCTCCGACCATCAGGTTTATTTTTCCCTGCTCTATGATATAGGTGTCTTTGTCGTTATCCCAATAAGCCAAATCATCGGCTGTTAGTGTAAAGCCGACCATTTTGCTTTCTCCTTTTTTTATCATTGCGCGTTGAAATCCTTTCAGTTGCTTTATCGGCCTGACTACTTTTGATTGGGGGAAAGATACATATAATTGTGCTACTTCTTCGCCATCTCTGTCGCCTGTATTACTTATATTAACGGATACCGTAATGTCTTTTCCTTTTGACAGGGCAGGGGATGAGACCGTAATATCCGAGTATTCGAAACTTGTGTAACTCAATCCGTATCCGAACGGATAAAGCGGTTTTTCTTTGGTATACATATAGGTTCTGCCGTTGCGGATATCATAGTCCATCATTGGCGGCAGGTCGGCAATTGATTTTACCCATGTCTGGTTTGTTCTTCCTGCCGGGTTAAAGTCGCCGAAAATCACGTCTGCAAGTCCGTTACCCAGTTCCTGACTGTTATTTGTGATATGCAGGATGGCAGGTACATTTTCCTGCGACCAGTTGATCGCAAACGGAAAGCTGCTAACCAGCACCATCACTGTATTCGGATTGGCTTTGTGGACTATTTTTACTAAATCTTCCTGCTCAAGAGATAAGGCTTTGCGGTCTATAGCTTCGCGTCCGTCGCTTGGTACAGGTGAGTATTTCCATTTCGGGTCGGTGCCGTATACATGGTTGCCCACGCAAACGATAGCTATATCGGCCTTTTGTGCTGCGATATATGCTTTGTCCGTTTCGTTTGAGGGCTCATATATAACTTCTACATGATTGCCTGTTGCATTTTTTATTCCCTGCAGGATAGATACGCTATAAGGAGGGGTTCCGCTATACCAGTCAAATAAAACCTCGTCCGCACGCGGGCCTATAACGGCGATCGATTTTATTTGATTCTTATTTAATGGCAGTATATTCTTTTCATTTTTCAGTAAAACTGCGGATTTTGCTGTTACCAGACGCACAAAATCCTGCACATCTTTGTTTCTCCATACGGAAACCGTATCTGTTACTCCGATATGTGCATACGGAAGTTTTGTTTGGTCGGCATCGAGCAATCCCAGTTTTAGCGCTACGTAGAAATTGCCCCGGATGGCTTTGTCTATATCCGTTTCCGAAATCAGTCCTTTTTCGAGGGCTTCGTATATATAGGGTTGGTAGGTGTCGAGGAACTGGCCTACCCCCGCTTTTACTACTGCTGCGCTGCCTTCGGTATGTGTAGGGAATGTTTTGTGTGCTTGTATCAGAAGGTTTAATGCTCCGCCGTCGGTACAGATAATACCTTTCATGTTCCATTCCTTGCGTATTTTTTCGAGGACAGGATGTATGGTCATCGGTATTCCGTTCCAACTGTTATATGCTGCCATAAAAGCTTGTGAACCACCTTTTTCTATTCCTTTTTGGAAAGGGTAGGCGTAATATTCGCGGAATAGCCGGTTGTCGAAGTTCGAAGAAGTGGAGTCGCGCCCGTCTTCGTTGCTGTTGGCCAGGAAATGTTTCATTAAAGACGCCGATTTCCAGTATCGGGGATTGTTTCCCTGCAGCCCTTTTACAAAAGCGACTACTATTTGCGATACCAGAAACGGATCTTCTCCATAGCTTTCTTCCGTACGTCCCCATCGTGGGTCGCGCGCCAGGTCGGCGTTCGGAGCTCTCATAACCAAACCGCCTTTTGCGTATTTACCGTTTTGCGTGTAGAATCTTATTTCGGTGGCTTCTATATCTGCAACCTTTTGTATTAATTCCGTATCCCAGGTTTCACCTAATCCGTATGCCTGGGGAAAAGTTGTAGTCGGATATATATCCGGTACCCGTTGATAGTTGACCATTTTGAAGCCTCCCCAGTTGCCGGGGCCTCCAAGCGCCATGCCGTGAAGTCCTTCGGAGTGTCCTGTATTACGAATACCTAAGCGGGGTACGCCCAGATTGGTAGACAGGGCGTTCACTTTTTCGTCTATTGTCATCAGGGACAACAGGTTATCCAGGCGCTTATCGTCACTTAAAGATGTATTCTGGAACGGATATGTATACTGGGCAGATAAAAGGCTTGCAGATAAAGCGCAGAAAATAGTTAATGCAATTTTTTTCATATAATTAATATTTAAATGTTTTTTTGTCTGAATTAATATGTATAATCAAATCATTCGAAGTCAGCTACTCCTTCGGATGGCTTTTGTGAAGCGGCATAGAGCGCGAAGTAAATTCCCGTGAATCCTCCTGCGGTTTCGCTGCGAGGCAGGGAATCGCCCCAAAAATAAATGTGAATGCTTGTGAAGGGAGCCGTTTCATGCTATTTGAGTTTTTAGTTATTTGCATATCTGCTTGTAAGGCAAAAGTAAGATTTATTATTCATATTTAGCGGGCTCGTATGTTTTGGAAAAGGATTCATTGAGAGGGTGTATTGTTTCAGGATAAGGGCAGTTTTGATAATAATTGCTATTTAAAAACATTTACTGCCGGATTTACCGATGATTTATTAATATATGGAAGAATATTGGTCATTCCATTTTTTTTTACGAATATTGTATTCGTTATCAATATTTGAATACAATGAAACGATTCGTCCTGATATTATTAAGCTCTTGTTATTTTACATCTTTATTCGGCATAAACGAATTCGCGTTCAAACATCTGGAAGTAAGTGACGGACTTTCCAACAGTCAAATCAACTATATCACAAAAGATTCGCAGGGCTTTATGTGGTTCTCAACATTTTACGGACTTAACCGGTATGACGGCTATACATTTAAAGTGTTTACCCACAACAGCAAAGATCCTTATTCCCTGCCCGATAATAATATTAGTGACGTACAGGAGCATATCGACGGTTTGCTTTGGATCCGTACGGCACGTTCGGGATATGTGTATTATGATCCGGAAAAAGAGACGTTTCATCCGGCGGGGCCTTTGCTGGAAGAAAAATATGGAATCCCGGATTCTCCTTACCGGATGTACATAGATAAGGAGAAAAATATCTGGTCGTATGCCTATGACGGGACCCATTATTATAATATGGAAGAAGAGAAACTTTATTTTTATCCGGTTGAGGAATCATTGAAAGAACAGTCTGTAAGCCTTGTTTCTTTTGCAGAAGATGAAAATGCCGTCGTGTTACTCTATTCCAATGGTTATTTTGAGTTGGTGGATCGAAAGACGAAAGAAATAACGCACCGCAACCGGCAACTTGTTAATACCGAAGATATTGAATCCCGGAAATACGGAATGCTTATTGATGCCGACGGAGATTATTGGGTGTATGGCGATGATGGTATATGGATGTATAATAGGGGCGAAGACGGGTGGCAACACGTTAGCGCCCGGAAAGACTCGCCTTATGTCCTTTCTTCCGAAAGTTACGTGAAAGCAATAAAAATGGATGCTCAAAACCAAATCTGGATAGCTATGGATCATGGAGGCATCAACATTATCAATAAAAACCTGCATACCGTAAAGTATCTTCAAAATGATGTATTTGACGAAAGAAGTATCCTGCAAAACAGCGTAAACGCGTTGTACTGCGATGAGAACGGCGGAGTATGGATAGGTTATTATAAAAGAGGTATTTCCTATTATAACGAAAGTATATTCAAATTCCGTACCGATTATCTTTCCGATTTTAACCGGATTAATGGTTTTACTTCCGATGTAAATAGGATTGTCGAAGATAAGCAAGCCAACTTGTGGGTGGGAACCAGCAGTGGACTTGTTTTCATAAACCGCGAGACAGATGAACGAAAAATATACCAACATGAACCGGGCAGGAATTCATTATCGGGCAACGTAATCGTAAGCATGCTGAAAGCTAAAGATGGGAAAATCTGGATAGGGACTTTCTTCGGCGGACTTAACGCTTTTGACGGACAGGTTTTTACGCATTACAGGCGTCACCCGGACAATCCCAACTCTTTAGTCAACGACAATGTATGGGCATTGGCGGAAAGCAGCGACGGATATATCTGGATAGGGACTTTGGGTAGCGGATTGCAGGGTCTTGATCCGCGTACCGGAAAGTTTACCTATTATCCCAAAATAGGATCGGGTTTTGAAAACGAATACATTATGTCTATTTGCATAGGCCGCGATAAGAATCTGTACATGGCTACTTCCGAAGGCATAACGGTGTATTCGCCATCGGCTAATACATTCGAGAAATGGCTGACAAATAAAAAAGGGACACAGACGTTTTCGCACCCGAATCTGAACGAGATTTATGAAGACAGCCGGGGGCTGCTCTGGGTTGCTACTTCCGAGGGTCTTAATGTTTATGACCGTAAAAACGACGAAATCATTCTGCCTGTAAATGACCCGCCCTTGGGAAATGAGATTATTCAGGCTATTATAGAGGATAACAACAAAAACATGTGGATTACTACTACCGGCAGTATATTCAATATTATGGTCAATATTGATCCCAGAACAGGGGTATACACTTACGTCTGCCACCGCTATGGCGAATTGGACGGTTTACAGGGGCAGCAATTCAATATGCGCGCCATAGCTAAAACTTTCCGGGGAGAAATCATGGCCGGAGGCATTCGGGGACTAAGTTTTTTCGATCCCGAAGCATTGAAATACAATCACAGTACTCCCCAAATAGAATTTACAGGGTTGAAACTATTCAATCAAGAGGTTAAAATAGACAGTGCATATGACGGAAATCGCATTTTACCACGGTCTTTGAACCATACGGAGAGTATCAGGCTAAAATACAAACAAAATATTTTTTCTGTTTCTTTCTCGGCAATGAATTATATTTTGCCGGAAAAGACCAGATACATGTATATGCTCGAAGGATTTAACCCGGACTGGCTTACTACGCATACCAACAGTCTGACATATACCAATCTGTCGGCAGGAGAATATGTTTTAAAGGTAAAGGCAATCAACAGTGACGGTTTCAGCAACCATGAAACCTCCGAACTTAAAATCATAATTGCGCCTCCTTTCTGGGCATCGCCTATAGCTTACATTATATATTTTATCATGATAACAGGTATACTCTTATTGATCCGCAGGCAGATATTGCGCAATGAACAACGTAAATATAAACTGTTACAGATAGAACAGGAGGCACAGCAGAAGCATGAGATTGATGATATGAAACTGCGTTTCTTCACTAACATAAGTCATGAGTTACGCACACCGCTTACATTGATAATTTCTCCGCTGGAAAATGTGATCAAACAGATTGATAATAAAGACCAGAAAAATAAACTGGAGATGGTATACCGCAATGCGATGCGGTTGCTTGGTATGGTTAACCAGTTGCTTGATTTCAGAAAAAGCGATGTGAGAGGTCATCAGTTTAATCCTTCTCAAGGAGATATTGTTGATTTTATCCGTAATGTCGGCAATTCTTTCAGTGAATATTCGGAAAAGAAAAATGTGCGCCAATTCTTTTTCCCGGCTGTCGATGAATTATTCATGGTGTTTGATGAGGATAAAATGAGTAAAATAATCACAAATTTGTTATCGAATGCCTTTAAGTTTACTCCGGAAGGGGGGAGGGTGGATGTTTTTCTGGACCGGTTACCTGCTACGGATGAACAACCGGCGCAGGTCGAAATTAAGGTTTCGGATACGGGTATTGGTATAAAAGATGAAGACAAGAAACTGATATTCGAACGGTTTTATCAGGTTCAACAAAAAGAAGGACAGAAAACGGATGGAAGCGGCATCGGGCTGCATCTGGTTAAAGAATTTGTTTCCCTCCACAATGGCACTATTGTCGTACTCGACAACATGGGTAAGGGTAGTGTATTTATTATTACGATTCCGATTGTTCAGGTGCAGGTCTCACAAGAACCCAAAGTTGAGCCTGTGCAGGATGGTTTAAATGTACTTCCGGAAGCATCACCGGCCGACGAACTTCCGGTCGATCATACGGAGCCGATTGAGAGCGAATTACCTCTCATTCTTGTTGTTGACGATAATGAAGATTTTCGTCATTTTATGCGCGACAGCTTATCGTCCGAGTATAGGGTCGAGGTTGCGTCGGATGGCGCCAATGCGTGGGTTATGATTCCGGAACTACAACCGGATATAATTGTAAGTGATGTAATGATGCCTGACATGGATGGCAACGAACTGTCCAAATTGGTAAAAACGGATATACGTACTTCGCATATTCCCTTAATCTTACTAACTGCCCGTTCCGCCAAAGAACAGAAGTTGGAAGGTTTGGAGAGTGGTGCGGATGATTATATCACCAAACCGTTCGATTTTGATATACTCAATTTACGTATCAAAAAACTGTTGCAACTCCGACAAAAGCGTCAGGAGAACTTTAATCCGCGCATGGAGATTGCGCCAAGTGAAATTACAATCACTTCACTGGACGAAAAGTTGGTAAGGAAAGCCATTCAATATGTAGAAGCCAATATCAGCCGAAGCGAACTTTCTGTTGACGAACTAAGTAGCGAGCTTAATATGAGCCGGGCGCATCTGTATAAAAAGATACTTTTCATTACGGGAAAATCGCCTATTGAATTTATACGCATTATACGTTTAAAACGTGCCGCACAATTTCTGCGTGAAAGTCAGCAGACTGTGTCTGAAATCGCTTATCAGACAGGATTCAGCAATCTGAAGTTTTTCAGGAAATATTTTAAAGAAGAGTTTGGGGTTTTGCCTTCCGAGTATCAGGACAGGGAGGGGAAATAAGAGGTTGAAAGGGGGTATTTGACGAAACATCCCCTAAACTAAGACATTACTGCTACTCCTCCGTCTTGTTTGCGCAACAAAACATATCCCATGTGTTTCGGTTATTTCTCTAATTTTACAACACGAAAATATTAACCGGTAAAAGTTATGAGAAACTTAACGCACAGTTTATGGATGTTTGTATGTTTTTCGCTGTTTTCGTGTACAAAACAAAGTTATGAGAAGACACAGGACGGTATCATTGTTAACTTGCGCCAAAAGCAATCAACAGATGCAGGAATGGTAAGGTTGCAGGTCATTAACGACAAGGTAATCCGCGTTTCGGCTACACCCGGAAAGCAATTTTCGAAAGAGGAGAGTCTGATCATCGTGCCGCAGGCAGAAAACCAAACTTCATTCTCGGTAGAAGAAATAGAACAACTGCTTATTATCCACACGGTTGACCTGCAAGTGAGCATAGATCGCAGTACCGGAGAAGTTGTATTTGCAGATAAAGACGGAAGTGCTATTCTGCGCGAAAATACGGGAGGTGGAAAAACTTTTTCTCCCGTCACTATAGAAGGTACGAAAGCCTATGCCCTGCGACAAGTATTCGAGTCGCCCGCAGATGAAGCATTTTACGGGTTGGGCCAACATCAGGCCGACGAATTTAATTATAAAGGAAAGAATGAAACGCTGTTGCAATATAATACGAAAGTATCCGTACCTTTTATTGTCTCTAATAAGAATTACGGTATTCTTTGGGATAATTATTCATTGAGCCGTTTTGGCGATCCGCGTGAATATGCGCAATTAAACGAAAACTTCAAACTGTTTGATGCCAAAGGAAAAGAAGGCGGATTAACCGCTATATATACCCCCGCATCGAAAGATATGGCTCCGGTGGAACGTACTGAAAGCGTCATTTATTACGAGGATATAAAGACAATAAAAAACCTGCCTGAAGATTTTCCGTTAGCCGGCTCATCGGTTGAATACGCCGGCGAAATAGAATCGAAAGAGAGTGGTACCTATCGTTTTCATCTTTATTATGCCGGATATGTAAAAGTCTATGTCGATGATCAACTGATTGTGCCTGAACGGTGGCGCACAGCCTGGAACCCTAACAGTTATAAATTCGCGCTTGATCTCGAAACCGGTAAACGTGTTCCTATCCGCATTGAGTGGAAGCCCGACGGAGGCACGTCATATCTTGGATTACGGGCGTTAAGTCCGGTGAACGAACATGAGCAGAATAAACTATCTATTGATAGCGAGATGGGTAGCGAAATGGACTACTATTTTGTATATGGAGATAATATGGACGAAGTGATCGGCGGTTATCGCGCACTTACCGGAAAAGCTCCTATTATGCCCAAATGGGCTATGGGCTTTTGGCAAAGTCGTGAACGATACAAAACACAGCAAGAAATACTGGATGCTTTGAAAGAGTTCCGTACACGCCACATTCCTGTTGACAACATCGTACTTGACTGGAATTATTGGGAAGATGACGCATGGGGAAGTCATGAATTTGACAAAGCGCGTTTTCCCAATCCCAAAGCTATGGTCGATTCTATACATGCCATGCATGCGCATATGATGATTTCCGTTTGGCCGAAATTTTATGCAACCACAGCGCATTTTAAAGAATTTGACGAAAAAGGCTGGATGTACCGACAGGCTGTAAAGGATCGTATCCGCGATTGGGTCGGACCGGGTTATGTAGGTTCTTTCTATGACGCCTACGCCGAAGGGGCGCGTAAATTGTTCTGGAAACAGTTGAAAGATCATCTCTATCCGTTGGGGATTGATGCATGGTGGATGGATGCCAGTGAACCGAATATACGTGACTGCACGGATCTGGAGTACCGTAAAGCGCTATGCGGTCCTACGGCATTAGGCCCCTCTACGCAATATTTTAATGCGTATGCTTTGATGAACGCACAAGCCATTTATGAAGGACTTCGAGCAGAAGACCCCAATCGCCGGGTATTCCAACTTACACGTTCGGGCTTTGCCGGATTGCAGCGCTACGCTACAGCTACCTGGAGCGGAGATATTGCCAGCCGTTGGGAAGATATGAAAGCCCAGATTTCTGCCGGATTGAATTTTGCGATGAGCGGGATTCCTTATTGGACGATGGATATTGGCGGTTTCTGTGTGGAAAACCGGTATGTCAAAGCACAGGAAGAGTTCAACCTCACAAGCAAAGAAAACGCCGATCTCAAAGAATGGCGTGAACTAAATACCCGCTGGTATCAGTTCGGAACATTTACTCCGTTGTTTCGTGCGCACGGTCAATACCCATTCCGTGAAGTATATAATATTGCTCCTGAAAATCATCCGGCCTATAAATCTATTACAGCATATACCCAATTGCGTTACCGTATGATGCCTTATATTTATTCATTGGCAGGAAAGGCTTATTTTGATGATTATACGATTATGCGAGCTTTGGTTATGGATTTTGGAAAAGATAAACAGGTGGAACATATTGGCGATCAGTATATGTTTGGCCCTTCGCTTATGGTATGTCCTGTTTATGCGTATGGCGCCCGTAGCCGGGAGGTTTATTTTCCGGCTACTACCGGGTGGTATGACTTTTATACCGGGCAATACATGGGGGGAGGTCAACTTCAAACCGTCAGCTCTCCTTACGAACAAATGCCACTCTATTTCTGCGAAGGCGCTATCATACCCGTAGGCCCGGAAATTGAATATGTTGATGAACAGTTGCCCGAAAATATTACGCTATATGTATATGCAGGTCGGAACGGCGCGTTTACGCTGTATGAAGATGAAGGTGTGAATTATAATTACGAAAGAGGGCAATACAGCATGATTCCGATCATGTATGACGATGCATCGCGCACATTAGTTATCGGCGACCGTCAGGGAGAATACCCCGGTATGCTAAAAAACCGGGTATTTAATGTGGTATTTGTCGATAAAAACAGCCCTAAACCTTTCAGTCCTGATGCAAAGGGAGTTGAGGTTTTATATGATGGAAAAAAGAAGTGGTGCGCCGTACGACCGGTAAACAATAAGGATGTTTAGATGTGTCTGTGCTTATATTTTTATTAAGTTTGTTTTTTAATCTAAAAGTAATATGTATTTTTATTGATGTTAATTATTTAAAATTTATTGCCTATGTCGTACTATATTTTGTAACTTTAAAGTATTTGTTATTTTTTACCATGTTTAAAAACTTAAAGAAACTATTATGTATTCAGAAAAAAAAATTAATCAGAAAAAATCGCGTTCCAT
>QMCE01001432.1_pt1 | contig 13076 bp, 11 predicted proteins | sample 1821851 | NCBI WGS metagenome assembly QMCE01 (sample SAMN09453174, study PRJNA476694) | Termite gut metagenome, whole genome shotgun sequencing project. | isolation source: worker | host: Odontotermes sp. | place: South Africa:Pretoria | collected 2016-01-28 | reverse complement strand
CCCGGCCTTTGAGACCCTGGTGGGCTTCGGTCACAGTGGAACCGACCATCGCTCCCGTCCTGGGAGAGTTATCTTTGTAGGTGTTATATGCCGTACGTATTTTAGCTTCGGACGGAACATAACCCGGCGAGAGGTTTTCCCTTAACTCCACGATAGACATCGGATAACCGCCGAGAGCTACCAGGTCGAAACGTCCCTCGTCCCTCAATGCGCCTATGGTCAAGCCCACGGCCGTGGACTCCGATATGACGTCGCCCGACCCGGTATGGAGATACACCTGAACTATATTATCGCCATAATCAGCCATGACCCTCTCCATATAAACCTTAAGATCGTAGCATCCGCCTTCGTCCATTGTGGTCGCCCAGTTAAAGAACGCGACATTCTTTTTGATAGCCCTGTCCGGATCGAACACTGTCGGGCCGGGCTCCTCCTTAACGGTTATAGAGATTTCTTCGCTCCTGATCGCGTACCCTCCTGATTCACCGTCGGGAGAATAATAGGCGTAGAAGTTGTATTCACCGGCTGTTGCGGTCGTGAAGACATTGGCATCGAGAGGACCACGCCCCGAAATATATATCCGGCTCTGTGCCGTAACATCTTCGCCGTCGAGCTTAACCGTGAAGGTTATTTCGTCGACGCCGTCGGCATACATGGAATACTTACTGGCGGTAAGCACAATTTCTGAATCACCAACCGGAGGATCTATTCCGGGCTCATTATTGCCGTTCTTGCAAGCATTGAGGGCGCCCATGAACATGAGCGTAATAAAAAATATCCTTAAAACTGTTTTCATCGTATCTAATTTAGAGGTTGTTGAGTTTTGCGGCCGAAGCTATTTAACCGCACTTGCTGCAAATTAATTGGCAAGCACCACGTTCGCATTCTGGGGGTATCTGACCACATCGGACAGATTGTTATTCCAATGCGGCTTCTGCTCCTCGCGTACTGTGAGCCTCATCTGCCGGGCGGTTGTTCCGTCCGTAGTTTGCACACCCACAATGGCATGATAGTTTCCCTCGTAGGTGATCGGCATATTCGTTATATCGAGTTCCTGCATACGGTTGTTGTTGCAATACAAATACTCTATCTTCGTACAGTCGTACATATCGAGCGAGGGTAACCGGTTGTCTTCGCACCTAAGCCTGAAGAGAGTCGTACATCCCGACAAGTCGAGCGCGGTCAACAGGTTATTGGCACACTGCAGTTCGTAGAGCGACGTACACCACGATACGTCGAGTGTGGCCAAACTGTTATTGTTGCACTGCAAGCCTTCGAGCGCCGTATTATTACCCGACACAGTGAGCGAGACCAACTGGTTATTGTAGCATAGCACATTCTTGATCGCCGGATTGCCGGTTATATCGAGCGAGGTCAGAGAATTGTTGTTGCACTGCAGGCTGCGTAACGCCGCATTGTTCGACAGATCGAGCGAGCCCAACTGATTGTTTGCGCAGTTCATGTAGGTGAGCGACGCACTGTCCGACAAATCTATCGATGTGAGCCGGTTGAGGAAACAATCCAGATATCCGAGCGACGTGCATCCAGACAAATTGAGTTCTTCCAGCGAGTTGTTATTGCAGACCACATATTTCAGCTTCGAACACCCCTCGACATCGAGTACGGTGGCCGGAGTGTAGTTGAGATAGAGAACGACAAGCTCCGTATTCTCCGTCATATCGACCGAAGTTACATTATGGCTGCCGCAGGAAAAGTTCTCCAATCCCGAAAAAACCTCTATACCTTCCAGTGACAGGATAGCCTGAGCTCCGCCCGACCGTTGAATGTTGATAGCCCTGACAGCAGCAGCCTCGCCCGAAGAGAGAAAACCGTTGCCATTGGTATCCCATGCCGGATGGGAGGGGAAAGTCCCGGTGATAGGATCCATATATTGGTAACTGTTCACCATGACATACTCGCAATACGCTTTGAAAGCGGGGTCGGTGATCTGCGAGAGAACATCGGAATAGGTGTCGACAAACTTTATTCCGATCACCACGGCGTGGCCTGGCATGGTGAAAGTCGTGGATACGGCCGTATCGTCCGCCAATGCGACACCCTCGCTTTCTGTCGTCCATTTTTCGAACGTATAGCCCCCACCTGGCATCGCGGTTATGGTAACGGTGGCGCCTTCTTCCGCTACGGTAACGTTATTGCCGTCGACGGTCGCCACGGCCGTGCCTCCCGTGCCGGTAAATGTTATGGTGTTGGGCACTTTCATGAACTCCGCCTTGATGTGAACATCTCCGGCGGGCATGACAAATGTCGTAAGGGCTGCCACGGGGTTCTTGATCGAGACCCCTTCGCTTTCGGCGATCCATTTCTCGAACAGGTAGCCGGAGTCTGGCGTGGCGGTTATGGTAACCGTAACGCCTTCTGCCGCTTCGGTAACTTCACCGCCGTCAATAGTCGCAACGGCCGTACCGTGGCCGTCGTCGGTAACAGTGACCGTATAGACGGTACCGTTCGCCGGCCTGAACTCCGCCTCGATGGAGACATCCCCGGCAGGCATTGTGAAAGTAGTGTATATGGCCGTTTCATCCTTGAATGCGACGCCATTGCTTTCGGTCGTCCACTTTTCGAACACATAACCTTCGGCGGCCGACGCCACGAGGGTAACTGTCGCTCCCTCTTCGGCTGCTGATATCTCCTTTCCGTCGACGGTAGCCGCGGCAGTGCCGCCATCTCCGGCTGTCACAGATATGGAATAGGTCGTCCCTGGTTCTTCGCCCGGCTCGCAGGCAGCGAACATAAAAGCGAGAACTAATAATAAATATTGTACTTTTTTCATGAAAATCGTTATTGATAATTTAGTCGCCGTAAGAGCTTGTTTTGAAATTTCTGCCGAAGCTATTTTAGTCATTCTTGCCCCGTTTTTTGCCGTGGACTCGTTACATAGTCCCCGCTATGCTCCTCGTCCACGGCGAAAAACGGGGCAAAAGGGCAATAAAGAGCGAGAGCAAAAATTTCAAAACAAGCTCTAAAGTCACCGGCGGCAATTTGCATAATAAATGATCCGTACCGGATAAATACAAGCCCCCCATATCTTCATCGTCAATGAATAAACAGGGGGGCTCTGTGTTTTCACATTACCGCTCCGATGCGGTTAATTCGCAAGAACTACATTTGCGTTGTTGGCGTTCGAGTACCATCTTCTGTTCCACGCTTCGATCATATCTTCATCCAGAGTGAGCGTAAGCGTTTGGGAGGTGGTGCCGTTCGAAGTCTGCAGGCCGCAGAAAACAGTGTAATCACTGCCGTTGCGCCTTGCTACCATACTGCTGGCATCGAGCGTGGTCATCCGGTTGCCATGGCAGTCGAGATACCAAAGCGATGTACATCCCGTAACATCGAGCGTAGTCAACTGATTCTGCATACAACTGAAAGTGACCAATGACGTAAGATTTCCAACATTGATCGATGTCAGCCTGTTTTTGGATACAGTCACATCGAACAGTTTCGTATTGGTTGTAAGGTCGATCGAAGTAAGTCCGCAATTGACGAGGCTCAAGCTGGTCAGATTCGTCAATCCCGACAAAATGATCGAACTCAACTGTGCATTGTTGTCTGCATTAAGTTTTTCGAGTGCCGTGTTGTTCGACAAATTGAGCGATGTCAGGCTGTTATTTGCACAGCCCAGGTTCTTGAGCGCCAAATTTTGCGACACATTGATCGAACTCAACTGATTGCCTCCTACAAACAACTTTGTGAGCGCCGGATTGTTGGCAACATCGATAGATGTAAGTTCATTGCCGGCGGCAAGCAACTCGGTCAAAGCCTGGTTTCCCGACACATTTATCGAAGGAAGATCGTTGTAAGAACAATCCAATGCCGTTAAATTCGGGAATTGTTCTATTCCACGCAGTGATGTGACCTGCGGTGCGGTTGCAGATGTCCAGGGCACATCGATACGTGTTACCCTCGATGCTTCTGCACGCGTTATTTTTCCATCGCTGTTAGGATCCCACACCCCTAACAAATACGCCTTTACCGTAGCGTCGGAGACCTGCGTCAGGACATCGAAATTCTCTGTGTCCTCGACAAATTCCGCATGGATCGTCACTGCGTTGGAGGGCATAATGAATGTCGTCGACAAGGCCGTTGCATTGGCGATCGTAACACCCGGACTGTCGGACGTCCATCGCTGGAGCATATAGTTAACGTCAAGTGTGGCGGTGAGCACAACCGTAGCGCCTGCTTCTGCTTCGGCGATCGTCTGTCCTCCGAGGGTCGGTTTGGCCGTGCCTCCCGTGCCGTAAGTGACGGATACGGGGTATTTAACCACAGGTATATCGGGTTTGAATTCCGCCTTGATCTCCACTTCGCCGGCGGGCATTTTGAATGTCGTGGGAGAGGAGTTGGCATCGGCAAATGTAACGTTGCCGCTCACATTGGTCCACTTGAGGAACACATATCCGTCGGCGGGCGCAGCGGTAAGCGTAACGGTCTTGCCCTCTTCGGCTTTGTCGACTTTCGCGCCGTTTATCGTCGCAACGGCGGTACCGTTACCGTCGTCGGTAATGGTGATGTCGTATTCCCCGCCTGGGTTTTCCTGAAGCTTGAATTCCGCCTTGATCTCCACCGCGCCGAGAGGCATGATGAAAGTCGTGACATCGGCAGTCTCGTCCGCGAACTCAACTCCGTCGTGTTCGGTGGTCCATTTATCAAGCATATAACCGGAGTCGGGCGTGGCGGTAAGGGTAACTGCAGTACCTTCGGCCGCTTCGGTAACCGTCTCGCCGCCGATCGTCGCCTTCGCCGTACCGTTACCATTATCCGTAACTGTTATGGAGTAAGTGTCGGCAAGCCTGTACTCGGCAATGATCTTAACATCTTTCGCTGGCATGATGAAGGTCGTGGTAGCTGCCTCGGCATCCGCAAATATGACACCCTGTGTCTCGGATATCCATTTATCGAACACAGACCCGGGGGCGGGTGTGACGGTAAGCGTCACCGTTGCCCCTTCCGCGGCCTCGGTAACTTCCTGCCCGTTCACGGTTGCCGCGACAATACCGTTTCCGGCCGTCAAAGTAATCGAATAATTTGCCTTCGCGGGTTCATCGCCCGGTGCGCATGAGGCGAACATGAAAGGGAAAACCAGCAGAAGTAAGAAATATAATCTTTTCATAAAATTTTTATTCGTAGTTTTATATTATTGGTTATATCGCCGTTAGAAAGTTATAGGGCCTGTGTATATGCCTTTGAACGTTCTCGCGTTGCCCGATGTGTAGGTAATATCGAGAAGCAGCGTGTAGTTGTCTCCATCCTTGGTGATCGTCATAGTGCTGGTGCCGTTCGTCGTCGGACTTCCGCCGCCCAATGAGACGTTATTATCATCGTATCTTCCCAGCGACGACTGGTATACGGTGCCCTTTTCGGCATTGGCCGTGTTGTAGACCGAGGTGAACGTGTATACTCCCGTAGCGATCTCCTTCGAGGCGGACGGTTCCGAATAGATCGACAATCCGATCTTGGTGCTTGCGACATTCTGAGGACGGCTCGTCCCTTCAAATGTCTGGAGCGTTATCTTAAATACGCCTACGCCCTTGGCTGTCTCCGTATACGCCCCCGTAGAGGGTATTATGCAGTAGGAGAGCTGCGTGCGGGCATCCGCTGCGGTTACCGTCAACGAGCAGGAGCCTGCCTTTCCGCTACCGTCGGTGGCGGTGGCCGTAATAATGGCATTGCCCGCCCCCATGGCCGTCACAAGACCGGACTGGTCAACAGTGGCTACTTCCGTATCGCTGCTTTCCCACACCACATTCCTGTTGGTGGCATCGGAGGGCAATACGTTGGCCGAAAGCGACAATGTCTCACCGACTTCGATACTGGCGGCGCTTTTGCTCAGCGTTATGTTCGTTACGAGTTTCTCCTTGACGGTAACGTCTTCGGCCTCCAGAGTAACGTTCATGGTATGCCAGTTACCGGCTGCAAGCTGAATGGCGCCGTCGAGGGTTTTGGTCTTTTCGAATGTAAAGTTGTCGGTCTCGCCCGTGATGGTCAGTGTGGTTCCGGCGGGAATGTTCATAACGGGAACGCAAAGCATGATGCCATCCGTACCGTTGGCGTATACATTGCCGTTAGGCGTGGCTGTGATAGCGGTAGCGGCGCCATCGTAGAACTCTATGAACGTACCTTCGTCGAGGTCGAAATGACCCATACCCGCCAACTCCAATCCGGCGTCGGTAGTGAATGTGAGTCTCTTAATGGCCTGGCCTTCGAGTTCCTGGCAGGTGAGTACGAAATTGATCATACCCAACACCCTTCTGAACTGCAATCCGTTATGACTGTAACTCGTACCGCTGAAAGTGCGCTCGACAGGCTTCATAATCATAACGTCGGCCAACGGGTCGAACGACGTTGCCGTAGGCTTCTGAATAGCGGGAATGGCTATCTTGGCCGTCTGGTGGTGTGCTGTCTGCCCTCCGATCGACCCATGGGGATAGTAGCCGTAGATCGTATAGGAAACGCCCTGCGGCAGCGTAACGTTACCGCTAAACGTGGCTTTCTGGCCGCCTTCGAGTAATTCGCCGTTCAAGCGCCAGTGGTTCATGGGGGCATCGCCGACAAAATGGACGCCGATAGCGTCGCCTGCCGTCCAAACGGGAGCGGCGGGATTGGCGGTTCTGGTTTCGGTACCCGACTGTTCGATACCGGCTGTCAGAGAGATATGGATCGTTGTTTCCCCGGCAGGGTTCGCGTCCTCGTTATTGGCGCAACCGGCAAATATCGCGGTAACCAGCGCCACACCTGCAATTAAAGCAATTTTTTTCATCGATAGTAAAATTAGGGTTAAGTTTAGAATTCGCGATTACCAATCTGTCGAGCCCGATTCGACTCCGCCGACACCTGCTGCGCCCGCTGCACCATAATTCGAAGGAGCGGTGCCGCCGCTCTGCGCGATACCCTGCTCGAGTTCCACCGAAATGTTTTCGATCGAAGGAGCGACATAGAATTGTTTTTGCATACTCAAATTGTTTTATAGGTTAGTTAATATTGCGTGCTTCACGGCAAGGCATTGGCGACAGGTTACATATCACACCCATTACCCATTTTCAAAGATAAACGGATAAAAACAAAAGAAATTAAGATATCTTAACTGGAGCGTAAAAACTAAAAAAAATGTCGATTATTTTTTAGATTCGAGCATGATCTCCTGCTTAAGGTTGCTCAAATATTGCGGAGTGACCCCGATGTAGGTTGCAATATATTTCATAGGCACATTCTCCATTATCTCCGGTCTGTTCTTTATAAGAGACTCGAAACGCTCTTTAGCATCTCCGTTCACTATCTGGAGCTTCTTTTCGTACAGCCAGAGCTGTCCCCAGGACATCCACATCACCCATTGCGCAAAATCGTGTGACTGTCTGGTGAGTTCGAGGAACCTGGTCTTCGATATCTTCAGGAAAACCGAATCGCAACAGGCCTCGTACTTAAAAAAAGAGGGCTCACACTGATAGAACGGAAAATAGGAACTCAACATTGTGCCGGCCATACCGAACGCATAGGTCATCTCCCTGAAGCCGTTAAAATAAGCCGACCTGACTATCCCGCTCTTGACCACATATACATTGCTGTCAAGCGCACCGTAATCGATGAGCGACTCATTGGCTTTCAGTTTTAATTCGGTCATCGACTCAAGGAACATATCCATGGTCTCGTTTTTCATCCGGTAGTCACACTCGGCCGACAGGAGTTCTTTCAGGGTTTCCATGATTGGTTGCGATATTTTGTTGCGTATAGGTTTTATCTGTATTCAACTATTTTAGGTTGTTCGGGGATGTACCTGTTGGACGGCATACGGCTCCCCTCGTTGAGGACTATCCACTCGTCGTTCCTCATGAAACCTTTACCGTTGAGCGCTACGCTGAGGGTGAGCTGCAGTATACCGAAAACGAACATTTCGTTCTTGAGGCGTATGCCTATCCCTGCGGTAGAATAAAAATCATTGCGGAATATGTTGCGGCTGTCGCCGATAAGCCCGGCATCCACATACCCGTAGAGCGCGACACGGAAACCGAGCGGCTGCCAGGGAGTGAACACCACCGTCTCGGTATTGATCACGGCGCGCTCACGGCCGCGGGTATATCCCGGCAGTCCGCGCGGGCCGCTCTCCTTGGTCAAACGTATCCACTCCTCCACCCCGCCTGCGCGGTTCCACCCTTTCACATAATTAAGCGACACGAACTGGCGTATGTGAGTACGCCCCGCCCTCAGAAGGTTCGTGAAGTAATCCAGCCTCAAGTTGAGCGCCGCCTGGAACACCCTCTCCGTCGTGGGATTGTAGAAACCGCCCATCGCCGCGCTTCCCGTAAAATATCCAGCGGAAGTGAATTGCCCCGCCCTGACGGAGGCGCCCGCATAAACTCCCGAATCGAACTCGCCGGAAAGGTAGCCTCCGATGATCTCGGCCTTATACCCCGTGGCAATGTACTCCGTAAAGCCATAGCCATATATCATATTGGTCGTAAGGAACTTCTCCCGGTATAAACCCAGCGATCCGAGCCATAGGTTCCTGTTCTGGAATGCCGGATTCATGCCCTTGGCCGTATAGTCCGGCCTTTCGTCGAAACGGACTCCGTACCAGGCGGCCATACCGTAAATGCTGCTTTCGATGGATGGCAGGTGGAACGATTTGCCGAGCCACACTTCGAAATTAGTGTACTTTACAGGCTCGTCGATGTCGTACCTGCCGGGATCCGCGTAGAGAATATAATGCCGCGTCTTCTGGTCGTTGAATATTGCCCCGACCTCGTAGTCCTGCTCCACGAGGAACCGTTTGTGCAACTCCGCCCTGTATTGGGTGTTCCAGAACGAACGTCCCGCCAGAAAGCGTCCGGTAAAGAACGTCCCGAAGATATTGGTGGCGTAATACTCGAACAGGCTGCCCTCGTAAAGTCCATGGCGCCAGTCAAGGCTGAGCCTGTACCTTAACTTGTTACCCATCCCCAAAAGATTGGCGTCGTAAATATCTCCCGAGACCCGGCCTGTAAGTCCCGTGACCGAGCCGTCGACGTTTATAGTCCAACTGTCGTGCGTGACGACCTTCACATCTACCGCCGAAGGGTCGCCGGCTACCGGCACCACTTCCATATGTACAGCATAGAGGTAGTCCCGCGACATCAACAACTGCTTGCACTGAACCAAACGGTCGGCATCGAACATATCTCCTTCCCTGAATAGCAGATCGTGGCGTATTGCGCTCTTGCGCGTGGTGATATGAACGGCATTCATGCCTTTCTCCAGAATACTCACCGGCCTTTCGAACACATCGTTCGTGACGATCTCTATCGAGCGGATGGTCGTGCCTTCGAACCGGCGGTACTGTGTGGCTTCATCGGTGACAGCCATCGGGGTGTGATTGGTAGGGCCACTCGTGGAGGGGACTATCAGCGCGTTGTAGAGGAAGCGTGTGAACCCCTTGCGGTTGGACTTTACGGCGAGACTGTCGTAAAACCGCTTATTCTCCACCGAAAGAGTGTCCATCGCGAGACTGTCGGCCATCGCCTCAGGCTTGTAGGCTGCCTGTTTGCCGGTTACCTGCAATGAATCCATCCCGGCACCGTGCCTCTCGCCTGGGCCGATATGCCAAAGGTTTCCGTGCGCCATACAAAGCACCGGAAACACTATCTGGATCATCAACAAAACATATCTCTTGGCAGGCATAGATTTCAAAAATAACGAATAATTCTCAACCGCCATACAAAATACCACGATTATTGCATACTTAACTTATCATAATTTACATACTTTTGCGCAATCGATACCTCCGGTGTATGTTTTACAGTTACAATAAACGGATTATAAGCAACTTAATAGTTGTAGCAATAATAACGGCAAGTTCTGTCCCGACGGCGTACTCACAACAGTCCGGCGCTCCCGAAAACGAGACATACGTCAAGAAGGGGTGGAGCATAATCCCCCTGCCAGCCGTGAGCTACGGCAGCGACCTCGGACTTCAGTTGGGAGCTATTCTCGATATGTACTATTTCGGCGACGGCTCCACCTACCCCGAATATCTCCACAAACTGACCGCCGAGGTGTGTTATTTCACCAAAGGATCGGGGATATACCATATTTTCTACGACTCGAAACACCTTATCGGGGGACTGCGCTTCACGGCCTGCGCAAGCTATATTCCCAACACCATGATGCCGTTCTACGGATTCAACGGCTATGCTTCGCCGCTGCTCGAAAGTGAGAATAGCGGGTTCTACGCCATACAGCGCAATCTTTTAAGGGTAATGACCGACATTCAGGGAGAGATAGCCGAAGGTTTCGGCTGGGCTGCCGGCGTATCGTTCTTCAATTACAGAACGGGAGCCGTTAAGGTAAAGGGGTACAGGGACAGGGAATCGCTTTACTCGCTTTACAGGGAGACCGGCATCATACGCGACGGGGAAGCCTCCGGCGGCAGCCACATCGAATTCCGTGCCGGGCTGGTTTACGATACCCGCGACCACGAACCCGACCCTTCGCGCGGCATATACGCCAATGCCATACTCTACGGCTCACCCGACATGATAAACCGTCGCGGGGACAACTACATGAAACTTGCTGCCACATTCTGCCACTATGTACCCATTGTCCCCAAACGCCTCACGTTCGCCTACCGTGTAAATTACCAGGGAACCATGGCTGGCGGCGCTCCTTTCTATGTGCAACAGAACTACACCACGCTGTTCTTGCGCCAGATAAACTCCGACATACTCGGCGGTGCGATATCGGTAAGGGGCGTGGCTTACAACCGTATAGTAGGCGAAGGTATGGCCTGGGGCAACGCCGAACTGAGAATCAGACTGTTCGGTTTCCGGATGCTGAAGCAGGCATGGTACATATCGACAAACCCCTTCTTCGATATGGGAATGACGGTACAACCGTTCAGGCTCGACGAGATGAAGTCCGCAGGCAACAGGAAAATATACGGCGGCGACAGCGAAACACTCCACATGAGCGCCGGAATAGGGCTCAAACTTGTAGTGAACGACAACTTCGTACTCTCCGCCGAATGGGGCAAGCCGCTCGACAGGCGCGACGGCAACCAAGGGGTCTACCTGAACCTGAATTACATATTCTGAAGCATCGCGTTACCGGGCGAAAATCGGAAGCCGGACATTTGCCTTCTCGTCAACCCATAAGGTATTCGCACAATTTCTCCTTCCACTCCGGCTTTATCTCCGAAGATTCCTGCCTGACAAAGTCGAAACCGACAGCCACGCTGCGGCAAGTGGCATGGACGGCGCCCGTCCTGCGGTTGACAAGCCTCTGAAAGAAGGTCATGCTCTTGGTACCGATCTTTTCCACCGCCGTTTCCACATACACCTTGTCACCCAGGCGGGTCTGTTCCATATATTCGGTGTGAACCGACACCAATATGGACCCGTCGCTCGTAAGTTCCACTTTCCTCCCCATAACCTGCGAAAAGAACTCGGTCTTGCCCAGATCGAAGTAGTGTATGAGCGTCACATTATTGACGTGCCCCAAAAGGTCGGCATCGGCGAACCGCATCTGTATATCTATCTCGAAAATTTTCCCCATACAACTTAATTTTTCAGTTAACAGTTAGCAGCGAAAATAACCTAATCAACACCTGTTGACCATCAACGTATTATCTCCACCTCGCCGCCTTCGCCAAGTCTTATTATCGACGAAGCCCTGCGTGTGGGATCTCCTTCGTACTTCCTGTCCACGACAAGATCGACACCGGCCTTTATGACAGGGGCTATATCGTCGAAACCGGCCGGAGTCCCCTCACCCGAAATATTGGCCGATGTTGAGACCAGCGGCCGCCCCAGCCTGCCGATCAGACGGCGGCAGAATTCATGGTCGGGAACGCGCACGGCTAGCGTTTTTTCAGCCGGAATAAGGTTTTCGGCAACCCCCGTGGCGTTGGGCAGTATCAGGGTCAGCGGCTTATCGGAAAGCTCCAACAGATCCCATGCAACGGCCGGCGTACGGTTGAAGTAGCGCGCCACGTTATCGATCTTGTCGAGCAGTATTATCATGCCCTTTTTGTTCTCCGACCTCTTTAATCCGTATATCCTGTCAACCGCTTCGGGGTTGGCGGCGTCGCAGCCTATTCCCCATACGGTATCGGTCGGATAGAGTATTATGCCCCCTTTGCGAAGCACTTCCACCGCTTTATTTATCTCTTCCTGCATAGTTCTAACCTGTTCGAAAAGCAAAATTAGCTCATTTTTTTGTCATTTTCTTAAAAAGGTTATACTTTTGTTCCTCTAAAAATTATAACGGACAATACTATGGGAAGGGCATTCGAATACAGGAAAGCGACCAAAATGAAACGCTGGGGCAATATGGCGCGCGTATTTACAAAACTCGGCAAATCAATCGAAATGGCTGTCAAGGAAGGCGGCCCCGACCCTTCCGGCAACACCAGACTCAGGGTGTTGATACAGAACGCCAAGGCGGAAAATATGCCCAAGGAGAATGTGGAGAGGGCTATAAAGCGCGCCATATCGAAAGACACCGCCGACTACAAGGAGATGGTTTACGAGGGATACGCACCGTTCGGCATAGCCATGATAGTGGAGACGGCAACCGACAACAGCACGCGCACCGTCGCCAATGTTCGCAGCTATTTCAACAAACTTGGCGGCACTCTCGGCACGAGCGGCAGCGTCAGCTTCATGTTCGACCACAAGTGCGTCTTCAAAACGCCTCTCAAGGATGGCGTCGATATGGAAGATCTGGAGCTCGAACTGATGGACTTCGACGTGGACGAGGTTTTCGCCGACGATGAAGGCCAGATCAATATATACGGACCGTTCGAAGCCTATGGCAAGATCCAGTCATACCTCGAAGACCACGGCATGGAGATCACCAGCGGCCAATTCGAGCGCATACCTAACGACATGAAGGAGCTCTCCGAGGAACAGCGCGAGACGGTCGGCAAACTCATCGAAAAGCTCGAAGAGGACGACGATGTGGTGAATGTGTTCCACAACATGAAGGAATAACTATGAGGTATGAATAGAACGAGGCCGTTCCATAGCTATGGAACGGCCTCGTTCTTTATATTAACCTGAGTTCGGTATAAGCGCAGCTTATTCCGGACT
>QMCE01001467.1_pt1 | contig 13078 bp, 14 predicted proteins | sample 1821851 | NCBI WGS metagenome assembly QMCE01 (sample SAMN09453174, study PRJNA476694) | Termite gut metagenome, whole genome shotgun sequencing project. | isolation source: worker | host: Odontotermes sp. | place: South Africa:Pretoria | collected 2016-01-28 | reverse complement strand
TTATCAAATTTATCAAAAGAGATACCATTATAAACTACGGTTTGCTTTTCGAGATCTAATCCATATTTTTCAACATAAAAATTTTGTTGTGACTGGCTGACAAAAATATTTTTATCCATCCGCTTAGCAATAAAAGCCAGCAGACTGTTTTTTTTATTCAAATCCCATGAAAAGTAAGCATAATTTTAATGCCTGTACCCAGGCAGGCAAACCAGGCATAAAAAGCATCTAAATACTGCTGTGCGTGAACAACGTTTATCTGTTCTTTTTTTAACAGCTTCCGTAATTTGTAAAAATAGAACAAATCAAACGGAAATTTTGGAGATAGCTTAAAAAACGATGGTACAGTGACATAAAAATCGTTTTTCAACACTCCGTCTTTACGATGAATACCAATAAATTCATAATTTACTTTCGATGAATTTTTAAAAACATCTAAAAGTAATATTTCCGTTCCACCACGGTTTAGCGAACCAAGCAAATAGGCTATTTTCATTTTTTCAACAAAAAAGTCTTAAACATAGAAAGTATTTTTCGGATTTGATAATTGAAATTCAAATACCAAACGGGCAATTCATATTGTCGTTTTACCGATTTCGGCTGTTGGTACCAATCAACTTTTGCAAATTCGTTTTTTGCTGTTTTTCGGTAATTTTTATTCAAATAATACGGAAATAGCGAATATACTCGTAAATTATCCAACAAATGTTTTAAATCGGTATTTCGTTTTTCTTCTTCTTCCAAATATTCCAAATTAAAAAGGAAATGTGTTTGCGGATTGTGTAGATTTCCAATGGCACGGCTTTGCAATTCTACATCTTGATTATAAAAAGCCAACGGCTTATTCAAAAAAACAACTCTGTTTTTTAATGAAACACGCACCCATAAATCAAAGTCTTCGCCCATTTTAAGTTGCGGTTTAAAGCCTTTCATCTCTTCAAAAATGGACTTTTTAATAATCGATGCACCTGTCCACACCGGCATCCAAAGCGAGGCTGCGTATGCTTTGCAATAATCAAAATAACCTTTTTCAAAACCATTCGGAACACCCACTTGTGCCGGAATATTTTTGCCGTGCTTCACCTTGATGTATGAGCTTGCATACAACGCCCCTTCGGGAAATTCCGTTATTAAGGCTTTCATCTCCTCCAAATAAGTTGGCGACCACCAATCATCGGCATCCAAAAAAGCGATGTAGTTGCATTTAGCTGCTTTTACTCCGTTATTACGTGCAGTAGAAACTCCTAAATTAGGCTGTTCAATCAACCGCCATTCAACTTCAGCAGAAACGTATTGCAATACGTCTCTACATATTTTCGGCGAATCATCAGTTGAACCATCATCAACGATAACGATTTCAAACTCTTTGAAAGTCTGATTAAAAATTGATTGCAACGCTTTTTTGACATAAGCGGCTTTGTTGTATAATGGAATTATTATGGAAAACATATAATAATCTATTTCTTTGAAAATCCGTTTCTATCAATTTTCACTCTATTAAAATCTTTCTCATCTAAATGGTAAAAATTCTTACTCCAAAAATGGTCAGTTCTAAATCCATTTTTTTTAAATATCATAAAATGCAAATAAATATACTCTTTGTCATTCTTGGCATTGATTATTTTACCGCTTTCATAATACCAAGTATCAGAATCGTGTTTATAAGTCAAACCATCATTGTAAAGAATCGGCGTTGTAAACTGCTCCCTAAAATATAACTTTGCCGGACAAAACAAAAAATTCCAAATCGGTAAAACCCGATAATAAATAACCCATGCATCGCGCCAGTTAAAAATTTTCCGGATAATTTTCGCGTAAATTTTCTTGATAATTTTTGATTTCGGATAAATCAGAGTTGAGAAATCTGTTTCGTCCAAAGCGTAATTTTTATTGTCTGTTAGTTTTAATTGCCAGTCTTTTATCCGAAAACATAGATTTCGATAATATTCCATGTTTCTAAACATTGACAAATGTCCCGATAACCTATCTGCGTGCGTAGAAAATACATCGTATTTTGTCAGCAATTCGTCTGTATAAAATTTTTGAATATCTCCCCAAACAACATCAACATCGCCAAAGCCCCAAAAATCGTAATCCATCAAAATATCCTCGTGAATTTTGCCATAAAAAACTTTTAAATCACACAGTTTATAAGCTGATTTTGGCTGAAAATAAACATGTAACTTTTCGCTAATCATTTTACAATAATCGGCAAAAGAAAAGCTATGAAAATACATGTTATTTTCGTAGTTTTCTGGCACTTCACAGTCCGTAAAAAAATAAAAATCAATTGTTTTATTCATTCCACAGGAATAAAAAAACAAATCAATCCATTCGGGATATTTTCCGAAATATGGGATTATGATGGCGATTTTATTTAACATATTATTCTCAATACAATTAAACAAAGTACTGCTTTAATAGATACTTTTTTCAAAACCTTAAAATTTTTCGGCAAAAATAAATAATAAATTGCGGCTTGAATTTCTTTATTTTTTTTTAAAACACGAGCATTCTTGACAGTTTCTTTGAAAGTCAGCCCTTTAAACGAGTTGCGCATAATGGAAAAAGTATCCCACGCCACAGCACAAAAAAATAAATCTTCAAAAGTACTAAGAACCCTATTTTTCGACAAAAAATCTTTTAGATATTCATAATAATTCAACATTGAAAAGACCGAGAAATAACTATATTTTGCGCCAACAGCCTCAGGGTGTACAACATGCGTATATAAACATTCTTTTATGGTTGTCAAACTGTCAGCATAAAAGCAGGACTCTATTAAAAACAAAGTATCTTCACCCACTATTTTTTTTGTATCAACAAATTCGATGTTATTTTCCCGTATAAATCCTGCTCTAAATATATGATTCCACATAAAAACAGTTTGTTTGCTGATAGCACTGACTAGCAAATCTTCGGGCGTTTTATATTCCTTATCTACAAATATTTTTCTCTCCAGACTTTTGAAAATATAACCGCAACGAACAATATCTGAGTTATCAGTTTTGGCTTTTATGTACATTTTTTCATACATCTCACTATTGCAAATATCATCGTGGTCGCAAAAAGCCAAATATTCTCCTGTAGCCTCACTAATTCCTTTATTACGGCAAAATCCTACATGAAGATTTTTGGTATTATAAATCAATTTTATTCTATTATCTTGTCTTGCAAACTCTTCTGCTATTTTATCGCTGCCATCAGTTGGACAATCAAGTACTAAAATTATTTCCGACTCACGTAAGGTCTGGTTCACAAGCGATTCCAAGCAATTTCTAAAATAATTACCTGCATTATAGACGGGGACTATTATACTTATTTTTGGCGGCACAAGAATTAAACCTTTCTCAATTTTAAAATTATCTGCTTGGATAACTCACATTTCTATAACATACTCTGTGAAATACACCTGTTTTAATCTCTTTTTTAGGAAAATATATGTAGTTTCATATTACTTTTTTATATATCCAAATTTTCTAATCATTTTCCTAACCACAAAAAAATTAAAGTAAAACAATTTATAATAAATCTTCCATTTCTTTTCTTGCAGTAAATAATATAAAATCCTGGCGTCTATTTTATATATAATTGCTCTAAAAATATTCCAATCTGTTTTTTGGTACAAATCCAATATTTCCTTTTCTTCTTTGGCAATACTTATTATCCAACCAAACGAACCAAAATACCCATTACAAAGAACTTGATAAATTATCTGTTTATCAATTCCGGCTAACGGAACAAAGAAGTGGCCTAATATATTGCAAATACGTACATTATCAAAAATTCTCTTCAAATGGTTGTTATGTTGTTGTGTAATACTCCCCTCTCGAATCCGATAAATATACAAAATATCAAGTATCACTTTTACATTTTTTGCATAATAACAGCAAACAGGCGTAAAAAGATTGTCTTCGTGATAAATACCTTTTTTGAAAAAAAGTCTATTTTCGAGCAAAAATTCTCTTCTGTAAAGTCGCAAAACAGTACATACAAAGTGGAATTTTCTGACAACCAAAGCATACTTATTATAATATTCCCAGCCTGTTAGTTGTTGTTCAGAAACACCTTTGTCCGTCGTTTCAATTTTGCCATTTTCAAAAAAACGCTCGCCATTAAAAGCAATAAAATCTTGTCCGTCTATATTTTTATTTAAAATTTCAAGTGCATTTTCTACAATCCAATCATCACTGTCGAGCAAAAAAACATAATCGCCTTTGGCTGCTTTTATGCCTGCGTTTCTTGCATCTGAAAGTCCACCATTTGCTTTATCAATAATTGTAAATTGTAAATTGTAAATTGTAAATTTCTGCACATAATCCTGTAAAATCTTCAAACTATTGTCTGTTGAACCATCATTAACACAAATTGTCTCAAAACCAATGAAAGTCTGATTTAGAACGGAATTCAAACATTGCTCTAAATATTTTTCTACATTGTAAACAGGTATGATTACTGAAAATTTCATTGATTATTATAAATTAGATTCCGTTCTTTTTCATTTTTGTTCAACATTTCTATTAATCTTTGTGATTTCTCTTTATCAAATTTACGAGCAAAGAAGCTGTTTGACTTCACCATATTTTCAAAATCTTTTTCTGTAAGTATAGTAGGACTTGCTGAATGTGTATTCCAATTTATATATCGTAATGAATTATTTACTAGGCTTATAGAACTATTAGCTAAAATAGTTTGAAAGAACATTTCATCAGAACAATGAGTATGATTAAATCTTTTAATATATTTTTTATTTGCGTTTAAAAAATCTAAAATATAATTCACTGCTTCCTCGGATAAGCTCCAAAACTGACTTCCACCATATAAATTTCCATCAAAATATTTAAACGCTCGGCTTATTTTTAATTTTCTTTGAACTTTAAGAAAGAAATGTAGAACCCTTTTATACTTTCCTCTGATATCGAATCTATTATTCATTAACCAATAATAGTTTACTCTATCTAATCCTCCATTACCAGCCCATTCATTGTATGGTAGTTTATGATATTCAATATAATTATTTTCGTTTTTTTCAGAAAAAAACAATTTAAATACCTTGAGTGGTTTTATTGGCAAATCACTTCCTGAAATTAAATGATAGAAATTGTAATTATTTTTTTTTCGCGCAGCCATCATTAAATAAACGACTGCTTTACAAAGATTTACACTGCCCCATTTCGCATCATACTTAGAGAATACAAATGTATTTTCTCTACTTGCTAAAAAACCATAATCATCTTTACATTTTTTATCCATATGTATAAAAAATGTAAATTCATCATCAAAATAATCAATGATAGAATTTATAAATTCTAAATTTTGATGTGCTAAAAGTAAAATTGCGTGTTTCATTTTTCACAAACTATTTTTCTATTTAATGCAAACAATATAACCAACTTCTCATTTAAAATAAAATGTCTGTTGCTTTTAATAAGCAATATTTATTTTCAAAGGAATTTTACCGATACACCAGCTTAACAATGCTGAAATGGCAACACATAAAATCGACATTACAGGTATATTTATAATAGAAATTGGAATTAAACTATAAAAACCACCAAGAAAATAGAGAACAAAAATATGAGATAAATAAATTCCATAACTATATTTATCAATAAAATCAGAGATTTTATTGATAAATGGATAATTAGTATTCAATGAAAAATTTCTAAAAAACAGGAAAATACCTATCGAAGCAATGACGACATTTAATGTTAAATACCCATAGAAATCGTGAACACAATATCCTTCTTTAATTGTCAAATAAGCTGTTCCTATAACGGTAATTAAAAAGCCTGTCGCAAACAACAGCACAGAAAACCACCTTTCTATTTTTATATAAGTTGATAAATAATAACCTAAAACCAAATAACCTAAAAAACCGGAAAAATATTTCAATTCAATAGCAGGGAAGAAATCAGATAAAAATTCAAACTGATTTAAGCACAGTGTAATGCCCCAAATAAACAAAAAATAACGTAATTCTTTTTCACTGCTATTACATATCCATTTACTTAAAATTGGAATCAATAGATATAATCCAAAAAGTAAATAAAGATACCATAAATGGTATTCTGCTCCGTGTAGTAGACGATTTGCGAAAAATGCAAATATTTTACTTACAGAATAAATATCCTTATCTATACAAAAAACAATATGATATATAATATAAACGATACTCCAAAACAAAAATGGAGGTAACAGTCTCTTTGTTCTTTTTTTAAAGAATACATTCAAATTGTTTTTTTGAGGCAACAACAATGCTCCTGTAATCATCAAAAATATAGGAACACAAAACCGTGTCAAACTGTCAAACAGGTTACCCCCCCACCAGTTAATACCCGGAAAATCTACAAATTTATTGTCTAAATATGGAACAGAGATATGCAAAACCACAACACTAATGGTAGCTATGACTCTTAAATTGGCAATATATTCCTTATGTTCCGAAATCATTGTTAATTATCTTTCTCAATTACTATTTTTCTATTTAATGCAAACAGCGACTGCCCGCGTCTCACATAATTACCATTACATAATACTGCCGTTTGATAACCGCAGTTTTCGACTAATCGCATCAATGACTCACTATAATCACCATACGGATAGGCAAAATGTAACACAGGCTTTCCGAGCCATTGCTCTAATAGTTGTTTCGATTTCAAAATTTCGTCTTTCTGTGTTCCTAAATCCATCTCCGTAAGATGCGGATGTGTCAAAGTATGAGAGCCTATTGTACAAAGCGGGTCTTTTGATAACTCCAATAATTGCTCTTTGTTGAGCATTGTGGGCTTTTCTTCGTACCAGTCTGCCGTAGCGGAATTTTCAATAAAACCTGTCGTTATATAAATGGTAAATGGACAATTATATTTTTTTAAAATCGGGTATGCCAACTCGTAATTATCGGCAAATCCGTCGTCGAAAGTAAAACAAACAAATTTTTTGCGAAAAGACTTTCCTTTTATCAGTTGTTCACATATCTGATCTAATGTTACGAAAAGATAGCCTTTTAACTTGTATTCCAAAATTGTTTTTTCTAATAATTCAGCAGAAATTTCCCATTGCGCAGTTTTTGACAAAGATTTGTAATTTTCTACCACACTATGTAACATCAGTATTTCGCCCCATTGTGGGTAAAACAACTTGTATATTTTTCGCTTTATTTTAAATAATAAGTTCATTTTAAGCAGTTAAGTAATAATCCTGCATTTTGCCTTATCGTTAATTCTGTCCAATCGCAGGACAAAAAGTATTTCCACGCCGATTTGAAATTTTTCTTTTGAAAATAACGATTTAAAATATAGTTTTTATAACCTGCCTTCAAATATCGTTGCAATTCCTTTTTCAGTATATCGGCATCTACATACCGGCTTTTATCATTTTCAGCACATAATTTCCCAACCCATTGCTTGCTTTGAACATATTCCTGCAAGGTTTTAAATTGTAATTTTATAAATGTTTGATGTATTTCCTGTTCTTTGGGCAAAACATTCGGGTAGATTTTTTTCAGTACTTCCAATTGCACTTTTCGTGTAACTATTGCCTGTTTTTCGGCATTAGCAGGTGAACAAATCTGTTCATTGTGTTGCCTGTATTTTGTTAACGGCTCGGGTATGTTATAGATTTGAGTTAAATCAATACAATCAATCCACATTTTATAATCATCTGCCAATCTATAATCCTTATTGTATTGTATTCTTGTCATTTCCAAAAACGACTTGCGAAAAACTACACTTGGATGGCTCATCATACAGAAAAAAAGAAATCCTACCTTTAATGGCTCGGTTGTAACAGGGAAAATTTTAATTCCGCTCCTATCGCCAAATAATTCAATAGAAGTACCACAAATACCAATACTATCGTCAGCCTCCATTATTTTAATTTGCTTTTCCAGTTTTGACGGCAACCAAATATCATCTTGGTCTATTCGAGCAATGTATTTAGTGTTACTCATTTCCATGCCTTTTTCGGGTGTGCCAACCGAACCCAAATTAGTTTCGTTCCGGACAAATTTTATGCGTGGGTCTGAAAATGATTTTATGACTTCCACACTTTTATCCGTAGAAACATCGTCAAGAATTAAAAAATCAAAATCTGAAAAAGTTTGCTTCAAAACACTATTGATAGTTTCTTGCAAATATTTTTCTCCATTATATACCGGTAATACAATTGTTACAAGTGGCTTTTTATTTTGTTCCATACTTTAATCTATATATCAAATAAAACAAATAGATCATTTTTTCTTTTCTGCAAACTTTTTTCCTAATAGCCCTATTCGTTTCAGCAGAGAAATGATATTGTTTCTGATATTTTACCCATTGTTTTGCCCAAACGGAAGCATATTTCCATACAGTCAAATGTTTATGCTTTTCGCAGATATAATCCAATACCTCTATTCCTTCCAGTAAAGCCAATCCTTTCTTAACCGCGGCAGGCGTAACACTTTTATCGTGTCGCCTGAAATACGACAAATGCCGACTGATTTCCAACACATCGCCCTGTTCTGCCAACAGCACATAAAAGAGCCAGTCACCGCAGAGTTTCATTGTTTGGTATTGCATATTCACTATATTTTCATAACTGCTTTTACGAAAAACTGCCGTGCTTGCATTGTGAATGACATTGCTATAAATCAACTTTGTACGAATAAAATCAACGCCGTTATATGCTTTCGTATTTCCTGTAACTTGGGGTTGCCAATTCCATAATTCGCCATTTTCTTTTGTATATTTTGGAATGCAATAAGTCAAAGAAACAGCAGAATTGTTTTTTATTTCGCTCAATATCACTTCCAAAAAGTTCTTGTCGGCCCAGTCATCGCTTTCGGCAATCCAAATATACTCGCCTTTTGCGAGTTTTATTCCCTTATCCCACTGTTTAAAAGTAGAGCCTGAATTTTCTGTATTATAAACAATGTGATTTACTTTCACATTATTTCTGTATTGCTCAATTACTTCACGGCTATTATCGGTAGAACAGTCGTCCAAGATGAGCAGTTCAAAATCCTGATAAGTCTGATTTAAAATACTTTCAATCCGTTGTTTCAAATATTTGGCGTGATTGTAGTTGGGTACTATGACAGAAATTTGGGGCATATTTTTACAATAATTTTACAATTTCATCTAACCCATTTTTAAATTTTTCTTCATTAAAATGCTCTTCTGCCCATTTCTTCCCGTTCTCTCCAAATGTTTTTCGAACTTCGACATTTTGCAACTGCAAAATTTTATCTGCCAAATCTGCCGGATTTCCATATTCGTACAAATAGCCGTTAAAGCCATCGCGCACCAACTCTAAATTCCCTCCTCTATTTGATGCGACAATAGGTAATCCGACTTTCATTCCCTCGATACTTATACGTCCGAGTGCCTCACAACGAGAACAAACCAACAACATATCGGCTTCTGCATAATATTTTTCAGGCGTGGAAGAAAACGGAATAAAATAAAATTTATCTCGTACATCGTCAACTATCATTGCTTTGATATTTTGCATATATGACGAATTTATATCTTGACCACCCAAAATTGTAAGCGAAACATTTTTACCTTTTCTCAAGAGTTTCAAGGTCGCTTCTATAGCCTCGTGTTGTCCTTTATGCTCTGCCACTTGTCCTACAATCAATAACTTTAATTCTGTATCTTTTTTTTCCTCTTTTTGAACAAGCATTTGAATTGTTGCCGGTTGATAAAGTAATTTCATTTTTTTGTCTTTCAGCATTTTTTTGTAAACGTTTGCTACAAAAACAGAATTAACAATAACTATATCCGACAAACAAGAAATCATTTTCCTTGAAAATGATTTTCCAAAAATATATTTTTGGTCAAAATCTTCTTCAACCAATTCGTGTATAAACCAAATATGTTTCGTTCCCATCAATTTGGTTGCTATTCCGTATTCGGGAATAACACTTGTGTTTGTAATTACAATATCCGGTTTGATTTTTTTTATTAGTTTTACAGATTTCCATACAGCCGGAATGATAACCCGTAAATTATTCCATTTTTCTTTAAATGAGCATTTTCTATCGCCCATCCAAAACGGCAAAAATTGGTAATAAATTTCCTCCACCAAATCCTCGCACAAATCGGGTAATTTTCCACCTGTTATTTTAGGTAACACAACAGAAATCTCATAACCAGACGATTTTAATGCTTTTATCGTTTCGACAAAACACAACTCGGCTCCGCCTAATGAGTTGCTGTGGGAAATGAGGAGAACTTTTTTCGTATGCGGAGGAATTTCCATAATATTACATTCTCAGGTAACTTTTAATGTATTTTTTTGAGAAAGAAAAACCGAACCGAGAAATCAAATGCAATAACAACCATAAAAGTTCTTTTGGGGAGTTATGTAATTTTAGTATCTTAAACCATGCGTCGTCAATGTCTTTAATCAGGTAGCTCTCTTTCCCGTGTTTTTTTAAATATCTAACTGCTCTACAGGCTACTTTAAACCTCGTTTTTAATGATTCTATTGTATCGAGCCCATGCAATGATTCGAAACGATAAGTTATGCAGTAAATCTCCGTCTCGGAAATTCTTTTGTTTTTTGCTGCCACTGCTGTTTTGACAGAAAATAAAACATCATTACCATACTGCACTTCTTGAAAGTAGATATGGTTTTTTTTTACCAGTTCCCGTTTCACAAACTTTGCCCAAGGCACATTTGTACCGATAGCCAAATCCCAGTTTTCGCTTTTTGTTATCTCATCCAGCAACTTGTTTAGTCCATGATGTCTATTACCTTCCGACAAACTTTGAGAATCAACACTTGTCGCTTTAAAATAAACAATATCGTTTACATCATCAAGGTATCTATTTAGTGTATCTTCGAAGCATGGGGTAAAAAAATCATCTGCATCAGCAAAAACAAGCCATTTACCTTTAGCATGTTCCAAACCGAGATTGCGGGCATAGCCTGCACCCTTTCGTCCATTTTCATTTTTACCGAAAACTACTTCGACATAAGGGTCATTCAATCCGGGGAAGTTTGCAAAATCAACTTTATCCGCATCGCTGTTGTCATCCACAACAATAATCTGTACATCCTCTCTACGGGGAATAGAATCCAAGCACCGTTGAAGAAGTTGGGGAATATTTTTATGAGGTATAATAATGCTGTAATTAATTATTTTTTGGGAAAATTTCAATCGTTCAATGTCATCTTCATTAAACTTTAGTATAGATTCAATATGTTGGTTTTCTTTTATCATTTTCTATCGGTGTATTGGGTTATAACAAAATGATTTTAGCACATTGATTTTAAGAATCTTAGACCTTCAGAACACATTAACAAATGTTGCTTACAGCCTTCGTAAACCGATGATAGATATTTGATATTCTATTCGTCTAAAAATGTTTATCGATACTTCTTTTTGAAAAAATCAAAAAGAACATAAAAACCTCAAGTCTTCGGGGCAGATGAAGGAGAGGTGAGTATTTTGTTCAATACTTTTTTCAAAAAATCTTTAGGATGAATTAATAAATTTAAATATCGGTTTTTTAAAAATGGTTGATAGTGTAACATTTCAAACGTTTCTATACAAAAAACAGATTTTTTAGATATTTTGAAAATATCTTGTGCCTGTTTATAATTACTTTCAATAAATAAGATACATTCACTTTGTTTAAAAAAATCTCCTTTATATTTTGCATGACTACCTAATCTAATGCGAGTTTCCTTATCTGGCAAATCCATAAGAATGAGGTTTTCATATTGTATATTGTGATTATTTAACCAAAGTTCTGTTTGTTTTCTGTATTTTTCTAATCTACACGAAATTAATGTGTGTATTTTTATTTTTGGTAAAAATAAGGGTTTTGCATTTAATATAAAGTTTATATATTTTTCTCCATCATCATTTTCTTCTTCTGTCGGGTCTACACACAAAACACCATCAATATCGACACAAGATTTGCTTAAATAACCATGATGCAAAATATTCCATTGAAAAACTCTTGGTGCTGGTAATACTTCAAAATAGACATCTACTAAATGTACATTTTGTGGAATAATATAAATTACTGTATATATGTATTCAAAATCATAATTTAATTTAGCTATCCTTTGTTTACTTTTGGTATTAGCATTACCTGAACAGAAAGAATCATCAACAACCAAAACTTTTTTTATTGTTTTTTTATCATATCCATTTAAACGTTCCCCTCCCGAAAATAATACTCCATTTTCAAATTCAGTTAAACTCACAAAAGGTACATTTCTATATAAAGCAATCAAATTTGCTGGAATAATTCCACTACGAGGTATTCCTACTACCAAATCTACATCGTAAGGAATTTTATCTATATTCCTTATAATAGTTTCGTTTAATTGTGATATATTTCTGTAATTCATTTTATTCCTTTTATTCCCAAATTTATCCAACCATGATCAACACCTCTAACTTCTTGCGAAGACATTGGTCTTACTTCAGAAAAACCAGATTGTATAAATAGATTTTGTAAATATTTTGGAGTATATATAGTCTTATGCCAATTATGATGACATACATTTGCAGTACCATCACCATAAGTAAATATTCTTCCATTAGCCCATGTAATTACGTCCTTTTCTTCATTAAATCTATACCAGCCATCTAAATGAATATTGTCAATTCCTTTGGTTTCATAATCATACACAGTAGTTACTATTTTTAATGCATCCGGCACCCATACTTCCAAAACTCCATGAGGCTTCAAAATACGATATAGTTCCATAAATATTTTTTTTTGTAAGAACCAAGGTACATGTTCCAACACATGGCTTGCATAAATAATATCAAATGAATTATCTTTAAATGGCAATGATTTTGTTATATCACAAATATAGTCAACATCTCTCCCATCAATGATATTCAATGTTTCAAAATTAGTTAAACGATTTAATCCTGGACCGATTTCTAACATTCTATATCCTTTAGATTGATTTCTTTTTATATTTTTCTTCGTTTTATAGTGATTTTTTATCACAACTATAAAACTAAATCCTATTCGAACTAGAAATTCGTCTAATTTTCTATTATTTTGAAAAGAATATTTCATTTTTTATTTAATTAAATTCCAACGTCCGGCATTAACTA
>QMCE01004724.1_pt1 | contig 13080 bp, 10 predicted proteins | sample 1821851 | NCBI WGS metagenome assembly QMCE01 (sample SAMN09453174, study PRJNA476694) | Termite gut metagenome, whole genome shotgun sequencing project. | isolation source: worker | host: Odontotermes sp. | place: South Africa:Pretoria | collected 2016-01-28 | reverse complement strand
AGCGACTCCGCCCCATAGCCCCTATCCAGATATTCCTGAACGATTTCCCCGGCCGTTTTCATGCCATTTCTCCGCATACGGGATCACCTCCGGACAACTGCCGATACTGACCATCCCTCCTCTTATCGACCGATAACAACAACCCCGTTCAGTTTTTTTGCCTCCCCCTCCCCTGCTCCTTGACACTGGCCTCCTCCCCCATTACCATAGTACGGCAACGATCACGGGCGATCGCGAAAGGAATGCAAAGCCGACCATGATCTCCGAAGACCTCCTCCAGAGCTTCATCGCCGAAGCCTCCGATCTTCTCGACGATGTCGAACCCTCCCTCGTCGAATACCCCCGCCTCGAAAGCGAGGGCGATCGCACGGAGATCGTCAACCGCGTCTTCCGCCACTTCCATTCCATCAAGGGGAGCGCCGGCTTCGTCGGCCTCCACGGCATCGCCCGCCTCACCCACGAGGCGGAGACGCTGCTGGAGCAGTTCCGCAAGGCGCCCGAGAAAAGCATCCCCCGCGACAGCATCACCCTCCTCTGCCGCACCGTCGACCTGCTCCGCGCCATCTTCGAGCGCGGGGGCGAGGGCGGAGGCGAAAACGAACACAACCCCGGCATCGACGCTCTCATCGCCGAAATCCTCTCCGCCACCCGCGCCGCGAAAAGCGCCGCCCACCCGCCCCTCGCCATCGCCCCCCGGGGCGGCGCGCAGGACACCGCCGCGGACGCCACGCAGGTCGTTCCCCCCGACACCCTGGGCACGCTCGCCGCCGCCCTCGCCCCGGGAGACGGGGAGGAGGACGGCAGCGCCGCCAGGCCGGCCGAACGGCCGGACGCGCCCGAATCGGTGGTGGGCGCCGTCGCCCGGCGGCGGAAATCCTCCGACACCGCGCGCGTCATCCACACGGCGGGCGTCGCCCGCACGGACAAGGCCTTCAACGCCACCGAATTCGCCGGCAAGTTCGTGTCGGAGGCGAACGATCTGCTGGAGCAGATCGAACAGGCGCTCCTGCAGGTCGAGCAGCAGCCGGAGGAAAACGGCGAGGCGCTCCAGGAGTCGCTGCGGCTGCTCCACAGCTTCAAGGGGAACTCCGGGTTCATGAACCTGGCGGATCTGGAGCGGCTCAGCCACAGGATGGAGTCCGAGGTCGAGAAAAACATCGGCCGCCCCCTCGGCATCGACACCCAGGTCTTCGACGTCCTGCTCCAGATGATCGACGTGCTGCGGCAGGGCGTGCTGGATTATTCCTGCGGCGGCTCGGGAGCCATCCCGGAGGCGGACGGGTACATCGCGATGATGGACGAATTCACGTCGAAGCCGAAGCAGACGGGCGAGACGGCGCGGATCGCGCGGGAACGGAGCGCGCGGAAGACGACGGCGAAAAGCGCCTCCCTCCCCGGCGTCGCCGTGCACGCCGCCGCCGCCGCGGAACCCGCCCCCCCCCGGGCGGAGGAAGACCCGCGCGCGCCCAAGAAAGACACCGACACCCGGCAGCTCTCCCAGCCCCCCGCCCCGAAACCGAGGAAAAGCGCCGACACCACCCGCCTCGTCCTGCGGGACAGGGCGGGCACGCAGGAAAACCTCTCCGCCCGCCCCAAGGCGGACACCATCAACATCGACACCGCCGCCCCCGACACCCGGCGCATGTCCCGGGAGGCGGGCGGTTCCCGCTCCGGATCGGGGCGCATCGTCCGGGACAGGGACACGGATCCGGCGCTGAAAAAGGCCCTGCCCACCCCCGACACGGCGCAGAAGCGCCGCGCCGCGGATCAGTTCGCCTCCCGGAACGACATCCGCGTCGATCTGCGGAAGCTGGATTCGATGCTCGATCTCGTGGGCGAGCTCGTCATCGCCGAAGCCATGGTCACCCGCCACCCCGTCGTCTGGGACGCCGACAACGAAAGCCTGGAACGCGCGGTGCACCAGCTCCGCCGCGTCGCCGCGTCCCTGCAGGACATGGCGACCTCCGTCCGGATGATCCCCCTCGCCCCCACCTTCCGCCGCATGACGCGCCTCGTGTACGATCTGTCGGTGAAAGCGGGAAAGCAGGTGGATCTCGTGCTTCTGGGGGAAGAGACGGAAGTCGACCGCACCGTCATCGAACGCATCTCCGACCCCCTCGTCCACATCATCCGGAACGCCATCGACCACGGCATCGAACCCCCGGCGGAGCGCGCGGCGGCGGGCAAGCCGGAGACGGGGCGCCTCACCATCGAAGGCCACCACGAGGGCGGGGAAGTGTGGATCGTCATCACGGACGACGGGCGCGGCCTGGACCGGGAAGCCATCTACAGGCGCGCCCTCTCCCGCGGCCTCATCCAGGGAGAGGAATCGGAGCTGACGGACAACCAGATATTCCATTTCATCTTCGAGCCCGGCTTCTCCACCGCCAGCAAGGTGACGGACATTTCCGGGCGCGGCTTCGGGATGGACGTGGTGAAGAAGAACATCGAGAAGCTTTCGGGGAAAATCGACATCCGCACCCGCCGGGGCGAGGGGACGGCGGTCGTCCTCCGCATCCCCCTCACCCTCGCCATCATCGACGGCATGCTTGTGCGGTCGGACGAGACGCGGTACATTATTCCCCTTCTGTCCATCCGGGAGTCCCTGCGCCCGGACGGGGGGCAGATACTTTCGACCCCGGACGGGCAGGAAATGGTGAAGCTGCGGGAGGAGCTGATTCCCGTCGTCCGCCTGGACGAGGCGTTCGGCCGCGCGCGGCACGAGAAGGCGCTGGTGGACGGGATCCTGATGATCGTCGAGGGGGAGGACGGGGACGTCGTGGCGCTGTTCGCGGACGAGCTTCTGGGGCAGCAGGAAACCGTGATCAAGGGTCTGTCCGGCTGGCTGAAGAAATCGCGCGGGGTGTCGGGCTGCACCATCCTCGGGGACGGCGAGGTGGGTCTCATCCTCGACATAGGCGCCATCGTCCGGCTGGCGCGGCAGAAATACACCGCCTGACATTTGCACTGAATACGGAGACTCCGCCATGCGGCAGACCATGCTCGACGACTTCTGGGGCGACGAAGAGGAAGACGACGACACCCAGCGCGACAAATACCTCACCTTCCACCTCGATGTCGAGGACTACGGCATTGAAATCCGCCACATCAAGGAAATCATCTCCATCCAGAAGATCACGGACGTCCCCGATCTTCCGGATTTCGTGAAGGGGGTCATCAACCTGCGCGGGCAGGTGATTCCCACGATCGATCTGCGCCTCCGCTTCGGCCTTCCCTTCCGGGAGTACGACGAGCGCACCTGCATCATCATCACCCACATGAACGACACCCCCATCGGCGTCGTCGTGGACGCGGTGAACGAGGTTCTGGACATTCCGCCCGAAATGATCACCCCTCCGCCGTCGGTTCAGAAGGGCGCGGCCCACCGCTTCATCCTGGGCCTCGGCCGGGTCGGCGACGAGGTGAAGATCATCCTGAACGCGGGGAAGCTCCTGCACGAGGATGAGATCGAAGCGCTCGAAGCAGCTTACTAGACGGAGCAGAAATGAAGCAGTCAGGATTTCCCACGGGCGCCCTCGCCGCCGTCATCGTCGCCGTTCACCTTGTTTTGGGGGCGTTCTTCCGCTACCTCGTCCTCCCCTTCCTCGTTCCTTCCGGGCTGGTGGAGGATCCCGCCGCGCTGGACGCCTTCCTGCTGCGCGCCGCGATCGCGGGCGTTGTCCTCGGGCTGTTCTCCTTCCTTGCCTGCCTCCTTGTCTTCCTCGCGCTCCGGCGGGGGGAGGGGAAGCTTCCCGACTTTCTCGACGCCATCCGCGTCCCCTTCATCGTCATCGACGGGGAGGGGCGCTGCCTTCTCCTGAACACGGAGGCGGAGCGCGTCCTCGGCGTCAGCCGGGGGACGGACATCGGCCTTCCCCTCGCCCCGGACATCCGGAACGCGCTCCACGGGTCGACGGAGGCGGGGGGCGATCCGGATCCGCGCTGCGTCGTCCGGCGGGGCGACCGGCACTACCACGTTCTCGACCACGCGCTTCCGGGCGGGAGCGGCGCGGGGGAGCGCGTCATCCTGATGCGGAACGTCACCGGCCGCATCCGGACGAAACAGGCGCTGCGGGATCTGACGGAGACGATTCAGGCGCTCACCGACAACACGATGCGCATCTCCAGCACCTCCGTCTCCGTCTCGCAGGGCGCGAGCCGCCAGGCGAGTTCCCTTTCGGCGATTTCCGCCTCGCTGGACGAGTTTTCGAAGCGCATCCAGGGCAACACCGAATCCGCCGAGAAGGGCACGAAGCTCGCCGCCCAGGCGCGCGAGGCGGCGGAGCATTCGGGGAACGAGATCGCGAACGCCCTCTCCGCCATGACGGACGTGCAGGACGCGGGCATCCGCATCGCGCGGATTGTGAAGCTGATTGACGACATCGCCTTCCAGACGAACCTTCTGGCGCTGAACGCCGCCGTGGAGGCGGCGCGGGCGGGCCGGCAGGGGAAGGGTTTCGCCGTGGTCGCGGACGAGGTGCGGAACCTCGCCGGGCGTTCCGCGAAGGCGGCGAAGGACACGGCGGCGATGGTGGAGGACGTGACGGAGCGCATCGGAAACGCGAGCGCCTTCATCACGAAGCTGGAGGGGATGCTGCGGAACATTGTGCAGGACGCCATCCGGATGGCGGATTCGTCGGCGTCGGCGACGGCGATGTCGGCGGAGCAGGCGACGGCCATCCTGCACGTGAACCAGGAGCTGGGGCAGATGAATTCCGTGACGCAGTCGACGCAGACGGCGGCGAAGGAATCCGCCGCCGCGGTGGAGCGCCTGACGGAGCAGGTGGGAACGCTGAAGGAGCGCCTGGCGGATTTGACCCGGGAGTTCCGGGAGGGTCGTGCGCGCGCGGGCGCGTCGGAGCGCGCGTTCCGGACGGAGGAGCCGTCCGGCCGGAGCCTGCCGGTGTCCATCGATTTGACGGCGGAGCCGGAGATTTACGGGGCGGATCGCCCGTTCACGGGGTTTTCCGTGCAGCGCCTTCCCGGGGAGTACGGGGCGGAGGGTCTGCCGGAGGACGGGCTGCGCGCGCGCCTGTTCGGGGAGCCGCGGGCGGGCGGAAGGAAGGAAGAGACGCGGACGGAGGAAGGCGACCGGATCGTCCAGCCCGGCCAGAGCATCGCCCTGGACGACACCGAGTTCGGGCGGTATTAGCCCTTGTTCGCGACGGCCACGTATTCCATCCGGAGATCCCGGAGCAGGTTGGCCAGGTGCTCGTCCTCTTCGGGCGTCAGGTTGCCCTTCGTCTTTTCCTGCAGGATGCCCAGGATATCTATCGAATACTTTGCGTTGGGCAGGTCGACCGCCGTCTCGCCCGACATGGGGTTGGACATTTTCCCCAGATGCACCAGGGTCTGGACGGCGAATCCGCCGATGAACTGCGCGAACGACGCCTCGACCCGCTGTGTTTCCGTCATACCGTCTCCTTCTCAGGCATGCCCGCCGCGCAGGCGCATGTGCTCGAAATGCTCCTGCACGTTGGACTCCGCCGACCGCGCCACCTGGCTCCCCACATACAGGAGGACAGACAGCGTCCACACCCGTTCCGGCGCGGCAATCACCCCCGTCCGCACGTCGTTGTCGTTTTCCAGCCGGCTGACGATGCGCTGGATTTCCTCCGCGAGCTGCCCCTGGCGGCGCTCCGTCGCCTCGGGGCGGTTGACGTACTTCGAGGGCGGGATGGAAATCCGCCGCGCCAGCGCGACGAACGGCTCGGCGTCGGGCATTTCCTTCAATTCCTCGAATCCCTCGAAGGAAAACATTTCCCCCGGCACCGCGATGGTCGGCCTGTCCGCCAGCACCTCCCCGGAGCGCACGGTGACGAAGTCCGCGTTAGAGCAGATTCTTCCGTTCCTTGACGAATTTCGTGTCGGCCTGTGCCAGCCTGAAGGCATCTTCCATTTTCATGACGCTTCCGCCTGTTTCGAGAAGGGGGTTTCCGTAAGCCATGCCATTATTATAATGGATATCGACCGGAAAGAAAATTCCGTCGATACTTTTTTGGGGAAGAAAGGCGCGCGCCCATGCCACGCTGCGGCTCCTGCAAGAAAAACTACGACGACCCGAACGTCATCAAGCTTGTCCGGAACCGGGACAACCGCTGGATTTCCATCTGCGCCGACTGCCTCGACTCCGGCGTCGACATCAACCTTGTGGAAAACACCAACATCGTCATCGACGACATGGCGCTGCAGGCGCCTTCCAGCCCCTCCATCGACGTCACCCTGCTCCCCGACCCCGTCGCGAACGCGCGGAAGCTGTACGAGGCGCTGAAGAATCTCCGCCAGAGCGCCGAGCGCGTCGGCCGGTCGCGCGGGCACGAGCGGCGGAAAACCAACCTCACCGTCCACTTCATCCTTTCCCGTGACGACACGCGGCATTCGGGGACGGTGATGGACTTCTCCCCCGGCGGGCTGCGCATCGTCACGCCGTACCCCCTGACGAAGGGGCAGGTGGTGCAGTTCGACTGGAGCATCCCGCTGCCGCCCGCGATGGCGCGGATGCTGCAAAGCACGGCGGAGGTGCGTCGGGTGATGCGGAACGAGGAGGGCCTGTACGACGCGGGGTTCAAGTTCATGGCGCGGACGACGGAGAAGGGGGTGAACCGCCGGCGCTTCCGCAGGTACCGCTGCGAGATGGTGCTGTACTACCAGCGGGCGGGCAGCGAGATGCTGCCGAAGGGGAGGGTGACGGACATCAGCCAGGGCGGCTGCCAGGCGCATCTGGAGGAGGAGTTGAAGAGCGGCGAATCGATACAGGTGCGCCTTGTGGGGGCGGGGGGCGCGAAGGGGGATCTCGTGGGAAACATGAAGGTGTGCCGGGTGATCCCGCGCGAGGTCTATTTCGAGACAGGCTGCATGTTCGAGAAAATGCGCATGGAGCAGCAGACGGGACAGCCCCCGCCCGCGCCCCAGCCCGCGCCCCAGCCAGCGCCCGCGCCCGCGCAGAAGCCGTAGCCCTTGACCGCACGGACGCGTTCCCGCATACTAAAACGTTTTTGCACACGACTCGGAATCCCCATGGACACATTTGAAGAAGAACCCCCCGACGCCCCCCCCGCCCCCCCCGAAGCCTCCTGGAACCCGGGCGGGCAGAACCCGCACAACCTCGACGCCGAGGCGGCGCTCCTCGGCGGCATCCTGGTGGATCCCGAACAGTTCGATCTCATCGAGGGCAAGGTGGCGGAGGACGATTTCTTCGCCCCCTCCCACGGCATGATCTTCGCCGCCATGCAGGCGATCCGGAAAAGCCAACGCCCCATCGACCCCATCCTCCTCCGGAACGAGCTGCGCGAAATGGGGCGTCTCGACGCGGTCGGCGGCGTCGCCGGCCTGTCGGCCCTCCTCGACGCCGCCACCTCCGGCGCGAACGTGGAGCACTACGCGGAAATCATCCAGGATCTCGCCGCGCTCCGCCGCCTCGTGAAGGTCTCCCTCGACTCCATCCAGGCGGCGACCGCGCCGGGCGCGAAGGCGATGGATCTCCTCGGGAACGCGGAACAGAACGTGCAGGCCATCGTCACGAAAAACTTCCACGGCCACGTCCTCCCCATCCGGGAAGTCCTGAAAAAGACGTGGGACACCATCGACATGATGCTGTCGAACAAGGGCGGCGGCAGCGGCCTGCTGACCCATTTCACCCACCTGGATCAGATGCTCACCGGCTTCCACGAGGACGAACTCATCATCGTCGCCGGCCGTCCGTCCATGGGGAAGACGACCTTCGCGCTGAACATCCTGCGGAACGTGGCGGCGAAGAGCAACCTTCCCGCCGTCGTGTTCACGCTGGAAATGAGCGCGGAGAACATCGCGCGGAACATGCTCTGCGCGGAGGCGCGCGTGGAGGCGCAGAAGCTCCGGAGCCATTCCTTCAGTCCCCGCGGGGACGAGATGCGGGCGCTCAGCGCCGCGTCCGCGACCCTGCAGGACGCGCCGCTCTTCATCGACGAGACGCCGGCCATATCCCTGTCGGAACTGCGGGGAAAGGCGCGGCACCTGCACATCCGGCACGGCATCCGCCTCATCGTCATCGACTATCTCCAGCTGATGACCGCCTCCAGCCTCGCGCGGAACCGCAGCCGGGAGCAGGAGGTGTCGGAGATTTCCCGCGGCCTGAAGGCGCTGGCGAAGGAGCTGCACATTCCCGTGGTCGCGCTGTCGCAACTGTCCCGCAAGCCGGAGAACCGCACGAACCCGGTGCCGATCCTGTCCGATCTCCGCGAATCGGGCGCCATCGAGCAGGACGCGGACGTCGTCCTCATGCTGCACCGCCCGGAGTACTACGCGGCGAAGGACGCGCCGGAGAGCGACCGGAAGGCGGGCGAGGCGGAAGTGATTGTCGCGAAACAGCGGAACGGGCCGACCGGCACGGCGAACCTGGCCTTCATCGGCAACCAGCTCCGCTTCGAAAACCTCAGCGTCACCGCCGGCTACACCCCGCCGGACGCGCTGTAGAACTGCTTTTTGAACCGCAGAACCGCAGAACCACAGAACCGCAGAACCGCAGAACCGCAGAACCGCAGAGGCGCAGAGACGCAGAGGTTTCACAGAGAACCGCAACCACAACCGCTTTTTATAGAGTAAAAAAACTAAAAAAAGGCGGTTAAGCAGTTCTCTGTGAAACCTCTGCGTCTCTGCGCCTCTGCGGTTCAAAAAAAAGCGGTTAAGCAGTTCTCTGCGCAACCTCTGCGTCTCTGCGCCTCTGCGGTTCAAAAAAAAAGCGGTCAAGCAGTTCTCTGTGGTTCAAAAAAAACCGGGAGCCTTTGTTCCATGCAAAAGCACGCCATCGTCCTCCTCTCCGGCGGCCTGGACTCGCTCCTGGTTCTCCGCCTCATGGCGCGGGAAAACCTCCGCGTCACCGCCCTCCACACCGTGAACTGCTTCCACGGCGTCGGCGACATCGAAGGGAAGAAGGAGAAGCTCCGCGCGAAGGCGCAGGAACTGGGCGCCGCCGACGTCCTCTTCCCGGCTCTCTCCGACGACGTCGTCGCGCTGACGAAAGCCCCCCGCTTCGGCTACGGCAAACACCTGAACGCCTGCATCGACTGCCGCCTGCGGACCGTCCGCGCGGGGTTCGACACGATGCGCGCGCTGGGCGCGGATTTCGTCGTCTCCGGCGAAGTCGTGGGGCAGCGCCCGATGAGCCAGCGCCGGGACGCCATGCGCCTCGCCGACAGGGAAATCGCCTCCTGGGGATGCGGCGGGCTGTTCCTCCGTCCCCTGTCGGCGGCGCTGCTGGAGCCGACGGTGCCGCAAAGGGAGGGCTGGGTTCCGGAGCGGGCGCTCTTCGGCATGTCCGGGCGCGGGCGCGAAGCGCAGATGGCGCTCGCGGAGGAACTGGGGATTGGCGAATACCCGTCGCCGGGGGGCGGCTGCCTGCTGACGGATCCGGGGTTTTCGTGGCGGCTGGCGGTGCTGATGCGGTTTACCCCCGGGTGGGGGGCGGAGGATGTCGAGCTGCTGAAAGTGGGGCGGCATTTCCAGCTTGCCCCCGGCGCGAAGGCGGTGGCGAGCCGCCGGGAGGAGGAGAATTACCGTCTGCGCGCGCTGGCGCGCCCGGCGGATCGCCTCTTCATCAATGCGGAGCGGAACGGCGCCGTCGTGCTGCTGCGGGGGGAGCAGACGCCGGAGACGGAGGGGGCGGCGGCGGGGCTGGCGGTGTACTATTCCCGGCTGCGGGAAGCGGGGAGCGCGCGGGTGGCGTCCTGGCGGATTGCGGGGGAGGAGGACATCGACCGCGCGGAACGCGTCGCCGCCGCGGTCGAGCCGGAAACCCTCCGCGCGGCGGAGCAGGCGCTGGCGGGCAGGGACTGCGTCAAGAAAATGCGACTGCTCCCCCCGCGCGAAAAAAAAGCAAAAACATGATCCGCAGTGCGTGAACGCCGGTAGCATTGCGGGTATGAACAAGGACTTCAAAAACACCCCCAAAGCCCGCCTCACCCCGTGGATCAGGAATCCCCTGAAGCCACCGGAAGATCGTACCTATACAACCCCGTACGAATACGAAGCCCCCAAAGGCCCCCTCAGCGTCCGCCCCGGCTGGAAACCGGCAAGAAAACCGTCAAAGTACAAGCGCCCCCAAAAATTCCCCCCGCCCCCCCGCCCCACGAGGGAACAGGTGGACGACTTCGCCCTGACGATAGACGTGGACAACAACATCATCGACAAACACATCCACCGCATGCTGCTCTGGAAACCCGGAGACAGCCTGAAAGGCATATCCAGGAGCAAGCTGAACAAACATTTCCATGAAGCCCAGCGCAGGTGGACGGAGGCGCTGCTGCTGCTGGCGCGGTGCATGGAAGAAAACCACGCCCTGATGATCAGACGCATCCGGCGGTACGGAAACAGGGTGCGCACCCGCTTCTGGACGAACAAACCCCTGAAACACGGACAAACCCCTCCGGCGCGCCGGAGGGGCTATATCCCGCCGATGGTTCTGGAGCGATACGCCCACCCGCCCCCTCCGCCGCCGCCGGAGCCGGAGCCGGAAGCGGGAGAGAGCCCCCCCGAAAGGAGCCTCCTCTTCGCCCCCGGCGGAGGCCACCGGTCACGCGCACTCCGTCTGCGCCCCGGTGGACGCACCTCCCCCCATGCGTCACCCCGTTCTTTGACAACCGATCAACCGCTCGATAAACGCCTCCATGCGCGTCCGCGTCCGTTCGTCCACCCGTCCCGGCCTGTCCGCCTCCAGCGTCAGCATCGGCCACTTCGTCCGCTCGCGCCAGAGCCTGTCCTCCATCATCCGGTGGCAGAACGACTGCACGTAATGGACAAGGCCGACAACCCCCCGCGCCTCCCCCTCCGCCGTCACGTCGCGGATGCGGTCGAACACATCGTAGGGATAGGTGTAGCGCAGGTAGGTCTCCACCATCCCCTTCCCGATGCCGTCCAACAGCGCGAACTGGCGGGGCACCTCGTGATCGACGAACCGGGCTCCCAGCCCCTCGAACACGTCCCACAGATCGCCCACGATCGCCGGCACCCCGCAGCAGGACAGGCGGAGAACGGGCCGTTCCGGCGCGGGCGCCCGCCGCGCGGCGTCGCGAAGCCGCTCCAGATCCGCGCGGCAGCGGTCGGGATCGCCGAAGAAATCCGACGTGTTCAGGAGCGCCCCGAACAAATCGCCCGACGACACCCTTCCCTCCCCCGCCAGCGCATACACCTCCCGGGCGACGGCGCGGATGCCGTCGAGACGCTCCTTCTCCCGCTCCGCCGCCTCCAGCGTCGTCCCGAGCCGCCGGGCGAAACGCTCCAGCGCAACCGCGAGATCGTCCCCCCGCCGCGAAGCGGGATAGCCGAACGGATGCACGCGAACGCCCTCGCTTTCGAGAATCTCGCACAACGCGTAGGTGTTGGAACAGTCCCCCTCGACAACGCCGACGACTTCCCTGATCCCCCGCGCATGGATGGCGCCGTACAGCCCCTTCGTCCAGGCGCAGGCGGACTGGGGAAACCCCCGCGCCTCCGCATAGGCGACAAGGGAGCCGGCGTCGGGGTCGGCGACGAAAACGTTGTTCAGGTCGACCGGGGTTCTTCCCGCCGCGTACATGATTTCGACGGGAACGGTGGTCGTAATGCCGACGGGGGCGTCGTCCGCCATCACGCCTCCCTCCCCGCGAAGGCGTGGCCGAACCAGCCGATTTTTTCGCCGATGCGCAGCCCGCCGTAGGTGCCGTCGAAGCCGGGCTGGAAGGAAAAATCCCCCGCGCGCACGCGGCAGACGGCGTCCACGACGCCGGGCGGCACGGCCCCCTCCAGTTCGTCGCGGAGGGCTTCGGGGGACAATTCCCACAGCGCCGCCTCCGTTCCCGTCTTCGCGATGATGGCTTCGAACAGCGCCGTCGTTTTCCGGCCCGCCGCGCTCTTCACCCCCAGCCCCGCCGCCACCACCTCCACAAGCGGCGCCAGCGTCACATACGCCTGCCGCGCCGGCGTGTCCGCGTACACCCGCGCCTTCCCCCCCGGCGACTGCCGCGCCGACAGTTCCAGCACCCTGTCCAGCACCCCGACCGTCAGGCGCTTCCCGCAAATCGGGCAGAGGCCGTCCGCGGGAACCGTGTCCGGGGAATAATAGCAAAACGCCTTCCCGTGCCGCTCCAGCCCCGCGCGGTGGCCGCTGAGGAAAAACCGCCCCTCCGCCGGATCGAACTCCGCCGTGTACCGGACGCGCCGGGCGCGGAGCGCGGAGACGATTTCGCCATACGAAACCGCCGCGACGTCCAGCGCGGTGAATTCGCGACCGACCCGGTTCAGCGCGCCGGAATGGCAGTCGGAATTGGAAATGAGCGTCATCCCGTCCAGTTCCGGGAGCATCGCGAGGAGCTTCGGATCGGACGAGAGCCCGGTTTCCACCGTCGTGATTTTCTCCGCGAATTCGCCGTAGACGTCCCGGAGGCTGTCCACGGGGTTTTCCGACCCGTAGACCCCCTGCGGCGTCATGACGTGGGCGGGAATGACGAGGACGGCGGGGTCAATCGCCTGGAGGGCGAAACACACCTCCGCCACCTCCCCGGCGTCCGCGCACTTGATGAAGGGGCGTCCCATGTTCAGCTTCACCTCCCGGCGCAGCAGGAGGCGGATCGCCCCGTCCACGGCGGCGAAGCCGGGGAAGAGGAGCACGGTGTGGGTCGTCTTCCTGCCGCCGGAAGGAACGGGGGAGGTGAAAATGACCTCGGTCTGCAGGACGAACCGCGCGTCCTTCCGGCGCTTCGCGCCGTCGTCCAGGGCGAACAGGCCCGGCTCTTTTTCCGTCAGGAGGCGGGCCAGCTTTTCCCGCCAGGCGGGCTGCAGGCAGTCGCCGACGCCGAAGGCGTCGATGCCCTTCGCCGCCATCGTGTCGGCGACGCCGGGAAGGGAAATATTCCCCACGCCGCCGGCGTAGCCGCTGTGGCTGTGCACATCAACAACATATCGCATGAAAAAAAACTCCAGGGCGTGGTTTCAGCGCGTTCCCGTCCGCTCGATGCCGTCCAGCGCGTCCCCCATCAGGAACGGCTCCTCCCCCGTCAATTCCTCGTGGTAGCGGAAGGCCCACAGCGCGCGCTTGTACGAAATGACCGCCTCCCCCGTCCGCCCGTCGTC
>QMCE01005020.1_pt1 | contig 13082 bp, 11 predicted proteins | sample 1821851 | NCBI WGS metagenome assembly QMCE01 (sample SAMN09453174, study PRJNA476694) | Termite gut metagenome, whole genome shotgun sequencing project. | isolation source: worker | host: Odontotermes sp. | place: South Africa:Pretoria | collected 2016-01-28 | reverse complement strand
GCGAACGCAAAAAACTACATGGTTAAAAATCCGCATGGAAGCGGATTTTTAACCACCACCCTTACGCTCCAGCCGCTGCGCGTCTTGCGCTATCCCCGGCTATTCGCCTCCGGCGAATAGCTACGGAGTATGGTTTCACCAAACTTCACACAATTATTGTCATAATGAGAATGAGGATTTTGTTGTATGCAATCTGATCGTAAAAATAATACACGCAGACAGTGAACAGATACCTTTTTACAATTAAGTGTGTGGAATTTTCATGTAGCAAAAACTCCGAAACTATCCAGCGAAGCCGGATAACCGGGGGGGATAGACGCAGAACGCGATAGCGGGCTGCGTCGTAAGGGGGGCGGACGGAAAATGCGGCTATGTGCGGGCGGCCGTTTGGAAACAGCCCCCCTTTCATAACAACAAGCGCGTGGAGTTTTGCCGTATGGCAAAACTCCGAAGCTGTCCGGCAAAGCCGGACAGCCACCCGTTTCACAATTTTTTCAGGCGGCGTGTTTTTTTGCCGGGAACGAGACTCGAACTCGTACCCCCTTGCGAGGAGGGGATTTTAAGTCCCCAATGTCTACCATTCCATCATCCCGGCGAAAATCTGCTTGCAGTATATCACAAACACGCGCTGTTGGAAAAGCTCCTTTCGCCTATTTTTCAGCAAGACGGTAAATCGCCGCAACCGCTTTTTCGTCAAGCGAGCGGTAATTTCCCAGCGGCCCAAACTTGACAGCGCGTTTTGCCATTTCATCAATGCGGCCAGCGTCAAGCCCCGCATCAGCAAAACGTACCGGAAGGCCCAGAGACTTGAAGAACTGCTCCATGCGGAACACTCCCTCCAGAGCGGCCTGCTTGTAATCGTAAAACGAGCCGTCTACACCCCAAACTTTCGCGGCAAAACGGGCAAAACGCGCGGGCTCTTGTCCGCTCTGAGCATCCGCCTCGATGTTAAACTTCAGCCACGCGGGGAAAATTATCGCAAGTCCCGCGCCGTGGGCAATATCAAAAATCGCCGACAATTCGTGTTCAATCGGGTGGCTTGCCCAGTCGCCGATCCGCCCCGCCCCGAAAATATTGTTATGCGCGAGAGAACCCGCCCACATTATCTCAGCGCGGGCATTGTAATCCGTTTCCCCGCCGGAAAAAATCCTGCGGGCATTGCGGAGAATCGTCCGCATCGCGCCCTCGGACATTTCATCGGTCAACTCGACATGCGGCTCCCGCGTAAAATACCGCTCCATAATATGAGCAAGCATATCCATCACGCCGCAGGCAGTCTGATACGGCGGCAGAGAATAAGTCAGTTCAGGATTCAATATGGCAAATTCCGGGCGGTGACATTCAAAATTACAGCCGCGCTTCCACGGCCCCCGCTCATCGGTAATAACACAACTGTTGCTCGATTCGCTGCCCGCCGCAGGAATCGTTACCACCGCCCCTACCGGCATGGAATGTGTCGCAGTACGCTTTCTCTCGAAAAAATCCCACACATCGCCTTCATTGGCAGCCCCCAAGGCAATAGCTTTGGCGGAATCAATCACCGAACCGCCGCCGACAGCAAGAATAAATCCGAGTTTTTCGTTTTTGACGATTTCAATTCCCTTGTACACAAGGGACAAACGGGGATTCGGCAGGACTCCGTCCAGCTCCACCCATTCAACTCCAGCGTTTTTCAGGCTGGTTTTCACCCGTTCGACAAGGCCGGATTTGACCGCATGTCCCCCGGCATGGTGCAGCAAAATTCTTTTGGCATACCGGGCAGTTTCACTCCCCGCCTGGTCTTCGGTATTTTTCCCAAAAATATATTTGGTACGAGCATGAAATTCAAAATTCTGCATAGAAAAACTCCTTTTTTTGAATATCACCTGAAAACTTTCGTTCCCAGACAACTTCCGTTCGATTATAGACTACCTTTACAGTCTGAACAATAGCTCTTCGTAGCCGGGCAGCGGCCAGGCTTTTTTCGCGGTCATTTTTTCCAGCGCGTCAACCTTTGCTCGTACCGCGTCCATAACAGGCCGGACAGCGCGGTGATAAGCGTGAGCTTGATCGGGAATATCTTCAATGTTCTGGGCTTCGGCAAGAACCGTTTCCAGCGCGGCAATATCTTCATATAGACCGGCCAAAGTATCAGCAATCTGCCGCGCCCGCTTTGTCTGCGGCTGACTATCCGCGCCAATACCAGCAAGGGATGCGGCATCGGCGGCCAAACGCGCGGCATAGGCGGTCACAGCCGGAAAAATATACCGCCGGGCAAGGTCAATGCTGATTCCGGCCTCAATATTGATCTGCCCCGAATATTTTTCCATGTAGATATGATACCGGCTTTCCATTTCCTCTCTGGTAAGCGTCTTGTGCTTTTCAAACAAAGAAATAGTATCGCTGTCTATCAAAACCGCGAGCGCGTCAACGGCGCTTTTAACATTAGGCAAGCCCCGGACAGCGGCCGCATCAACCCATTCATCGGAATAGCCATTCCCGTTAAACACAACTTTACGGTGTTTGCCGTAAGATTCCTTGATAATTGCTTCGATTGCCTTGTTCCGCTCCGAAACGGCGCTGTCGGCAGGCAGAGCTTCCAGTTTATCGGCAAACTCGGAAAGCACCTGAGCCACCGCGACATTCAAATACGTATTGACAGTAGCAATCGACTGCGAAGCGCCGGTCATGCGGAACTCGAATTTATTTCCGGTAAAGGCAAACGGGCTGGTACGGTTGCGATCCGATGAATCTTTCGGCAAACTCGGCAGACTCGTTACGCCCAGCGTTATTTTTTCCCCTGTCTCTGCCCGGACACCGGTTTTTCCGTCGGCAATATTGTCGAGAATCTCCGTCAGCGGCCCGCCGAAATAAACCGAAATGATCGCCGGCGGCGCTTCGTTTGCCCCCAGCCGGTGATCATTGCCCGCCGTTGCCGCCCCCGCCCGCAGTAACAAGGCGTAACGATCAACCGCCTCGACCACCGCCGTAATAAACAACAGGAAACGCGCATTCGACTCAGGATTTTTACCCGAATCAAACAGGTTAAGGCCGTCATCAGTATTGATAGACCAGTTATTGTGCTTTCCTGAACCATTGACCCCAGCGAACGGTTTTTCGTGAAGCAGCGCTTCCATGCCGTGCCTGCGGGCTACACCGCGAATTGTCTCCATTATAAGCTGATTTGAATCCACCGCCCACGCGGCAGGAGCGAAAACCGGCGCAAGCTCAAACTGATTGGGCGCGACTTCGTTGTGCTGTATCTTCGCGGGGATGCCGACCTTCCACAATTCCGTGTTGAGTTCCCGCATAAATCCCAGCGCGCGGTCTTTTATCGCGCCGAAATAATGGTTCTCCATTTCCTGCCCCTTAGCCGGCATGGAGCCAAAGATCGTGCGCCCGGCAAGAATCAAATCAGGACGCATGTCGTAGTATTTCTTATCAACCAGAAAATATTCCTGTTCCGCGCCGACCGTAGTAAAAACCCGCTTTGTGGAAACATTGCCCAGCGCCCGCAAAACGCGCAGCGCGTGATAGCCCAGCGCGTCAATTGATTTCAACAGCGGCACTTTTTTATCCAGAGCCTGACCGTAATATGAAATAAACGCCGTCGGTATACACAGAGTAGTGCCGGTCTTGTCCTGCTTGAGAAAAGCCGGACTGGTAACATCCCAAGCCGTATACCCCCGCGCCTCAAAAGTCGCCCGCAAACCGCCGGACGGAAAACTCGAAGCGTCCGGCTCTCCCTTTATCAGCTCCCTGCCCGAAAATTCCATGATGACCCGCCCGTCTCCGGTAGGCGAAATAAAACTTTCATGCTTTTCAGCGGTAAGGCCAGTCAACGGGTGAAACCAATGAGTGTAATGGCTCGCCCCTCTGGACAATGCCCAGTCGCGCATAACCGCCGCCACAACCTCGGCCACTTCCAGAGTAAGTTCCTTCTCGCCGTTCTGCACAGCGACAACTTCCCGGTAAATATTCTTGGGAAGCGTTTCTCGCATAACCGCGTTGGAAAAACAATTAGAACCGTAAAATTCCTCTATAGGCGTTTTGGTAAAATCTATACCCGCCCCGTAATTTTCACGAACATTTTTCACTATATATCTCCGTATATCTTCGTTTTTCAGTGTATCAAAAAAAATGCCCATATTACAGGGCACGGCTACGCGGAATTAAAAATATTGCGTATCATTTCCTTACCCGGCAAGCGATACACATCAAAATCTTTATCAAGGCTGATAATTTCCCGAATCCCCGTTTTCTCCGCCGACACCACAAGAGTCGCGTCAGCAAAATCCATCGGCAAATCCGCATACTTTTCCGTCAAACTGACAATGCGGGACATATCATGCTGATTAATTTCGCTGACATACACGCCCTTGTACATTATCCACTCATAAAAATCATGCTGGGCGCGCGCGCTGAAATCAAGCATATGCGAAACTTCGGTAAAAACCGCCACCGTACTAACAAACCGGCATAGATTTTCCGACAAAAACGCCTTTATCCTACCGTGAAAATTATCGCTTGAATCAAAAAGCGCAATTAACGGCCCAGCGTCAATCAGAACTGGTCTTATCACGAATTTTCTCTTTTATGCGTTGTTTGTAAGTAACAGAACGATCTCCATCACCTGAGCCATAATTGCCGAAATATGGTTCGCCCACGGTAAAAGAATCGATTTCTTTTTCTTCGTAATCGTAGTACATATCCAGCGATTCTTTTATTATATCCGATTTAGTTTTGCCTTTGATCCGCGACAGGACGAGCAATTTATTTCTCGTTTCCGGGGGAAGTCTGGCTGTGGTGATTTGTGTATCCATAATTTCCTCCTTCCTTCCTCTCCCTCTTATTACACACTGTAATACATTTTCCTTCTTCTGTCAAGCTCTTTTTCCATCTTTATCCAAAATTTTTTCACGCATTTGTTGTTATAGAAAGGGGGGCTTGTTTCCGCGCGTTTTCCCGCATATTGCAACATTTACTGTCGCCCCCCTTACGCCGCAGCCCGCCAGCGGTCTGCGTCTATCCCCCAGCCATGCACGGGTGACAGTCACCCCAAAAGCCTTGTGTCGTTGTGTACAGAATACGCTATATATGTGGTAATGCTTGATGACGATCAGATTACGTACAACAAAATCCCCCTTTCATTTAACAATAAATGTGTGGAGTTTTCGCGTTGCGAAAACTCCGGAGCTATTCACCTCTGGCGAATAGCCAAACAGCCCCCTTTCTTGATTCAATAAATCTTATAGAAAACTCCTCTCGTTTGTTATCCGGGCGGAAAACAATTCCGGGATTTTTGCGTTCATGGGATTGACTCACGCTTTATATAGTGTATACTGACTAAAACACCGCTACCTGTAAGGCAATTTCCACGAGATTTGATAGGGTGCATAAAAGGATTGTAAAATGAAAATCAAAAGGTTTTTTACGGACCGGAAGAACGGCCCGTATCATGATATTGTCTGGGAAAAAAGAAAAAGCGAAATCCGCAACCCCGATGGAAAGGCGATTTTTTCTGAGGATACGGTCATTGTGCCCGCTTTCTGGAGTCAAATTGCTACGGACATTATCGCGCAGAAATATTTTCGTAAAGCGGGTATTCCTGCTGGGAAAATTTACGAATGGAAGAACTGGGGTTTGGGCGAAGGGGAGGAGAATCCCCGCGATCCCGGCAGGATTCTACCGGAGGACGGCGCGGAACATGACGCTCGGCAGGTTTTTCACCGGCTGGCCTTTACATGGATGGACTGGGGCAGACAAAACAAATATTTTGACAGTCCCGATGACGAACGCGCTTTCTACGATGAAACCTGCTATATGCTGGCGCATCAGCTTGCCGCTCCCAACAGTCCCCAGTGGTTCAACACCGGCTTGTACGCAGTCTACGGCATCGACGGCCCTCCGCAGGGGCATTACTACTACGATCCCGAACAGCAAAAACTGGTAAAATCAAGCAGCGCGTACCAGCGGCCTCAGCCGCACGCCTGTTTTATTCTTTCAGTCGAGGACGATCTAGTCAATGAGGGCGGCATTGTGGATTTGATCACAAGGGAGGCGCGGCTTTTCAAATACGGTTCGGGGACAGCAAAATCCGGGGAATAAACGAAAAGCTTTCCGGCGGAGGGGTCTCGTCGGGGCTGCTGTCGTTTCTGAAAATCGGCGACCGTTCCGCTTCGGCGATTAAATCCGGGGGAACGACACGCCGCGCCGCAAAAATGGTCACGCTGGACGTGGATCACCCCGACGTGGAAAAGTACATCAACTGGAAGGCCGATGAGGAGCATAAAGTCGCCTCTCTGGTGACCGGATCATCAATCGTAAAAAAACACCTCGATAGCATTAAAAAAGCGCTTGCCGCATTCCGTGGGCCGGAAACCGACAAATTCAGCGCCGAAAAAAACCACGAGCTCGCCGCCGCCCTTCGCGCCGCATTAGGCGACAAAATCCCGCCGTCCTACCTGTACCAGCTTCTCAGACGGCTTGAGCAGGGCGATGATGATGTAGACGCCGCGCTTTATTCCACAGCATGGGACGATGAGGCGTACAACACAGTTTCAGGCCAAAGCTCGAATAACAGCCTGCGGGTAAGCGATGATTTCATGCGGGCGATCCTGAATGACGGCGACTGGAATTTGACCAGCAGAACCGCCGGCAAGCCGATAAAAACCGTTAAAGCCCGCAAAATCTGGGCGGACATTGCCCGCACAAGCTGGCAATGCGCCGATCCGGGGCTTCAATACCACACGACAATCAACGACTGGCATACCTGTCCGGCGGGCGGAGAAATCCGCGCGTCAAACCCCTGCTCGGAATACATGTTCCTAGACGATACCGCGTGCAATCTTGCCTCAATAAATCTGGCCGCCCTGTACGACAAAAACACAAAAACATTTGATGTCGAAGGATACCTGCACGCCATCGGTATTTGGACAACCATTCTCGAAATTTCTGTCGTCATGGCGCAGTTCCCCTCCCCCAGTATTGCCGAACTTTCATACCAATACCGGACTTTAGGGCTGGGATACGCCAATCTCGGCACGCTTTTAATGATTATGGGGCTGGCTTATGATTCCGAAGAAGGCCGCGCAGTGGCTGCCGCCCTGTCCGCCCTGCTTTCGGGAGAAGCTTACGCGCAGTCAGCGCGAATGGCCGCCGAACTGGGGCCGTTTCTCCGTTACAGCGAAAACGCGGAGCACATGCTGCGCGTGATACGCAATCACCGCCGGGCGGCAAACAACGCAGGCGGCGCGGAGTACGAAGGGCTTCGCACAATTCCCCACGGAATAGACCCCGCCCGCTGCCCCGCTTACCTGCTCGAAGCCGCAAAAGCGTCCTGGGACAGAGCGCTGGAACTAGGAAAAGCCCACGGCTACCGCAACGCCCAAGTCACCGCCATTGCCCCGACCGGCACAATCGGCCTGTTAATGGACTGCGATACCACCGGCGTGGAACCTGACTTCGCTCTGGTAAAATTCAAAAAGCTCGCCGGAGGCGGCTACTTCAAAATCATCAACCAGTCAGTTCCCCCAGCGCTTGCCGCGCTCGGTTACACACCCGCGCAAATCGAGGTAATTGTCGCGTATGCCACCGGCAGAAAAACGCTGTCCGGCGCGCCGGGCATCAACCCCGAAACGCTCAAAGCAAAAGGCTTCACTCAGGAAGCCGTCACCGCCGCCGAAGACGCGGTGAAAACAAGCCTGAACCTAGAGGGCGTGTTCAACCCGTGGATTCTCGGCAAAGATTTTGTCGAAAAAACCCTGCGTATCCCTGAATCAACATGGTCTCTGCCGGGCTTCAGTCTGCTCAAACACATCGGCTACACCGCGCAAGAAATAAACGATGCCGAACTGTACGCCTGCGGAACTATGGGACTAGAAGGCGCGCCCGGACTCAAAAAAGAACATTACCCGGTTTTCGACACCGCGACACCATCGGGAAAAAACGGCAGCCGCTCGATTTCATGGACAGCCCATATCGGCATGATGGCCGCCGTCCAGCCTTTTATCTCCGGCGCGATTTCCAAAACTATCAACATGCCCAACGCCTCAAACTACGAAGATGTTAAAGGCGCGTATTTACTCGCATGGAAAAGCTGCCTGAAAGCTGTCGCCCTGTACCGGGACGGCTCGAAACTTTCCCAGCCGCTCTCCACTTTCGCCCCCGGCGTTGACCCGCTGGCCGACACCATCAACAAAGTCGAGCGCAGTCTGGAATCTCCCTCGACGGCAATTCAGGAACGCAGAAAAGCCAGTATCCGGGGAATACGCAAGCCCCTGCCCAACCGCCGCAAAGGATATACACAAAAAGCAAAAATCGGCGGACATTCGATTTTTATCCGCACCGGCGAGTACGAAGACGGCAGTCTGGGCGAAATCTTCTTCGACATGTACAAAGAAGGCGCGGCCTTCCGCAGCCTGCTCAACAGTTTTGCGATAGCCGTATCGCTGGGACTGCAATACGGCGTTCCGCTTGAGGAATATGTCGACGCATTCACCTTCAGCCGCTTCGAGCCCAACGGCGTCGTTCAAGGACACGATTACGTGAAAATGTCAACCAGCGTCATTGACTATATTTTCCGCGATCTGGCGATTAGCTACCTGAAACGCAGCGACCTGGGGCAGATTAAACCCGACGACCTTTTAACCACAGGCACGAGAAACGATACCGAACAAAAACACCGGGCGCAAGACGAAAAACCCGCCGCCGGAATAAAACCCCAGAATCCCGCCCCGGCAGGATCGGCAGGAAACACCCGCGAAACATCCGGCGCATTAGCGGACACCGCCCGAAACGCCGCCGCCGGCAAAAGCGCAAGCGGCCAAAAAACAGCGCCGATGGGATACGACAACACGCCCACAGGCAGACCCGTATCCGCAATTCAAGCTGCAATCGCCGAATCCGCCCCGCAGCCACAGCCTCAAGTTCAGGTAATGGAAGAACCCAAAGCCGAACAAAGCGAAATCATGAAAATCATTCAAGCGCGAATCAAAGGCTACGAAGGCGATCCCTGCTCCTCCTGCGGCTCGTTCACATTAGTACGAAACGGAACATGCATGAAGTGCGACACCTGCGGCAGCACAACCGGCTGCTCTTAAAAAACAAGCGCGTCCCGACGACCAAAACACACGCCGGGATCAACGCAAAAAAACAACTTGAATCAATTTTGATTTTTCATTATAGAATATAAAAAAAGGAGAAAAAAATGAAATTGATTTTTTTGGGACCTCCTGGCGCAGGCAAAGGCACACTAGCCGCCAGAGCCGTAGACATCCTCAAAGTTCCCCACATCAGCACAGGCAACATTTTCCGGGCAGCCATCGCCGCGCAAACTCCGCTCGGCATCAAAGTCAAAGCAATCCTCGACGCAGGCAAACTCGTCGATGACGAAACCACAATCGGCCTCGTAAAAGAACGACTCGCCGAACCCGACACTCAAAACGGCTATATCCTCGACGGCTTCCCCCGCACAATCCCGCAAGCGCAAGCCCTCGCCCAATTCTCAACCGTAGACAAAGTCATCAACTTCGACATCCCCGATGACGGCGTACTAGAAAGACTCGGAGGCCGCCGCGTCTGCCGCAAATGCGGTTTCAATTTCCACGCAATCTTCCATAAACCCCACACAGAAGGCGTATGCGATAACTGCGGCGGCGAAGTCTACACCCGCGAAGACGACCGCCCCGAAGCAATTCAAAAACGCCTCGAAGTCTACCGCGCCCAAACCGCCCCCCTCATCAACTTTTACCGGGAAAAAGGCCTCATGATCGACGTAGACGCGCGCCCCCCAGTCGAAGAAGTCGTAGCCAACTTCAAAAAAAGCCTCGGCCTATAGAGGCTATTCGCCACAGGCGAATAGCTCCGGAGTTTTGCCATACGGCAAAACTCCGCACATTTATTGTCATAAGAAAGGGGGGCTGTTTCCAAACGGCCCCCCGCACACAGCCACAACCACCGCCCGCCCCCCTTACGCTCCAGCCTTGCTCCAATCGTTGCGCAAAGACTTGCGGAGGGCTTCGCCCGGAGCAAGTCTGACGCTATCCCCCGGTAACGCACAGGTGACAGCTATCCTCCTCCGTCATTCCCACCCGTCACTGCAAGCAAAGCGAAGCAATCCTGCATTACTCATTATTCTCCGCGCCATATTCCGCAAAATATCCCCGCCACACCCGTTCAACACCCGCAAGCGATTCTTCCCGGTTAAGCAGATTTTTCAAGTACGTCCCCCATTTCAAATTATCGCAAAAAAACGCGAAAAAACGCCGCGCCCGTGAAATATGAAATTCAGACGGCTGCCAGAGGGCAAGCAGTTCCAGAAAACGCAGACCAGTTTCCTCGACATTAACCGAAAAACTCCCCCGCCCAGCCGCATCCCCGGCAATTTCCGCCCGCAAATTCCGCGCCTCCGCAAAAATCCACGGACAACGAACAGCCGCGCGGCCTACCATAACCGCGTCACAAGAACCGGAAGCGCGGCGGAGCAGCTCCGCCGCGCCGACAATATCCCCATTTCCCGCGACAGGCACGCCCAGTTCCCGCCTAAGTCTGCCCACATAATCCCACCGCGCGCTGCGCTTGAATTTTTCCGAAGCCGTCCGTGGGTGCAGCGTAATAAAATCCACTCCCCGCTCCTCCAGACAGCGGCAAAAACGAACCAAATAATCAAAATCATCGCTCAACCCCAATCTCAGCTTCACGCTCAGCCTGCGCTTTACCACCCGCCGCGTCCGTTCCACCAGCTCCCCTGCCCGCTCAATCGACGACATCCACGCAATTCCCGCCCCGGTTTTACGGATTAACGGAGCACAGCACCCCATATTTATATCAATTCCCGCGCAATCACGGCTGTCCAGCAGGGCGGCAGCCTTAACAATCTGCTCAATATCCGCCCCCGTTATCTGATACACCAGCTTTTCCGGGCACGGACCGTTGTCAACGTACCAATCTTCAAAAGGACCGCCCCCCACAAGCGCGCCCGCGCTGATCATCTCCGTAAAATAGCAGTCACAACCGCCGAATTCGTCTATCAATTCTCGTAAGGCGCGGTGACTTAACTCGGCCATCGGCGCGAGTATAAAAGGTTTTTCCATAATTTATCGTATCACAAATGCCGATAATCATATATCGTGAAGTCATTCTTGCTCCGGCAGTTTTTCTCACGCCGTACTTGACTTGACGAATACGATACCATAAGATTATAGGTAAGAGAGGAGCGTACCGCATGATAGCTAAAAGTGATATGCCCAATATTAACGAAAAAGCCGCTGAGGGAATAAAACCGGAAGGAGTCCCGTATCGGGTATTGGTAGTCGATGATTCTATGTTCATCGCAAAGCAGCTTGGTCAGATTTTCACCTCTGAGGGTTTTGAGGTTGCCGGAACCGCTTCCGATGGAGCCCAGGGCGTTGAAAAATACAAGGAACTGTACCCAAATATCGATTTGGTGACGATGGACATCACCATGCCGGTAATGGACGGTGTTTCCGCGCTGGAAAAAATATTGGAATTCGACAAACAGGCCTGCGTTATAATGGTCAGCGCGCTGGGAAAAGAAGATGTAGTCAAAAAATCCCTGCTAATGGGCGCAAAAAGTTATATCGTCAAGCCTTTAGACCGGAAAAAAGTTCTTGAACGGGTTGTTTCCGTTCTCAAAAGGTAAAAATAAGACTTATCTTCGTGAAAGCGCAAAGTCTTGCGGAAGGCGTTTATTGTCTCCATGCTGATATAAAAACACCGGACCTTTTTGAAGGCATTTGGCCTATTCCCGGCGGCGTTTCTCTTAATGCTTATATCGTAAAGGGCGAAAAAATTGCCCTTATCGATCTAGCGCGTGACTGGGAAGACGCGCCGAAGCAATTTGAGTCCTGCCTTGCCTCAATCGGTCTTTCTTTCGCGCAAATCGACTATCTCATTCTCAATCATCTTGAGCCGGATCATACAGGGTGGCTCAGGGAGTTCCGTAAACAAAACCCAGAGGCGGAAATCCTTGCCACCCCCAAGGGAATCAACCTGGTCAAAACTTTCTATAAAGTCGATGAAAATCTGCGCCCCGTTAAAGACGGCGACACACTGGATTTAGGCGGCAGAATTTTAAGCTTTTTTGAAACGCCGAACGTCCATTGGCCGGAAACCATGTTCACATGGGATTCCGCTTCGGGCGTTCTGTTCACCTGCGACGCTTTCGGCTCTTTCGGCGCGCTGGGAGAAAAAGTTTTTGACGATGAATTCGACAAGCGCGAACACGCATATTTTGAAGAAGAATGCCTGCGTTACTACGCCAATATCGTCTCATCGTTTTCCGGTTTTGTAGAAAAAGCGGCGCAAAAAGTCGCGGAACTCCCGATAAAATGCATTGCCCCCAGCCACGGAATAGTCTGGCGGCAGGAACCAGAAAAAATCATCAACCGTTATCTGAAATATGCGTCATGGGCAAAAGGGCCAGCGGAAAAAAGCATCGCCATTATCTGGGGCTCGATGTACGGCAATACCGCGCGTGGTGTCAAGGCAGTGATACAAGGCATTGAAAGCGAAAATGTTCCATACACCATACGCCAAATCCCCGACGAAAATGTCTCATGGATATTGATGGATGCCTACAAAAGTTCCGCCCTTGTCCTTGCCATGCCCACTTATGAATACGCCATGTTCCCGCCCATGTCCTACGTTCTAGACATTTTCCGGCGCAAACACATACACGGAAAAAAAGTCCTGCGTATAGGCTCATGGGGCTGGATAGGCGGCGCAAAAAAAGACTACGAAACGGCCATCGCAACCCTCAAATGGGAAAGCCTCGAATCCTGCGAATGGCCAGGTTCTCCCACAGACCAAGACCTCAAAATCCTCGAAAAACGCGGCAAAGAACTTGCTCGCCTAGTCAAAAATTCCTGAAATAAACATTTTTTTTCAAAAAACAGCCAAACATAATAGAATTGATCGTCTCACAAAAGGCTTAGAACAATTCGCCCTGACAATAAACAGGTGGCGGAATAAGGCAGGCGAGCGAAGGAAGGAAGGTCGAAAGAAGGAAAAAGAAAAAGCCTGGCGATTACCTACTTTCCCGCGACTTAGAGACGCAGTATCATCGGCGCGGGAGGGCTTAA
>QMCE01005373.1_pt1 | contig 13088 bp, 9 predicted proteins | sample 1821851 | NCBI WGS metagenome assembly QMCE01 (sample SAMN09453174, study PRJNA476694) | Termite gut metagenome, whole genome shotgun sequencing project. | isolation source: worker | host: Odontotermes sp. | place: South Africa:Pretoria | collected 2016-01-28 | reverse complement strand
TATTATCCTGCCATTATGCGGGCGATTGTCGAAACGGGATACAAAGGTTTTGTCGGGCAGGAGTTTGTTCCGAAACAACCGGATAAGATTGCCTCTTTAGAAAAATGTATTCGTATTTGCGACGTATAATATAACCGGACTTGCCTGTTTCCATGAAACATTTCATCATTCACAAAAATGTGTTTGAGAATGGTTATTGGAAAAATATCCGGCTATTAATAAAGTCAAAACTCTCTTTTATATGAGAATGAAGGCATGAATGGTATTAATAAAAACGCTTTATAATGCCCGTCTTCTCCACGATAAAGAGCGTATGGGTTCACATGCCCCGTTGCATTCAGTAATGAAAATTGCCAAATATTGCGGCCTCCGTTTTTTAATTTCTTTTCCATTGAAAAATTGAGATCCAATCTAAAATAATCAGGCAGTCTGGTATTTGGACTTTTCGGTATATAGCTTGGCGATGAATACCCGTCATAAACATATCCGTTCTCATAAGAGGGAAGGTCTATGCCGGGAAAGTCAACAGAAGGAATATAATATGGAATGCCTGTCCGGTACTGCATATTGAATGATAATGCATTCGTCCTGTCGTTCTTTTTATAGACATCATAACTTGCAAATGCGGAAATATCATTAGGCGAATCATACTTGAACGGATGTTTGCCGTTATCAAAAGTGCGTGTCGATTTGGACAAGGTATAAGATAGCCATGCGGAGAACTTTCTATAATCATATTGCGCCATAAGTTCAAGTCCGTAAGAACGGCCTTTCCCGGTAGTATAACTATCGTGATAATCCAGATAATACTCCAAATTATCAATGCGAAGAAGATTCTTCATTTCTTTCCAATAGGCCTCCAACGAAAAGGTGAGATTGGGCGTCAAATAATTCTTCCAACCTATTGAATATTGTTGGGCCGCAGGAAGTTTATTTTCTTGAAAAGGTATCCAGAAATCGCATTGCACGGTATATGTCATCTCGTACAAAGAATGCACAGGTTGGGTTGTATAATCGTACGCGAACATTACTTTATGCTTATCTCCTATAAATCTATTCACTTTGATTCGAGGCTCTATGGTGAATCGTGTTTTGTTTCTACTGCGATAGGCCGAGCTACGCAACCCTACCCCTAAAAACCAATCGCCTAAAGTAAATTCATCAAAAACAAACAACCCTATAGTTTGTAAATTCAGTCTGTCCGCATCGTACGTCACTTTACTTTTATCAACAGTTTTTTCCATAAAATCCGGCTTGAAATATTGCTGAGATAAATCGATACCATATAGTAACGTGTTGTTATTAGTAAGTTTGTGTTCGATTTTAGATTTCAGTCCAACTTCTTTTAAATTGGAATAAACATAATTCTTCAAATCTATTTTATCATGTGGAGAAGTACTTTTTTGCTGAAAGTATTTGAAATTGTTCAGATTCGTATAATACAAATTGGAGGATAAATACATATTGGGAGATAATGAAGAGGTTAAACGCAAGGATGTCATTGTATTCTTCCATCCGAAACCGAATTTATCACGATACTTACTGCCATCATCGGAAGCATAATCTTTGTTCATCCCATACAGATCGTCATATCCGTTATAAAATAGCCATGAAAGCGTTGTCTTATCGTTTATATTCCATGTCGTTTTGGCATTCATATCGTGGAAGGCAAACATTGTCATGCCTGTGGAATGATCGGCAAGGCTCATAATTCCTCTGGTGATCAGGTCTAAAAAGGAACGCCTGGCAGATACCAAATAGGATAATTTATCTTTTACAATGGGGCCTTCCAAGTGAATAGATCCGGACAGCACGCCGGCAGATACGGATTGATGATGTTCCTTCATGTTGCCATCCTTTAAAAAGACATTCGCTACGCCGGACAGACGATTGCCGTACATGGCAGGTATCCCGCCTTTATACAAATCCACACTATGCAGCGCCTCCGGATTGAATATAGAGAGCAGTCCAAAAGTATGATTCTGGTTATAGATAGGGACATTATCCATTAAATAAAGCGTTTGGTCGTTGGTTCCGCCACGGATATTAAGGCTTGACGAACCTTCTATGCCTGCAGAAACTCCGGGCAAAAACTGCATGGCTTTGATGACGTCGCGCTCTCCCAGAAACAACGGAGTTTTATATAGTTGCTTCAAATCCAATTGGATATTTCCAAGCCCTTTGCTTTGTAAAACCGAACGCCTGTGCTCAACTACGACTTCCCCTAATGCAATACCTTCCTCCAATTCTATCATCAACATGGTATCTCTGACCGCATCCATTACAGCTTTAAAGGGTTTAAAGCCGACGTATGAAATCAGTATATGCTGTTGCTTTGCAGAAGTTTGAATAGAGAAAAAACCGCGTTCATTAGAAACACTTACATCGTCGGATACCTTAATCGTTGCGTTTACAATGACTTCTTTCGTAGATTTTTCACGTACAACTCCGCTGATTGCAATTTGATTTTGCGAAAAAATCGCTCCGACAGTTATAAAATAAAAAAAACAGATGATGATACATTTTTTAGACATAGCCTGATATATTCTTATTCGATGAAATAACTCACTTCGGTTTTTCCTGCGAAAATTCCCATTCCATGCTCTATATTACTGTACACATTGACCGGTTGATAAAAAATAAGAGATAATTCATCGCTTACCGGCGCTGACATTTGCTGATAGTATGTTTTGCAATATTGATCGTATTCCTTACTTGCGGCAGTTAACCGGATCTCTCTGCCTGCATAATTTTCCCAAATGATGGACCGGCTTAGCATGGGATATACGAGAATATCAGTTTGCTTAGGCAGAAACTTACCCTTTATACGTAAAAAGCTGGCATGATAACCGGAACCAACCTTATCGTGCATAATCATACCCCCCTCGTTCCGGTTAACGTTATCCACCAGCAGGTTATTTGTATATAGTTCTCCATACTGCAATGGTATTGTATCTGAGAATAGAACCATAACAGTGATCCACAACGGCACGTCGGTTTCCGAAAAAACAAAATCCGAGAGATTCAGTAAACCGTCCTCCGGTGAAACATCACAATGTATGGCCTGGGGTATACGTGTTTCTGCCGTTACGGTAGGATAATCCGGATGAATAACTTTTAATGTATATGTTCCTCCAATTTGGGGATTGACAGGGAGGCGCAATACCGTATCGGAAATGGCGTCATATAGAACCTCATCATTCTCTTTCAAAACAACATGAGCGCCATCCAATGGAACTACTTTTGATGTATGACCATCCATGATGTTTGCATACAAACGTATCGTAATGAGACTGTCCGGCTGCAAACAGGCAGAAATAACAATGCATTCGCTTTCCGGTTCGAGTTGGACTTCCGACTCAAAATCAACCGAGCATGATGCACCATACAGCATGCAGCACAAAAACAAAAAGACCTTTTTCATTTCCATTTTGCTTACCCACAGCATTAGAAACGCCAGCCGATGTTAAATTGAAAAGCTTGGTTGCGGCAATTATAGGTGTTTTTGTTAGCCTCATATATGGGTTGCGCGATGGAAGTGAATCCCAAGAGATAATTAGCAGACACTGTCAGTCCAAAAGCAAATTGATAACCCAGCCCGGCTAATCCGTTTACGGAAAAATCCTTATTGTAAGTGATAGCTGAATATCCAGGCTTCGCATTCCCATTTATTTTATAGCTGATTTGCGGGCCAACAAACACATTGAATCCTTTAACCAAGTAATATTTCGCAGTAACCGGTACTTGTATATAGCTAAGTTCTACGGTTTGCTTCTCATTCCAAGATGGCATATCTATGTTTTTTGCGCCGTATTCGGAGTAATAAATGCCGGATTCAATGCCTATTTTAGGATTGATCAACCATTCAGTGCCAAGTCCGACATTTAATCCGGACGTCCAATCCCCTGATGTACTTGTTATAGTCGTGGTATTTAATCCTACTTTAGGGGTGAAATAAACTTTGCGTTGTGCAGAGATAGTAAAGAGTCCTGCCACAATCAGGCAAGACATAAGTAAAATAGTTTTTTTCATTGCTCTTTTTTTTAATAGTTGTATTGTATTTGAAGTATTTGCAAACAACAAAATTTGTTGTTTGCAAATAACATCCAAATGATAATTAATTAATTAGATAACGAAACGGATGATTTTCCTATAGCTTCGTAGTAAACCCCTCTGGACCAAACTTCCATCGTTCCGGATGTACTATACGAATATCGTGAAGGAACTGGCTGATATGCTACCCTTCCAAGGTAAATATTAACATTTCCGCTAATAAGGTCGGCACAACGAGCAAAATAATAGCCTAAAGTGCTTAAGTTGGTTTTGTACAGCCAATAAATATCTGTGAATCACTTAATTAATATTTTCTTCATAATTACCGAATATTTCTTATTCATTTAAAAAATCCTTTTTTTGTTAAACTACAGGCATTTCCATCGCAAAGCCGTATATCTGTTTGCCTGCTCTGATGAGGTCGATTTAGCATTTTGATTTTCATACGTATATGATATTGATATGCTGCAAAAATGCAACTCTTTTGATTTATATATGATACAGTTACAAATATTTACGTATTAAGTAAAACAACATTACTATTAAATTTCCGGCAAATTTAATATATATTTTCTTAAACATCCATACTTTTGTGCAAAAAAAATGATTTATTTAGAAATACTTACCTTAAATCATCGCTTTGCTACCGGTAAACGAGGAATTATCTTATTTTCTATCGTATCTTTACTGAGTACTTGCTACATTATGAAGCGTTCTATATTTGTTTTTTAGCGATTATAAAAGTAACGCTTCCTTATTTTTTGCTAATTTCTAAAAGTTAAGATGATTTTATGAGATGTTTCATGGAAGTATTGTATAATATAGCGTCAATTTGTTAACCTATGAAGAAAATACTTTTATCAACTTTGCATTTGTTTGCGTGTGTATTATCACTTTTTGCGCAGGACTATTTTGGAGATAAACGGGCGGAGTGGCTTTTAAAAGCTGAGCGAAATGACAATAAGATATTTGTTATAGCTATATTTGAGATTGAAAAGCTGAAATCCCGAAGATTACTTTCGTTATTTATTCCAGAAACGAATCTTTATATCCTAAAAGATAAAGTATTCCGTCTATGCCTATCGTAGAGATGCTTTGTTTGGCTGTTTCTTTTACTTTAGGTTTCGCATGGAATGCGATGCCTAATCCGGCAATACTTATCATCGGCAGGTCGTTGGCTCCGTCGCCTACGGCAACTGTCTGGCGTATATCTACGTTTTCCACCTGAGCGATCAGCCTTAATAATTCGGCTTTCCGTCTGCCGTCGACGATATCGCCGATATGACGTCCGGTCAGTTTGCCGTCTTCAATCTCCAGTTCGTTGGCATAAACATAATCGACTCCGTATTTTTGTTTGAGGTAATTGCCGAAATAGGTAAATCCTCCGGAAAGAATAGCGATTTTGAGGCCGACTTTTTTCAGTATTTTCATCATCCGGTCAACTCCTTCGGTAATAGGCATGTTTTCAGCAATTTCCTGCAATACGGAGACGTCTAATCCTTTTAACAGGGCGCATCGCTGCCTGAAACTCTCGCTGAAATCAATATCGCCACGCATAGCCGATTCGGTAATAGCCCGTACTTTATCGCCTACGCCGGCACGTTCGGCCAGTTCGTCGATCACCTCTGTCTGAATAAGGGTCGAGTCCATATCAAAACAGATCAGGCGGCGTGTACGGCGAAACATATTTTCTTCCTGGAAAGAAATGTCAAAATTGAGTTCGTCGGATAGTTGTAAAAACTTTCTTTGCATTTCTTCAAGGTTTCTGGGAGTACCGCGCACTGAAAATTCGACACAGGCTTTGGGGGCACGTTCATTCTCATCCAGCGGAATACGTCCTGTGAGACGTTTGATATCGTCAATGTTCATACCCTGATCGGCAACGACTTTCGATACGGAAGCTATTTGGCGTGCGGTCAGTTTGCGTCCCAGTATGGTAATTATATACCTGTTTTTACCCTGCATTTTAACCCAGTTGCTGTATACTTCGATAGAAATGGGTTGGAATTTTACCGTGACGTTCAGGTCATATCCTTTGAACATCAGGTCTTTGATTGTGTCGCCTGCATTGTTGCCGATAGTCTGGAACAGGATCCCCAACGTCAGGTTGTTATGAATATCCGCCTGTCCGATATCCAGGATATTCGCATTATGTTTGGCTAATACTTCGGTAAATTCTGCTGTTACTCCCGGCTTGTCATTGCCGGAAATAGTCAGCAGAATGATTTCATTGTTCGCAGAGGTCATTTTCCTTATTGTTCATGTTTATGGAAGACAACGGTATGCTTTTTAGGCTAATGTTGCATAAATGATTTGGCAACAAACTCCAGAACCAGCGGTAGTTCCATTCGCCAATACGTCCACGTATGCGCGCCGTCTTTAACCCGGTATTCATGTGGTATCTCGTTCTTTTTGAACGTAATGTGCATGCGTGCGTTTCCTTCATAAAGAAAATCGTCGTCACCGCAACTTATGTACCAGCGAATGCTTTTGATTTGTTTCAATTCTTCTTCCGAAGCGTTGTTGATAATTCCTTCTATACTATGGCGTTTGTAATGTTGCTCTATGGCGGATTCCGATACCCCGTCCCGGTATTGTTCGAGACTCCAACTTCCGGTTGAGGCGCTCAGGGGCGCTGCCGCCGCAAACATATCCGGCCTGTGCAGGGAATAGAAAATGGTTCCTCCGCCCCCCATAGACAGACCTGCGACGGCGCGGTAGCGTCGTTCGCTTCTTACCCGGTATGTTTTTTCAATGTGCGGAATCAGTTCTTTGAAGAAGAAATCTTCGTAATTAAAGTCTCCTTTTACGTCATTGAAATAACCTCTTTTGCCGGTATTGGCATCCGGCATTACAATAATCATCGGGCCGGCCGATCCGGATGCTATGGCTTTGTCTGCAATGTGTTGTACCTGTCCGAACTGAACCCAACCGGTATGATCGTCGCCTGATCCGTGTAACAGGTACAAAACCGGATAACTGCGGTCTGTTTCGTCGTAGCACGGCGGCAGGTAGATCGAATATTTGCGTTCCGCTTTCAGGATTTCACTTTTTACGGTGCGTGTTTCAAAAACGTTACCGTTCTGTGCTGTGATCATCTGGCTGATAATGAGTAATCCTGCCAGGATAAGAAGATGTTTCATAAGTAATTAGTTTAAATTATTTCACAAACTTACGATTTTTTATTGAAAAATAAAAATCAGAAATAAAAATCGTAGAGGGCGGATGTACCTGATATCGTTTTTTGCAGAAAATACGATGCTTTTAATGAACTTTAAATGCTCTATGATTTTTTTAAAATGATAATTTTTCGTATTATATTATTTGTGTACTATTTTTACCGCAAATATTTTATCGAATGATTTTTTCTTTTAAAAAAATAAAATTGATATGATATTTTGTTGTACATATCTCCTTTTATATTATTTGTATATGTTGTTTGTCGTTTTTTGGTAAATAACATTGGAATAAGATAAAGATTTGTTTACACGAATGAAATGAACCACAGTTTTATAGATAAATGTGCATTAATGTGCAAATAATTTAAATTCATAATGAGGATAGAATCTAATTGTTAACAATGTCAAAAAAGGATGGATATGAAAGCAAAAAAATTTCTTTTTACGCTGATTGTTTCAATCATTGCGATTACCGTATCGGCACAAACCGGAATATTTGATAAACCGGTCATCGTTGATTTTTCGGGTCTTTCTTCTGCGCAGGTAAATGTCGGTGCAACTATTACCCTGGATGTGGATGTTGCGTTAAACGGGGCGACTATTAGCGGTTACACCTGGTATCTTGATAACACTGTAATCGGAAATGCGAAGGTATGTAATTATACAATTCTGAATACGGATGGAAACAAAACCATCAAAATCAAAATAGACAGTGACAAAGGAAGTGTTGAAGAAGAGTATAAAATCATAACATTGGGAAATACGTTTTCAACCGAAAAAAATACAGCGAGTTTCCCGGCAGGCAGTCCTTTGGATAATAGCCTGTTTCCGGTAACTATCGGGCAAACCTTCACGGATCCGGTTATTGATTATACAAACGGGGGGCTCAATACTTTTTATTATGTATTAAAGAATGGTTCTACGGCGCCTTATACCTCCGGCACTACAGTATCAATACCGATCCCTTATTTAAACCGGACTTTTAATTGTACTGTTATTGATTACAGTAATTTCCAGTCTGCGGTCGGCGCAAACAAAACTTTTTTTCTTGAACCGGGCACATTTGATGTAACAATTACCACCGAAGTCCCTTTTAGTTATAACGGATTAGTCATGCTTGGAGCGGATGCGATCGAAAAAAGCGTATTAAGATTCAACTCAAGCATTAATTTCCGGACGCGTATGAATACTAAAATCATTTGGGAAAATCTTATTATTGACGGCAACAATCTGGGTTTTAATCAAAATTTCATTACTTTTGGTACGGAAAGCGTTGCAGACGGGCTCATCATGAAAAACCTGTTGTTTAGAAATATCGGTAATGGAACCGGCAACTGTCGCGCTCTCTTCAATTTTTACGAGGTCGAAGCTGCTCGTAATTACAATGTCAAACGGTATTTTATAGATATCACAGTAGAATCGGCTCGTACATCCTTCATCTATGATTTAATCAATATAAACGGGGCGGATGGTATTTATTTTAAAAACCTGGATATTCAAACAACTTCAGGGACTGCATATCCGATAGCCATTACGAATGGAACGGCAACTACTATGGGGTGTCAGAATGTCATTATAGACGGATTAACCATGCCCGCCGGTAAGAATATACGCATATTGAGATACAACAGCCGGGGGATTTCTATTCCGCAAGAATACAGGTATTTACAACTGCATACAAGCTGGAATCCAACCAGCACTTCGGGTTATGCCATTATAGCTACCAGAGAAGCAAACATTGCTACTTCGGCAACGTATGCCTATTTAGATGCAAAGACGAGCAGTTACCTTGTTCGTAGCTCACTCAGTACGGCTGTTAATACGCAGTTAACGAGAATCAATACGTTATTTGGCCAGGCGCCTACTAAAGCCGCCTGTACGCTCCCTGCTCCGACGATAAAACTGATTGGTAAACAAGACGGGGCGGATATGATTATTGCGCCGTTTGCAGTCCCCAATTTAAACAATATACCGACCGATACCGTTCACCTGATCGCTACGGATAACATCCGTAATCCGCTTGAACAAACCTCCATGGTTATGTTTAAGGGTGACGTCAGTAGCCGGATAAGTATAAATTCGGCGATAACCGATCGAGTCAAATTATACAATCTGGATTTTTCGAATGATACCCTTTCCACCATCTACCATGCAACCGGTGTTCTTTATGCCAATTCCGGTGCTTTGGATAAAAGTGCGATTTATACGGAAAATTCGTTCTATAACGATGCAAATAAATCTTTTTATAACTGCTTGTTCAAAGACTTTATCGCGTCACCTCTCGGCCCGCTTCAGCTTATCTGTGTGACTCTTTCCGGGACACCGGAGATTTGCATCATCGGCGATCCGACAGCCACCTTAAATGTTAGTTTCGGTGATTATTCGAATGATGGTGAAGTCTGGACAATAAAATATAAAGAAAAGAATAATGCTTTGGCTCCTGTTATCACTCAGACTATCACATTACCCGATACGGATCTGATAATTGATCCGGCGCCATCCGCTACAACAAGTTACGTGTTGGTTTCTGCAGAATCGGATACCACAACCGCATTCGTTTCGGGCACGGGTATCGTAACCGTTTATGATAAAATGTCTGCCGGTTCTCATAAAATTTCGGTCATAACAAAAGATCTTCCGGATTGCATTTTTGAACGTTTCAAACAAAGTTATTTGTTAACGGTTGAATGTACAAACCGTATGTTGACCTATCAATGGTACTTCAATGACAAACCGATAGAAGGTGCGACTTCCAATTCTTACCTGGCGACCAGAACCGGACTTTATCATGTTAAAGTAAAAACGGTATGTGATGATCTCTTTATCAGTAATACGTGCAGAATGAGTTTCTGTAATGAAGATCCGATCTCTGATATACAACGCGGAGTTCGGATTTTACCTCATCCTTCTATTGAAACCAATCCGTCAGCCAATATGATCACATATGTGAAAGGATGGGGTGATTTTGTTTTTACCATAAAAGCTAAGCCCGGATATAGTCTGGATAATATAGTCGTTAAAACCGGAATCCGGAGTATTGACGAGCACAGTGTTGTCTATAATCGTATATCCGGTGACAGTATGCAAGTTACGATCCGACAGGTTACGCGTGCTCTGTTGATAACAATCGAAGGCGTATCTCCTGTAGGAAATGAAGTCTCCGGATCGCAATACAAGGCTTGGGCATATAACGGGCAGCTTTATTTCAATGTACCGGAAAAAGTCGGTGTACAAATATTTACATTGGCAGGTGCATTGTATCACCAAAGGAATTTGCAGGAGGGTAACTGTACGGTAAATATAGGAAAAGGCGCTTATATTATTGTTTTTGACAATGGAATAAGGCAAAAAGTATTTATCAGGTAACATCTCCGGAATATGTATTAAATGATTTATATGCAAAGAGCTACTTTGCCAGAAAGTGGCTCTTTGCTTTTTCAGCTTCTGTGGCAGTCTTTTATCCGGATATAAAAATAAAAAGAGTAAACTTTTTTGTATTTTGTCCGGCTTACATTAACTTTGCGAAGGTATATTATGAAATGAAGAAATATACGTATATAATAATAATTCTCATTTTGAGCTTGTTGGAGATACAGGCTCAAAAAACCTTTACGATTGTAGTCGATCCCGGGCACGGAGGTAAAGACCCCGGATGTGTGGGATCCATATCGAAAGAAAAAATAATAAACCTTTCCGTAGCTTTAAAATTGGGTGCCTTAATCGAACAGAACCACCCGGATGTACAAGTTGTATATACCCGTAAAACGGATGTTTTCATTCCATTGGACGAACGGGCGAATATAGCTAATAAATATAAGGCCGATTTGTTTATTTCCATACACGTCAATTCCGTAAGAAGAGGAAATGCATCCGGTACCGAAACGTATACGTTGGGTTTGACAAATTCGGATGAAAACCTGGATGTGGCGATGCGTGAAAACTCCGTCATATTAATGGAGGATGACTACCTGCAGAAATATGAAGGGTTTGATCCTCAATCGACGGAGTCTTATATTATCTTTGAATTTATGCAAAAGACACATATGGAGCAAAGTGTGTCGTTGGCATCCGGAATACAGCATTCTTTTGTGAAATCGAAACGCGGAGACCGTGGGGTCCGTCAGGCCGGGCTACTTGTGCTGCGAAAAACAGGTATGCCGAGTGTGCTCGTAGAATTAGGTTTTATATCAAACCGTATCGAAGAACGTTTTATGGCTTCCAACGATGGTCAGAATACGTTGGCACAAGCTATATACAGGGCATTCGATGGTTATAAAAGGGATTATATCCGCAAATCAGGGAATATCGTAAATAAACCGGTCACAACCGCCCCGCAGGAAACGGCAGCAAAGGAAGGTTCGTTGTATGAAAAGGATGTCATACATGCGAACCAAACTTCCGTAACAACAGAAGAGGCGAATAGTATTATTTACAAAGTGCAGATACTGACATCCGATAAAAAATTATCTGCTAAAGACAAGCGTTTTAAAGGGTATGATGATATCTCGTTTTATATTGATAAAGGTATTTACAAATATACGTATGGCTCCACATCCGATTACAAAAAGATTCTCAGCATGTATAAAAAAGCGGCGAGAGATTTTAAAGGGGCCTTTATTATAAAAACAAAAGACGGAAAGAGAATTTATAACTAAAACAATTACACTATGAAGAAATTTTCAAAAGAAGCAAAAATAGGTGTTACAGCCATATTAAGTCTGGTATTGTTATACATAGGCGTTAACTATCTGAAGGGGATTAATCTATTCAAACCGGCTAACTATTATTATGTATCGTGTAACAATGTAAAAGACATCACCATATCAAGCCCGGTGTTTGTTGAAGGGTTTAAGATCGGGTTGGTGCGGAGTATCGAATACGATTACTCTTCCATTGACAAGATCACTCTGGAAATAAGCCTTGATAAAGGGATGAAAATAAACAAGGGTAGTTATATTTCCATAGAATCTACGCTGTTGAGTGGCGCCGAACTTCATTTAAAGCTAAACAAATATGTCAGTGAATATCATAAGCCGGGAGACGTGCTGGAGGGACGTTTAAAAGGAGGTATGTTGACCTCGGTGGAAGATCAGATATTGCCCCGGGTAGTGGATATCGTGCCTAAAATTGATTCGATCCTTACCGGTTTACAGGCTCTTATAAATAATCCTGCGCTATCTCAGGCGCTTACTAATCTGGAAGGTACGACAAAGCAGTTAGAAATGTCGTCAAAGCAATTAAATACATTACTTAGTGAGGATGTGCCCGATATTGCATCCAATCTGAAAACAACATCCTCAAACTTGTCGACTTTCAGCGAAAATCTGAATAAACTGGATTTAGATCAAAGTATTAATAGTCTGAACACTGCGTTAGACAACATAAATACAATGACAATAAAGCTGAATTCCAAAAATAACTCATTGGGGTTGCTGCTTAACGACACTTTATTGTACAGGAATCTAAATTTTACATTGGATAATGCTTCCGGATTATTACTGGATTTAAAACAGAATCCAAAACGATATGTCAGTTTTTCATTATTCTAAAACCGGGTCATTACTTCCTATGCAAAAAAATCTATCCGGCAATGGTCTTTTTAAAATTTAGACAGCTTCTAAATAATAAGAAAAAAATCTGTTTTCAGAAAAAACGTAAGCGTTTGATTATAGTACAATTTGCATAGTATTCAATGTTTTTTAACTAATTTTCGTCAATAAAAAGCAATATCCTTAAACTACTCATTCACACAAGATATTCAATTATTGCAATATATGTATAATGCTGATAATAAATACGTTAATCGTAAACAATTGAGAGAAAAAGGAATATTGAATTTATGAAATTTCCAAATTT
>QMCE01001429.1_pt1 | contig 13090 bp, 13 predicted proteins | sample 1821851 | NCBI WGS metagenome assembly QMCE01 (sample SAMN09453174, study PRJNA476694) | Termite gut metagenome, whole genome shotgun sequencing project. | isolation source: worker | host: Odontotermes sp. | place: South Africa:Pretoria | collected 2016-01-28 | reverse complement strand
CCGGTGAAACGATTGCTCCCCGCTGCAGATTCTTTAGGTATTCCCGTCACCGTGCCCCGCATCGGCGAGCCGTACACTATAGGACAGCCCGCCAAGCGTGAGGTGTGGTGGGATTTCTAACTTTACTTAAGTAAAGCACGCAAAGCCGTACTTAAATTATCCAAGGCTAAAGGAATATTCCACCGGCTTTTATCGCGGGGTTCCACGCGATTGGAAATAGCCCTCAACGCTATGAACGGCACTTTCTCCTGCAAGCAGACATAAAAAAAGGCCGCACTTTCCATCGTTTCAATATCGGGAGAAAACCGTGCACGCAGCTCCTCAATTTGTTGCGCCTCACCACTAACGGTTTGGACGGTGACACCTGTTGCAATTGAGAATGGAGAATTGAGAATTGAGAATTGATTTTTCACTCTCAACTCTCCATTCTCAATTCTCAATTCAGGGGCGTGGAGTGCGCCGGATTGGAAGGGAAAGGTGTCGGCATTCAATAAATTTTCATCAAACAGGGTTGAAAATCCGGACGGGGTGCGCACACCGGTGTCGCCGAAATATTCTTTCACCACCCTGCACACGTCGCCCACAGCCAATTGATCATTGAAAGCGCCGGCAATACCAATATTGATCGCCAGATCGAAAGGCCCCTGCCGCAACTGTTTCAAAGTATGGTACGCCGTAGCGGTGACGCCTATGCCGGTGACGGCGCAGTGCGCTACTATGCCGGGGAAAACCGTGAGCGCCCGCCGGGCAGCCAGCAGTTCATCGGGAGTAGCAGCAGTGATGAGTATTTTCATAAAAATTATGTAAATCTGTCAAAAAATAACTATTTTTGCGTAAATATAGTAAAAATTTCAGCATGTACGAAAAAATTGACAAATACGACCCTGAAACAACCGAAGCCCTGGCACAACATTATAAAGCCATCCTGTCGCTCTTAGGAGAAGACACGGCGCGCGAAGGATTGGAGAAGACACCGTTGCGCGTGGCCAAATCCATGCAATTCCTGGCGCAAGGTTATACGCTCAATCCGGCGGATATATTGCTGTCGGCGCGTTTCAAGGAAGAATACCAACAAATGGTGCTGGTGAAAGATATTGAGGTCTATTCGATGTGCGAGCACCACATGCTGCCTTTTTACGGGAAGGCGCACGTGGCCTACATACCTAACGGTTATATTACAGGACTTAGCAAGATAGCCCGCGTGGTCGACGCTTTTGCGCGCCGCCTGCAGGTGCAGGAACGGCTCACCGTACAGATCCGCGACTGCATACAGGAAACGCTGAACCCCTTAGGTGTGGCGGTGGTGATTGAAGCGGCACATATCTGCATGCAAATGAGGGGGGTTCAAAAACAAAATTCGGTGGCCACCACCTCGGCATTTACCGGCGCTTTTATGAAAGATCCTCGCACCCGCGAAGAATTTATGCACCTTATTGGTGTGAAATTACATTAAAATTTAGAAGGTTACCAAATTTTATTGTTATCTTTGTAAATTATATTGCTTTTGTTATGCATAAATTTTTCCTTTCTATATTATTGTTTGCGCTAACCTGCACCGCCGGTGCGCAAACCACCGCTGTCGCCACCCCCACGCCGGCCACTATAAAGTGGTATACCATTGAGGAAGCGCAAGCACTGAATGCCAAAGCGCCCCGCAAGATATTTATTGATATGTACACCGACTGGTGCGGCTGGTGTAAAGTCTTAGATAAGAATACTTTTTCGCAACCGGACATTGCCGAATACCTGAATACTTATTTTTACCCGGTAAAATTCAACGCCGAAGGGAAAAATCCGGCGGTATTTAAAGGCCAAACCTATAATTTCAATCCGCAATATCGCAGCCATGATCTGGCCATTAATCTCATGCAAGGCCAGCTGAGTTACCCGAAAACACTTTATCTTGATGAGCAATTGAACTTGATCACGATTGTTCCCGGCTATCATGCACCCGAGGACATGCGCCCCATATTGGTTTTTTTCGCCCAGGATTATTATAAGAAAATAAGCTGGGAAGATTTTTCAAAGCAATGGCCGGAGATTGTGAAAGCGATGCAGAAATAATCCCTTTATAGCGGAAACGCCACCACCCTGCCCAGTTGGTACACCGGAACACGGGTTTGCAACAGGAGATACTGGCCGTCGAGCAGGCGGGCTTGTACCACTTCGGGGATGCGGTAACGCACAAATTTGCCTTTTTCTTCTACAACCGGTATCGCGGTCTTTTTATCGGCAGTTAGCTCCAGTACTACGGGACGGCCGGCCATGTTATCAGGCGCCAGCAAGCCCTCAGTGTCCGACAAGCGGAAAACAATGTATAACTGCTTGGTCTGTCCGGGGTCGGGTACTACTTCAAAATTTGCAGACTGCACGTCAACAGATGATTTCCCCACAAAGAGGCTCAGGTATTCCTGTTCCAGGCGGTTGATCTCTTCCAATGCCGCACGCAAAGCATCGCCGGCGGGCACATTGTCGGCATCGCCGGTAAGCAGGTCCATGCGCTTCTTCCGCAGGCTGTAAACGGCATTGGCGGCTTCTTCGGCGCGGCGTTCAATATTTTTTTCCACCACCTGGCTTTGTTGCACCGGTACACGTTCGTAGCCTTTATCGGTTTTTACCGTTCTGTAAAAAGTGGTACTTTCCTTGGCCAAATGCGGTTCATGTCCGCGGTTATTGAAATCCTGCGTGCGCGCCTCATTGGCAAAGCGCCAGGGCACAGCAGCGGTCGTGCTTTGCTCAAACATCGACACCAATCCGGTAGCCGTCATGGCTAAGAAATTAGTCGCACCCTTGCTGTCCTTCAACGACACGGTGTTGGTTTGCGCTGCATCGGCTTCCACAAACCAACGCAGGTCGACACTTTTCAGCGTACAGCTTTCTTTATTGTCCACCGGCACTTCAAAGCCCAGGTATTTAGAGGCGAATTTAGCATAAGGCCCGGCGGTAAATACTTCACGGGTAGCTTCCACATATAATTTTATAGATGTTTTCGGCAAGGCATAGACTATGGTACCGGCCGGCAAAGACTGAGCAAAGGCCGCAGTGGCCGTGAATAAAGTAAGTGCGAATAGTAGGGTTCTTTTCATTGTATGTTGTTTTTTCAGACTATGAGATTAGAGACTGAGAGACGAGAGACTTTTGCTTTGTCTCTTGTCTATAAGTCTCTTGTCTCTAATCCTTTCAATTGTTCTAAATACCTGTGTATCGTTTCTTCCAAGCCGAGGTAGAGCGCATCGCTGATGAGGGCATGACCGATGGATACTTCGAGCAGTCCGGGCACCAGTTGCGCAAAATAGTTCAGGTTGACTAAACTCAAATCATGTCCCGCATTCAATCCCAGTGAACACTCTTCCGCCACCTGCGCCGCCGACACAAAAGGCGACACGGCCTTCATCCTGTCCTGCGGATATAAGGCCGCATAAGGTTCGGTATATAACTCTACCCGGTCGGCGCCTGTCTTCGCTGCGCCGAGCACCATTTCCGGCCGGGCGTTCACAAAGATCGATACCCGGATGCCTTTAGCTTTGAATGTTGTAACCACATCCCGCAGAAATGACAGGTGCTTCACCGTATCCCAGCCCGCATTGGAGGTCAGCACATTTTCCGCATCGGGCACCAGTGTTACTTGTGCAGGTAATACACTCAATACCAGATCAATAAATTCTTCATTCGGGTTCCCTTCTATATTAAATTCCGTGGTCAGCACCGGTTTCAAGTCCAGCACATCGGCATAACGGATATGTCGCCCGTCGGGACGAGGATGCACCGTAATCCCTTGTGCTCCAAATTTTTCACAGTCCATCGCTACCTGTATCACATTGGGGGTATTTCCACCGCGGGCATTGCGTAGCGTAGCCACTTTGTTGATATTTACGCTTAATCTTGTCATTTCATTACAAAAATACAAAAAAATTCGGCAAAAAGCGCTATCTTAGCAAAAATTTTCGGATTAATTTATGCAAATAGCTATAAACGGACGTTCTGTAGAAACCGGCCAGTGGTCGGAAATAGAGCGTTTGATACAGTTCTTGCAACAACAAAATGCCGTGGTGCGCCTTTCCCGCTCCTTAGCCGACAACCTTTCCGGCGTGGAAAATTGCGGTGAACCGTTCACCAGTTTGCCGGCCGGCACCGACGGTGTGATCAGCCTCGGCGGCGACGGCACTTTTTTGGAAAGTGTGTTGCTGGTGGGTGATTCCGGCATTCCGGTATTAGGCATCAACACCGGCCGGCTAGGTTTTTTAGCCAACACCACTCTCCGCGAACCTGAAAAAATTACGGAAGCGTTAGTGCACCGGCGCTATACAATAGAAGAACGCCTGTTGCTCCGGGTCTCCGGCGATTTTCTGCCCGAAGGCGATATTCCGTACGCGCTCAACGAAATAGGTATACAAAAATATTTACCTGCCATGATCACTGTGAAGGCGGAGATCAACGGCGAAGCGCTGCCCGATTACTGGGCTGACGGCTTATTGGTGTCGACGCCCACCGGCTCCACCGCTTATTCCATGAGTGTGGGCGGCCCCATCGTGGCGCCGGGCGTCAATTGTCTGTTGCTCTCCCCCATTGCCTCGCACAACCTCAGCACACGCCCGCTGGTGGTCGACGACCAGTCAGTCATTAAAATACGGGTGATCACCCGCAATAGCCCGGCCATCCTCAGCCTCGATAACCGCACTTACGAAGTCGTATCGGGAACGGAATTTACCATCAGTAAAGCTCCCTTCACCGCAAAAACCCTGAGGCTCTCCGGCAGCAGCTTTTTCTCCACCCTGCATGAAAAATTACTGTGGGGCACCGATAAAAGAAACACGCTTGATTAAACCTTTTACAAAACTTTTCGTCATATTAAAATGTGTGTATTGAAAAAAATAGTAATTCTGCCTCTTCTGCTCTTCGTGTGTACAGTAACAGCACAAGACGCTTCGGACTGTAATTTTGAACGCAATGTCCACGAAGCAGGCTTTTTGGGTGGCGCCAGTTATTATATGGGCGACTTCAATCCCAATCTCACGCCGCTCAAAAGTCCCTCATGGTACGGCGGGTTGATGTACCGTTATAATTTTGCACGCTATTTTGCCTTCCGTGGGCAATTAGGCGCAGGCACCCTGCGCGGCACAGGCAAAGGAATGACGGGTTTATTGCCCGACCCGCTCAACAACAACTGGAAATTTGATCGCCCGTGGCTGTTTGTCGATGTAATGACCGAGTTTAATTTCATACCGTATAATGCGGCTGACATCCGTAAAAAACAACGCTTTACACCAATATTACTATTAGGTGTGGGTGCTTCCTACCTGATGGCAAACACCGTACAGTCCCCTACCCCGCCGGCTTCCGGCAGTCACAACGGCGCCTCGTCTTTGTTCATCAATATTCCCGTAGGCATCGGTGCAAAATGGTGCTTCGCAGAACGCATGACCTTAGGCGTGGAATGGATATGGCGCATTAGTTTTTATAATGAAGTTGACTATTACAAAGGCGTTGACCCGAAACACGCTCCCGGCATCAATAACGACTGGACAGGCACCATAGGCCTTACGTTATCATACCTCTTTAGGCAAAGCGTACCCTGCCCCGCCTCTACCGTTCATAAACCCTCCAAGCACAAATACAAGGGTATACTTAATAACTAGATCATTATGAGCCATACGCCGACTTCCATCCCCGCACACGTAGCCGTCATTATGGACGGCAACGGCCGTTGGGCTAAAAAGCAGGGGATGAAACGTATATTCGGGCACCGCAACGCCCTCGAAGCCGTACGCAACACCATCACCACAGCCGGTGAACTGGGCGTGAAATACCTTACCCTTTATGCTTTTTCCGAGGAAAATTGGAACCGTCCGCAAGAAGAGGTCGACGGCTTGATGGAATTGCTCGTTAACGCCATTCGCAAAGAAACACCCGGACTGAACGACAATAATGTTCAACTCCGCGCCATTGGCCGGCTGAACAGCCTTCCGGCCACGGTACGGAAAAAATTACAGGAATGTATCGACTGTACCGGAAAAAATACGGGATTAATAGTTACCTTAGCGTTAAGCTACAGCGGCCGGTGGGATATTTTGCAGGCTGCGGAACGTTATGCCGCCAAAGCCGCTACGTTACAACACGCGCCGGCGCCGCTTAGCGCAACAACCTTTGAGCAATACTTAGCTACGGCGGACATGCCCGACCCCGATCTACTGATCCGCACCGGCGGCGAACAACGCATCAGCAATTTCCTTCTCTGGCAAACAGCTTACACCGAATTTTATTTTTGCGATGTATTATGGCCAGATTTCCGGAAAAACCATTTTTTAGAAGCTATAAATGAGTATAATAAAAGAGAAAGACGCTTCGGCACAGTGAAAAGCTGACAGTGAATAATAAACAACGGCCATTAATTTTAATCTTTAAGCCTTAAATTTAACTTTTTTTTGCTACCTTTGTAAGATTATTTCTTAACATGAAGCTAAACAATCTACGATATATTGCCGGATGGTTCCTTATTATGGGGCTGATGTTTACCACCTTACCTCTTCAAGCACAAGAACCTGCGCCGGCGGATTCCGCCAAAGTCGACCTTAAGTTAGACGTCAATAACCCCAAGCAATATGTTATTGCAGACATCACCGTTTCCGGCATTAAATACCTGAATCCCGAACAGATACTCTCATTTACCGGGTTGGTAAAAGGCGATACCATTACCCTGCCCAGCGAAGATATTTCTTTTGCACTCAAGAAATTATGGGCGCAACGTTTCTTCTCGGATGTGGGCATTTCGGCCACTAAAGTTGTGGGCGACAAAATTTACCTCAATATCAACTTAGTGGAACGTCCCCGCGTATCGACGTGGGATTTTAAAGGCGTGAAAAAGGGCGAAAAAAAGGATTTGCAGGAGAAGCTCCGCCTGCGCCGCGGCGGTGAGTTGAGCGATTACATTATCAAAACATCTACGGATATGATCAAGGAGTTCCTTGCCGAAAAAGGCTACCGCAACGCCGAGGTCAACATACTGCAAGAAAATGACACGCTGGTGCCCAATGCCGTGAAGGTAACGTTTGATGTGAAGAAAAATGACAAAGTCAAAATCAAGAAAATTTCTTTTTTCGGCAACGAAAATGTCTCCGGAAGCAAGCTCCGGAGAAAGATGAAAAACAAAGACGCCCGCTTGTTTAACCTTTTCAGCAGCAAGAAATTCAAGGATGAAGAATATCCTCAGGACCTGGAGAACATTATCCTTTATTATAACGAAAAAGGCTATCGCGACGCCGCCATCACCGCGGACTCCATGTTTTATGTCAACCCCAAGCGACTGGGTATTAATATTACTGTCGACGAAGGCCACCGGTACTACTTCCGCAATATTACCTGGTCGGGCAACACCATTATTCCCTCATCGGTGCTCGACCGCATACTGAATATCAGAAAGGGTGATGTGTACGATGTGGTGGCTATGGACAAGATGCTGCACTCCGACCAGCAATCCATCAGCACTCAATACATGGATCAGGGCTACCTCTTCTTCAACGTGCAACCCACGGAAGTAAATATTGTGGGCGACTCTGTTGATGTTGAAATGCGTATTTACGAAGGAAAACAGGCCACATTTAACCGTATTATCATTACCGGCAACAATAAAACCAATGAACATGTGATACGCCGCGAGCTGTGGACACGTCCGGGCGACCTGTTTAGTAAATCAAGCTTCGAACGTTCATTGCGTGAGTTAGCACAGTCGAATAACTACGACGCCGAAAAATTGATGACTCCCGGCGAGGGCTATAAAATTACCCCCAACGAACGCGACGGAACGGTAGATGTGACATACAATGTAGAAGAAAAATCCAACGACCAGGTGGAACTTTCCGGCGGTTACGGCGGCAATACATTCATCGGTACCGTGGGGTTACGGTTCTCCAACTTCTCTATCCGTAATATATTTAACAAGAAAGCGTGGCGCCCCATTCCTTCCGGTGACGGACAAACATTGGCGCTCCGTTTCCAGACCAACGGAAGCTACTACACCGCTGCCTCTGTCAGTTTCATGGAACCCTGGCTCACCGGCCGCAAACCGACTTCACTGTCCGTGTCGGCCTACTACACGCGTGAAACCAACGCTTCTTACTATTTCCAAACAGTAACCCAATCGCTCGAAACATTCGGTATATCCGTGGGTATCGGACAGCGCCTCAAATGGCCTGATAACTACTTCACACTCTACACCGGCATTTCGCTTCAGCACTATATTCTGAATGACTGGCGATATCAATTCCTTTTCAGCAACGGAACATCTAATAATTTCAGCTTCAATATCACCCTCGGCCGTAACTCCACCGACCAGCCGGTGTATCCGCGCAAAGGTTCCGATTTTTCTCTCGGATTGCAGATTACGCCCCCCTACTCGCTGATCTCGGGAAGGAATTACAAAGGAATGTCCGACAGCGAAAAATACCAGTGGATAGAGTATCATAAATGGACATTTAAAGGCGCTTTATACACCCAAATAGTAGGCGACCTGGTGCTGATGACCCGCGCTCAGTTTGGGTTCTTAGGCTATTACAATGAAGATTGGGGCTATTCGCCCTTTGAAAGTTTCCTCCTCGGCGGCGACGGCATGATGGGTTTCAGTCGCTACGGACAGGAAAACATTGCCATGCGCGGTTACACGAACTCGTCTGTAACACCCCTGGTAAATAATGCTTATGCCGGCCATATCTACGATAAGTTCACCCTGGAACTGCGCCACCCCATTATCATGCAGCCTCAGGCTAATATCTACGGCTATGTGTTCCTCGAAGGCGGTAACGCCTGGTCGACATTCGACAAATTTAATCCCTTCGCCATTAAACGTTCTGCAGGCGTAGGTGTCAAACTAATGCTACCCATTGTGGGTGTTTTAGGTATAGACTGGGGCTATGGATTCGACAATGTACCCCACACGCCCAATGCCGGAGGCAGTCAGATACATTTTACATTCGGAATGCCGATGTAACCAAATTACGAATTACGAATTAAAAATTACGAATAATGAAACGGATTACATTAATTCTTGCAATAATACTCGGAGCGTTGACTACGGCTTCGGCACAGAAGATCGGTTATATCAACACCGAAACCATCTTAAACAAGATACCGGCCTATAAAACCGCCCAGGGACAATTGGAACGCTTGCGCGACCAATATCAAAAAGAAATTGAAACCGGTTATCAGAAAATTGAAGCGCTTTATACTACCTATCAAAATGATAAGGTGCTGCTCACCGAAGATATGAAAAAACGCCGCGAAGACGAGATCATCAACCGTGAAAAAGAGGTAAAAGATCTCCAACTTAAATATTTCGGGCAAGACGGCGCGCTCACCAAGAAAAGCGAGGAACTGCTCAAGCCTATTCAGGACAGAGTGATGTCGGCGGTAAAAGAAGTAGCTGCCGACGACGGTTACGCCATTATCCTCGATGCGGCCAACAACCCGTCAATGATCTTCACCAATCCAAGATATGACATCAGTGATAAAGTGATCGGAAAGTTAGGATATAAATAAAATACATACGAAAATATTATGAAAAATTTTGCTAAATTATTTTTAGTAGTTGTAATGGCCGGTATTTGCGGCACTGCTGTTGCCCAGCAGAACTACAAATTCGGACACATTAATTCACAGGAGTTGATCGTACTGATGCCCGAACGCGATTCGGCCTCTATCAAATGGGAAAACTACGGCAAAGAGCTACAGGAACAAATTGAAGCCATGCAAGTGGAATACAACACTAAATTGAATACCTATCAACAAAAATCAGCTACATGGAGCGCCGCCATCTTAGAAGCCAAACAAAAAGAATTGATAGAACTTCAAACCCGTATTCAGGAATTTCAGCAAACCGCCCAGGAAGACCTTCAGAAAATGCAACAGGTATTGTTCCGCCCGGTTATTGAAAAAGCGACCAAAGCCATTGAAACGGTAGCTAAACGCGAAGGCTTTACTTACATTTTCGACATCAGCTCGGGAGGTATTCCCTACTTCAGTGCCGAACAGAGCATTGACTTGTTGCCCATAGTGAAAAAAGAACTGAATATCACCAGAGATACACCTACTGCCCGTCCCGCAGCAGCCGGAGGCCGCTAAGCTGTAATGAATGCAACGGCCCCCATCGGCTTACTCGATTCCGGCATTGGCGGATTGTCGGTATGGCGTGAGGTAGTCCGTTTACTTCCGCACGAACATACTGTGTATTATGCCGACACGGCGCATTGCCCCTACGGACCGAAAGCACAGGACGAGATCATCAAGCGGGCGGTGCACATCACCGGTTGGTTGTTAGCACGGCAGGCCAAGCTTATTGTAGTGGCCTGCAACACGGCAACAGCCGCGGCTATTGATTATTTACGAGACCATTATACGGTACCTTTTATAGGCATGGAGCCGGCAGTAAAGCCGGCCGCTTTGCTTTCACAAAGCGGCGTAGTAGGCGTTCTGGCCACACGCGGCACCTTCAAAGGACGCCTTTACCACGAAACATCCGAGCGCTTTGCCGGGCATGTAAAGATCATTGAACAACCCGGCGACGGCCTGGTGGAATTGATCGAAGCAGGCAAAACAGCCACACCGGAAATGACCGCCTTACTGCATAAATACATCAACCCGATGGTAGAAGCCGGCGCCGACCACATTGTACTGGGATGCACCCACTACCCTCTCCTCATTCCCGCCATCCGCAACATCACGGGCGACAAAGTAACACTTTTAGACCCTGCACCGGCGGTTGCCCGGCGTGTGAAAAGCCTCCTCGAACAAAACGGGCTGCTCAACAATTCCGGCGAGCCTGCCCGGCATGAATTTTATTCCGACGAAAAACCTTTTAACTTAACGATATGAATCCTGAACAATTATTTTGGTTTATTCCCATAGCGTCAGTCCTGGCGCTATTTTTCGCCTGGTATTTCTTTCGTAATATGATGAAAGAAAGTGAAGGCACCGACACCATGAAAACCATTGCCAAACACGTGCGGCAAGGCGCTATGGCTTACCTTCGCCAACAATACAAGGTGGTGATTATCGTATTTGTGGTATTAGCACTACTCTTTGCATTCATGGCCTATGGCCTCGGCGTACAAAACCCCTGGGTGCCGTTCGCCTTCCTCTCCGGCGGTTTCTTCTCCGGACTGGCAGGGTTCATTGGTATGAAAACCGCTACTTACGCCTCGGCGCGTACGGCCAATGCCGCCCAACGTTCGCTTAACAGCGGGTTGCGTATCGCTTTCCGCTCCGGCGCCGTAATGGGGTTAGTGGTGGTAGGCCTCGGACTATTGGATATTTCCATTTGGTATATTATATTAGACCACTTTGTGGATGAAGCGAGCAACGCCCAAAAAATGGTAGTGATCACTACCACCATGCTCACCTTCGGGATGGGCGCCTCCACACAAGCCCTCTTTGCCCGTGTGGGCGGCGGTATCTACACCAAAGCAGCCGACGTGGGCGCCGACCTGGTAGGTAAAGTGGAAGCAGGCATCCCCGAAGACGACCCGCGCAACCCCGCCACCATTGCCGACAACGTAGGCGACAACGTAGGCGACGTGGCCGGCATGGGCGCCGATCTCTATGAAAGCTACTGCGGTTCCATCCTGGCTACCGCAGCGTTGGGCGCTTCGGCATTCTTCCTCGTGCCCGGCATGCAGCTCAAAGCTGTTTTCGCCCCCATGCTTATCGCCGCAGTGGGTATTGTGCTTTCCATTATCGGTATTTTTATTGTGCGCACTAAAGAAGGCGCCAATATGAAACAACTGCTCGGCGCACTGGGACGCGGCGTAAACGCCAGTTCACTTCTTATAGCCATCGCTACCTTCGGTATTTTGTATATGCTGAAAATGGATAACTGGATAGGTTTATCGTTCTCCGTGATCAGCGGCCTGCTTGCCGGTATCATCATCGGACAAGCTACCGAATATTACACATCACACTCTTATAAACCCACGCAAAACATTTCGAAGAGCGGCGCCACCGGCCCTGCCACAGTGATTATTTCCGGTATAGGGCTTGGTTTTCTGTCGACTGCTATACCTGTAGTCACCATTGGCCTTGCTATTATTATGGCTTTCCTCTGCGCTATTAATTTTGACGTAGCGAACATGCTTACTGCACAGAATTTAAGTTTGGGACTTTACGGTATAGGTATCGCCGCCGTAGGTATGCTCTCCACCTTGGGCATCACGCTGGCTACCGACGCCTACGGCCCCATTGCCGACAACGCAGGCGGCAATGCCGAAATGAGCCATCTCGGCCCCGAAGTACGCAAACGCACCGATGCCCTCGACGCCTTAGGCAACACCACCGCTGCCACCGGCAAAGGCTTTGCTATAGGCTCGGCAGCGCTCACCGCCCTGGCGCTTCTGGCGTCATACATTGAAGAAGTAAAAATAGGCTTGCAGCATATAGGACAAAAAATACTGGATATCCCCCTGCCTAACGGAGAAAACATGCAGGTGGAAACAGCCAACGCCACCATCGTCGACTTCATGAACTATTACCAAATCAACCTCATGAACCCCAAAGTGCTGATCGGCGCTTTCATCGGCTCCATGATGGCATTTCTCTTCTGTGGGTTGACCATGAATGCCGTAGGGCGCGCTGCACAGAGCATGGTGGAAGAAGTGCGCCGCCAGTTCCGTGAGATCAAAGGCATACTCACCGGCGAAGCCACGCCCGACTACGCTCGCTGCGTAGCCATATCTACCAAAGGTGCACAACGTGAAATGCTGTTTCCCTCATTACTGGCCATCATTGTACCCATGCTCACCGGCCTTCTTTTCGGCGTGGGCGGCGTGATGGGGTTGTTAGTAGGCGGCTTGGCTTCCGGTTTCGTACTGGCCATTTTCATGGCGAATGCCGGCGGTGCCTGGGACAACGCCAAAAAATTTGTGGAGGAAGGTAATCATGGCGGCAAAGGCAGCGATTGTCATAAAGCCACCGTGGTGGGCGACACCGTGGGCGATCCGTTCAAAGACACTTCCGGCCCCAGTCTCAACATTCTCATCAAACTCATGAGCATGGTGGCTATTGTAATGGCCGGACTTACCGTGGCATACAGTTTGTTATAAAAAAATAA
>QMCE01001427.1_pt1 | contig 13095 bp, 12 predicted proteins | sample 1821851 | NCBI WGS metagenome assembly QMCE01 (sample SAMN09453174, study PRJNA476694) | Termite gut metagenome, whole genome shotgun sequencing project. | isolation source: worker | host: Odontotermes sp. | place: South Africa:Pretoria | collected 2016-01-28 | reverse complement strand
TTTTAGCGTACTTTTGTTCAAAATAGCCGCTCTCGAAGTAGCCGCTGATGAACGTATCAAAATAGGCGCGGTATTTGATGAAATACGCTTGATTGAGCATCAGGTTATGAAACATCGGGCGGCGCAGAATGACCTCGCCCGAATAGGGAGTATCGATGGGGAAGTTGACGAATTGCGTTGAATCGCCAAAGGGCTCCGTCATGCCCAGCGGGTACGTGCCGTAAGCCAGATTATAATCCCACGGCAGCATGGATAATACGCCGTTATCCTCGTGCAGAAAGTAGTTGTGCCCCGTGGGGCCGAGGTAGCTGTCCGCGTTTACGACGAACGCCTGCACGGCGAAATATCGGAGGACTTCGTCAACATCGACCGCCCGCTCCAGATTTTCGCCCGTTGAAAGCACGCGCAGCGCTTCGATCAGGCGGCGCTTGTCGGCTCTGTTTATACGGCTTTTCGTGTTGCGGAAGATGTTGTCGTAGCTTTCGAAGTCCTCGCCGGTGTAGACGAGCGCCACGTCGCTGTTTTCATCCTCCCGGCGCTTGTAATCCGGCTTATAGAGCTTGCCGCGCCCGCCGAAGCTGCGGCGAAGGAACGAATCTCCGATCTCCTCCGAGGCAACGAAGAGCCCCCGGGGCTCGCCGTTTACCGTTACCCAGGCGTACGCGCACAGCGGCGACGGCACGCCCATAAACCGCATCATGTCGTACGTCATGAACTCCTTCATAAACGCGTTGTCCTGAAACGACGCGTTCAGCGAGAGCCTGTCGAGGCCGTAATATGTCCTGCCGCCGATATAGCGGCCGAATTCGAGCTTCAGGCTGTAGCGGCTGGAGCCGTACCGGCGGATCAGGTTCTTTGAGTTATTCCCCTTGGGCCGGATGGCCACGTTTTCGAACGCCTCGCCGTCGATTACGGCGGTGCAGGGAACATACTCCTCCTCGAGGGCGTTTTCCAGCATCGTTTCCCAGGCGTTCGCTTCCATTTGGATGTCGATTTGGCGCACGTTACTTTCGTTAAAAAGCCGCTTCGCGTAAGGCGGATTCGCTTCGTGGTTCTTCAGCCCGAGCGCCTCGCCGTTTATGAATAAGAGCGTGACGAGCAGCGCTGTGGCTATGGCAATAACACAGATAAGGTCGATTTTCTTGTGATTGATCATGGCGGGCGTTAACCCGTATACTCGCCGTTGTAGCTGACCAGAACGGCGTTGATGACGCCCGGCGTATCGGACAGCACGCTTACAAAATCGCAATCGCCGTCCTTTAGGCGCACCTCGAAGTTCAGCTCGATATTGCCTTTGCTGACGGCCTTGCTTTTAAGCGCCGTCTTTTTTACGCTCGCCATTAGGATTTCCGTTATCACGGCCTCGGTATCCCGCCCTTCGCAGTTCACCATCAGGATATACGGTTTGTCGCTTGGCCTGCGGTTTATGAAGACCAAGAGCACCACGCCTGTCAAAACGCTGCCCAACACTGCTAAGGGGATCAATCCCGCCGCCAGCACGATGCCCGCCGCGATGCTCCAAAAGAGAAACACTATGTCCAGCGGATCCTTTATGGCCGCGCGGAAGCGCACGATGGACAGCGCGCCCACCATGCCCAGCGACAGCACGATATTGCTCGTTACGGCCAATATGACCAGCGTCGTGACCATGGCGAGGGCTATAAGCGATACGCCGAAGCTCAGGGAATACATGACGCCCGAATACGTGCGCCTGTATACCCAAAAGATGAACAGGCCCAGGCCGAAGGCCAGCAAGAGCGCCAGAGCCATGTCGAAAAACGGGATGGCCGTTACGTTGTCCAAGAAGCTGGAACGGAAGATGTCTTGAAAGGTCATGATGTAAACTCCTAATGCAGTCAGTCGTATTTACGGCAGGCGGCGTATTTCGAGAACGCCTCCTGACGCCTGTTTGGCACATGAACCGCCTGCGCGACGAGGTCGGGGAGAAAATTGTCGTACTTAACCTCCAAAACGGAGCTCTCGAAGGTATTCACAAGCGGCGGCGCGGGGTCGAGGAAGGCCGTCCCGCAAAGGCCCGTGCGGATATCCCTGTCCAGCGTGATGCGCACGTTCCCGGCGGGGAATACGAAGGGCCGGCGGATATATTCAACGATCGTCTTGGGCCGGAGCACGAGGCCGCGCATCCTTTCATAGAGTTCGTTCAGCGGCTCTTCGCCGCGTTCGCGCAGCCACTCGATATCCCCGGCTAATAGCCGCTCTGTTTCGATAATAGTGAGCGCCGCGCTCTTTTTTGCGCACAGGCCGTTTGTCTTGAGCTTTTTCTCAAGGCGGATGAAGCTTGTATCGCCGTCGTAGAGGCGAAGGCGGAATTTTGCGCGATAGTTCACGCCGTTTATCTTATCCAAAAGGGCCTGGTCGCCGGGGGTGTCGAAGTACAGGCTGCGGACGCGGTACTCGCCGTGAACCGCGTGCGGGTCGCGGGGGACAAGCTTTGACAGCCGCGCGCTCAGTACGAGAAAGTCCGCATGGCTTATGCCGTATTTAAGCTCGTGGCGCATCTGCATCGCTTTCACCTCCCGCTGTAGGGACGCTATATATGGCGTCCGTGACCCCAAAACGTCTTCTATTCATTTAAGAATTGCCGTATCCGGAGTCTCCGTACCCGGAGTTACCGCTCGAGCTGCCGTAGCCGGAATTGCTGCTGCCGTAATTCGTATTGCCGTAGCTCGTGCTGCCGTAATTTGTATTGCCGTATTCGGTTACGCCGTCCGAATTGGGGCCGTAATCCGTATCGTTATAATCCGTATCGCCGTAGTCCGTATTGCCGCCCCTTGAGGCCGAGGGCTTCGGCGTTTTGGCGGGCCTCGGCGTCTTTGCGGGCTGCGGGGCCTTTGTAGGCGAGGGAGCGCCGGTGCGCGGCGGGGTCGGGGAGGCAGGCCGCGCGGCGGGCTTCGGGGCGCTGTAGCCTGTTACGCCGTCGCTGCCCGGGCCGTAGTCGGTGTCGTTATAGTCCGTAACGCCGTCCGAATTGGGGCCGTAGTCCGTATCGCCGTAGCTTTCCGCGCCGTAGTAGGAGTCGTTGCCGTCGCCGTAGCCGGAATCGCCGCGTTTGCTGCGCAGGATCTTGCCCGTTATGGCGTCTACATCGTATTCGTATTCCTCGCCGCCGGCCATGAATTCGAGCTCGTATACGGCGCTGCCCGATTCAAAGTCGAACTCCCGGTCGTCGAACACGGCGTCGGACGCCTTGATCCCGGCGTGGGCTAGCGCCGCCGCCGCCGCTTCGTCGCGGGTTATATACGTGGGCTTGGCTGCCTCCCGCTGCGCGCTCTTGTCCGCGTAGCGGATGGCGTTGTCGTCGTCGTTGCGGTCCGTACCGTAGTTACGGTCTACGCCGACTACGCTGGCGGCTACGTTTATTTTGGCTACTTCTTCACGCACGTCGCCGGCTATGATTTCAAGAAAGTCGTCATCCGGCAATACGGAGCCCGGCTCTATCTGGATCGTTATCTCCCGGCCTTCGCCTTCGACGTTTTCTACGAAGTAGCCGGCATCGTTGATCTTGCGCACGAGCTCCTTGACGACCTGGCGGCAGTCCTTGCCGACGTAATCGTCGTAGCCGCTTACTATGTCCGTGCCGTCGTCGTTGAGCCCCTCGAGCTTGGTGACGAGCCCTTGCTTATTGTAGCTCACCGAGATTTCCGGGTTGACGCTTAGTATTATGGTTCCGGATTCGGAGAGCGAGCGCTGCGCGCTTACCGTTTCAACAGGCGCTGCGCAGCCGGAAATTAGCGCCAATGTCATGGCCAGCGCCAAAAGCGCCGCGAGTAAGGTTGTTTTCTTCATGTTGTTGTCCCCCTTGTGCTGTCTTTGTTGCTCTGTCCATAGGTTACGCAGGGACTTTGTTAAAACCGGGGTAAGTGAGAGAAAATATTTGAGTGATCGATTATCGTATTGTAGGGGCCGACGCCCTCGGCGGCCTGCGATAATTCGAACGCACGATTTTGGGGTCATGGCGCGCCGAGGGCGTCGCGCCCTACGACGTGCTGTTTACTGCGGGCGAACGCAGTTCGCCCCTACAGGATTTCGATTTAATCATTGCATACCTACTTTAATCGTCGTCGTCGCCGCTTTCATAATCGGTATTGCCGCCGCTGTTATCGTCGTAATCGGTATAATTGTCGTCATTGTTCGTGCCAAAGGCCGGACGATCATCGTCATCGCCGCCGTCATCGTCGTTGCGTACAGGCGGCGCTGCGGGGCGCGGGGTAGGCTCCGGGCGTCTCGTTCGCGCCGGACGCGCGGCCTCTATCGCGTCGCCGTCGCGATCATCATCGTCGTCGTCGCTATCATCGTTATCGTCGTCGTCGCGGTCGTCGTCATCGTCTTCGCCGCGAACGGGACGGGGCGTCGCTGGGCGGGGCGTCTGCGTTGGCTGCGAGGTTGGCGTTGGCGTTGGGGGCTGCGTCGGGGTTGGCCGGATTGTCGGGCGCGTTGTCGGACGCGCCGTCTGACTTGCGCCGCCGCTGCCGTCTTCGCTGTCGTCATACCTGTCGGCGTCATCATCGCCGTCGCCGCCATAGCGAATGGGTTCCTGCGTCGCCGGAGACTCAGGCTCGGTTTCAGGCGGCGAATCGTTTTCCCGTTCGACGTACCTCTTTACCTCGATGGTTACAGACATGCGTTCGGCCAAGTGTTCGTTCAGATTTTGCCTGAGCGCGATGCCGGTATCCGTGAACCACGCCTCGTCGGGGGCGTCGATGCTGACAGACACCTTGCCGCCGTCCGAGAGGAAGCCCAGCTCGATCGCCCGGTCGACGAGCTCGTCCGTGGCCTGTTCCAGAGGCTTGCCGCGATAGGCGTAGCCTGTCATCAGGGCGTCGCCGTCCTCATTCAGCCCCTCAAGCCCGACCACAGCGTCCCGCCTGTTGACTGCCATGCGCACTTGAGGGTTGATGCTCAAATAAACGGAGGCGAACGGGGCCATGAAATTACTCCAGTACAGCGTAAACGCCAGCACGAGGCAAGCCGCCAAGCCGCCGAGCGACGCAGCGGCGCGCAATGGGAGGGTTCTTTTCTCCGAAAGCGTAAACGGAACGACATGCTCGACGATTTGGCCGGTTTCATAGCTTTTGTTCGCTACTTTGAGGAAGCGGCCCGCTTCGTCCAGCGCCACGCAATAGCTCAGGTGCGTTTCCATTATAATGTACGTCATACCGCCGTTCCTCCTTCCGTGCCGGGGGATGTAAGCACTTGCTTTAGATGCCCCCGGATGATTTCGTAGCCGTTTGAATAGATGACGAGCAGCGCTATCAAGTATTTCCTGTGACGCTCCAGCGTTTTGCGCTCCACGCCGGAGCCCGCCGAAAGCGCTGCTATGGGCAGCCTTTTCAGGCGCTTCAGCTCGTCAATGATCTCCGGATTGGCCTTTGCAACGCTTAGCGCCCTATGGCAGGCGCTTAGCGTGCGCTCCTGCTTCGGGCAGTTGTCTGCGATATCCGTAAGCGATACGCCGAATGTCATAAGCTGGGCGCTTAGCTCCGCGATTTCCCGCCGCGTAGCGTCCCGCGCGCCCACGCCGTCGTAGGCGTCGGTTTTGTCCGCGAGCGTGTCGCCGAGCGCGCCGCGCTCCTCCGCCCCAGGGGCGGGCTCGTCCAGCGACGCTGCGCCCGCATGCCGCTTTTCCTTGCGGTAATAGTCTATTAGCTTGCGGCGAAGGACTACGGCGGCGAAGCTTAAAAACGCGCCGCGCAGCTTTGAATAGTTCTCTATAGCCTCGTGAAAGGCGATCATGGCTATGCTCATCTCATCGTCGCGCTCCGTGACTACGCGGCCCACGGCCTTTGACGCCTCCGACCGGATGAAAGGCAGATAGGCGCGGATCAGCTCGTCGGCCAATACGCTGTCGCCCTTGGCGGCGTAGACGCGCTCTGCGGTTATGTGCCCCTTCATAGTCTCACTCCTTGACAGCTATAGATTACGCAGCCTGAAACGTTTTTTCGGGGTATTGCCAATAAGCAAATATTACCATTTTTCTATCGTTTCGCCAAGAATTTTATTATAGCGCTCCGGCTCACGAGGCGATGGTGGTTTTTAAAACAAAAAATCTCTAAAAATGCGATAAACATATTTACAAATCGCAATATCATAGATATACTGAGATAAATCATTGAAATTAAAGGAGGCTACCGATGATAGAATACTCGTTTTGCCTGGATGCGACTCCGGGATACGACGCGCCGCCCAAGAAGCTTTCGCTGGCTTGTACGAGCGGAGATTACGGGGCGTACCGGTTTTTGATCCGCGTGCTTTCTAACGGCGAGGAGCTTGATTACGCCGCCGCAAGAGATATCGAGGTTTCGTTCTTGAGGCCCGATGGAGCGACAGTCGTAGGAACTGCGCGGGCCGGCTCCGAGGGCATCATATATGACCTCGGCTCAAGCGAGCTGGAGTATCCTGGAATAGTAATGGGTTGCGTAATGCTGTCCATACCCAATGTCATGAGATTGTGCACACAGCGCTACGCAATGGAGGTATTGGGCGACCCGCATGATGCCGAGGCAAAAAAGAGCGAGAGCGAAATACCGAGGCTGGATCGGGTGCTGTGCGCTCTGCAGGCGCGCAGCGACGCGCTGCGCGCGAAGAGCGACGAATTGGACGGGATCGTGGCCGCCGGGATTAAGCGCGGCAAATCGGCGTACGAAATCGCCGTGAGCGGCGGCTTTGAAGGCACTCTGGAGGCTTGGCTTGAAACGCTAAAGCACGGCCCGGCGGGCCCCAAGGGCGAAAGAGGGCCGCAAGGCGAAGAAGGGCCGCAAGGGCCTATCGGCCCACAGGGGCCGGAGGGCCGTCAGGGGCCGGAGGGCCGTCAGGGGCCAAAGGGCGAAGCGGGGAATCAGGGGCCGCAAGGGGAGCCGGGGCCACAGGGCGACGCCGGACCGCAAGGCGAAAGAGGGCCGCAGGGCGACAGGGGAGAGCAGGGGCCCAAGGGCGAAAGGGGGCCCGCCGGCGAGGCGGGGCCGCAAGGGCCGCAGGGCGATTCCGGCGCCGCCGCAGGCTATGATATCGTTGTTACGGGCGACGCTGCGCTTAGAGTCGATGCGCTCTCCGGCTTCGAAGCCGCGGCCGCCCTTTCCGCAGGGGATTTGGACGTGGGAACGGCGTTCGAGATGGGCAAGGATTACTATGTCTATCTCTGCGAGTCCGATACGTTCATGCTGTCGCTGGATACGAACGCGCCCGCCGGCTTTAGCGCAAACAACAGCCGTAAGATCGGCGGCTTTCACTTCGGCAAGTGCCGCCGCGTTAACAGCGCATTGCAGCCGGTAAACGCGTCCGTCGAAGCGCGGGGCTCCGGATGGGAATCAAACGTCTATGACGGTATTGTGCCGCGCAGCGTATGGACGCTAACGCACAGGCCGAAGTGCGCGCCGGAGGGGATGGTCTACCTTATAAGCGGTTTGTGGGTGGATATCTATTTGGCCAGCGACGACGGCGCGGGCGGCGTCTTATCCAAGTACAACGCGACACCGCTATCGGGAACGGAGGGCTTGCACTGGTATGGCTGGGTAGAGCGCTTGCTCGTATCGGGCAAACGCCTGCCTTCTTATGCGGAGTGGTGCACCGCCGCGTTAGGCAGTCCGCAAGGATTGAGTAATTCGAACGTCAATGCTTGGACAGCAGGTACAAATACCGCACGAACGAACACGGGAAACGCCAATGGCAATGACGAATCGCCTTATGCCGTATCATCAATTGGATGCCGTGATTGCGTCGGTAATTTGCATGAATGGCTGGATACGATCATAACCCCCACAACGGGGACGCGAAATGCTTATAATCCCATGCCTGGGCAAGGCTACGGAAGGCTATTTATGTATGGGGCAGATGGGCTTAGCGCGCTGGTCGCTGGTAACAGCTGGAACTGGGGAGACAGTGCCGGGGCGCGCGCCATCGCTACCGGCTACTTGCCATGGGACGTCGCTGCGGATGTCGGCGCTCGCGGCGTTTGCGAGAGCTTGTAGGAGGACGCTTGCGCAAAACGCTTGGCCATAATGAGGATTTATGATATACTAGGTCGTATTTTATGCGAGATATGGAGCAAATGTGTGAAGCTGCACTTACACTTAACAACGTTTTACCGCTATAGGGAGCTTCTGACGGAGCTCGTCAAGCGCGACGTCAAGGTGCGCTACAGGCGCAGCGTGCTGGGCATGCTTTGGAGCGTGCTGAACCCGCTTTTGACGATGCTTGTTATGAACTTCGTCTTCTCCAATGTTTTCAGGTTCGACCTTGTGAATTTCCCCGTATACCTGATGACGGGGCAGCTGGTGTTCGGATTCTTATCCGAGGCGACCAATCAATCCTTGACGAGTATCCTGGAAAACCGGCAGCTGCTTCTAAAGGTCTACATCCCGAAGTATATCTTTCCGATGTCGCGCGTAAGCGCGTCGCTGGTCAATCTGCTGTTTTCGCTTATAGCGCTGTTTATCGTCCTGATATTCACGGGTACGCCGCTGTCGTGGACGATGCTGCTGGTACCTGTGTTGTTCGTGTATCTGTTTGCGTTCGTGCTGGGCATGGGGCTGTTGCTCTCGTGCCTGGCCGTTTTTTTTCGGGACACGATTCATCTTTACAGCGTCGTGCTCACAGTCTGGATGTACATTACGCCGATCTTCTATCCGGTTGAGATTCTTCCCGAAATCGGACAGGTGCTCGTGCGCTTCAACCCGATGTTCCACTATGTGCGCTTCATGCGCTTTTGTATGTGGTCCCATGAATGGCCGATATTCAACATGCATGCTTTTTGCATCGGGTTTTCGCTGATCGCACTGAGCGCGGGGCTTTTCGCCTTCTTTAAGAATCAGCATAAGCTCATGCTGCATCTATAGGTATCGAATATGGAAAAAGCTATCGTAGTTTCAAACGTCTCAATGCGGTTCCGCATGAATCGCGAAAAGGTCGACAGCCTGAAGGAATATGTTATCAGACGCCTGAAGGGGCAGCTTACCTACGACGATTTCTGGGCGCTGAAGGACGTAAGCGTAGAGGTTGAAAAGGGCGAGAACCTGGGCATTATTGGGCTTAACGGCAGCGGGAAGAGCACGCTTTTAAAGATTATCGCAGGCATCTATCGCCCGACCAGCGGCAAGGTCGTAATAAACGGCGATATGGCGCCGCTGATCGAGCTGGGCGCGGGCTTCGACGACAAGCTCACCGCCCGGGAGAACGTCTTCCTCAACGGCGCTGTTTTAGGGTTTGGCCGTGCGCATATGAGCAAGCGCTTCGACGAAATCATCGACTTCGCGGAGCTGGAGGCGTTTGTCGATGTACCTGTTCAAAATTTCAGCTCGGGCATGGTCGCGCGGCTGGGTTTTTCCATTGCGACGATAGTGCGTCCCGAAATACTGATAGTGGACGAAGTGCTCGCCGTCGGCGATATTAGGTTCCAGCAAAAGTGTTTGACGCGTATGCGAGAGCTTATGAGAGAGGGCACAACGGTGCTGTATGTCGGCCATGCCGCGAGCATCGTACAAGACATATGCGACAAGGCGCTTTGGCTTGAAAACGGCGTGCTGCGAAGGTACGGCGACGCGGAAGAGGTCTGCGACGAGTACGAAGCAATGTGCCTGTCCGGGGAGGCTGCGCAATGAAGGGCATAATACTCGCGGGCGGCGCGGGAACGCGCCTGTATCCGTCCACCTTGGCGGTATCCAAGCAAATGCTGACCGTCTACGACAAGCCGATGATCTACTATCCGCTTTCGACGCTCATGCTCGCGGGGATACGCGATGTTTTAGTCATATCGACGCCCAGGGACCTCCCCATGTTTCGGGCGCTTCTGGGCGACGGCGCGCAAATCGGGATGCGCTTTGAATATATCGAGCAGACGCAGCCCCGGGGCCTCGCGGACGCGTTCATTCTCGGCGAGGCGTTTATCGGCGGCGACAACGTCTGCCTCGTGCTGGGCGACAATATCTTCTACGGCTACGGCTTTACCGGCCGCTTGGAGGCTGCGGCGAAGCGCGAAGCCGGTGCTACGATTTTTGGCTACCACGTCAGCAATCCGAGTGAGTTCGGCGTCGTGGAGTTCGACAAATCCGGCAATGCGCTCTCTATAGAGGAAAAGCCCGAAAAGCCCAAGTCGAACTACGCCGTGCCCGGGCTGTATTTTTACGACAGCCGCGTCTGTGAAATCGCGAAGGGCCTTGCGCCGTCGGCGCGCGGCGAAATCGAGATCACCGGCGTAAACAACGCATACCTGCGCATGGGCGCGCTGAAGGTGGAGCTGTTCGGGCGGGGGATGGCCTGGCTGGATACGGGTACGCACAAGGCCATGATGGACGCGGCGAATTACGTGGAAGCGGTGCAGACGCGCCAAGGGCTGTATATCGCGTGTATCGAAGAGATTGCCTACCGTAAGGGCTTTATCGGACGGGAGGCGCTGTTGCGCCAGGCCGGGCGCTTTAAAGCGACGGAATATGGGCAGTACCTCAAGAGGATTGCCGAGGAGCGGCCATGAAGATCTTGATTTTAGGCGCGAACGGCCAGCTGGGCCGTGAGCTGTACGAGCTGCTCTCAAAAGGCGATGCGGGCCCGTTTGCGCTGCCGAAAGCTTTCCTTAGCGCCGATGTTCACGGCGTAGACATCGATACGCTGGATATTACGAGCGCTTCGGCGACGCGCTCGTATTTTTCCGTGTTTGCACCGGATATTATCATTAACTGCGCGGCTTATACCAACGTAGACGGCTGCGAGACGAACAGGGAAATGGCGTTTCTCGCGAACGCCGTAGGCGCGCGCAGCGTTGCGGAGGCTTCCGACGCAATTGGCGCGCGGCTCGTGCATATCTCTACGGATTACGTTTTTCCCGGGACGGGGAACACGCCCTACGCCGAATGGGACGCAACCGGCCCCGCGAGCGTTTACGGCAAGTCCAAGCTGCTGGGCGAGAGCTACGTGCGCGAAGCGTGCTCCAGGGCATATATTATCCGTACAGCCTGGCTGTATGGCCGCTACGGCAAGAATTTCGTAAAGACCATCGCGCGCGCCGGCAGAGAGAAGGGCGAGCTCACCGTCGTGAACGACCAACTGGGCAATCCGACAAACGCGCTCGATTTGGCGTATCATGTACTTAAAATAGCGCTGAGCGGACGGTATGGCATATACCATGTCACAGGCAACGGCGTCTGCTCATGGTACGAGTTCGCGAGCGAAATCATCCGTTTAAGCGGCATTCGCTGTGTGGTTTCGCCGTGCCGGACTGATGATTACCCCAGCCCCGTGAAGCGTCCGGCCTATTCCGCGCTCGACCATATGGCGCTGCGCGCGTCGGCAGGCGACGAAATGCGCCCCTGGAAAAAGGCGCTAGAGGATTTCATTCGATCTGGAGGGCATGAAGCTTGAAGACGTATCTAATAACGGGCGGCGCGGGGTTCATAGGTTCGAATTTCGTGCTGTATATGCTGAAAAAGTATAACGATATCCGCATTATTAATCTGGACAAGCTGACCTACGCGGGCAATCTGGCGAACCTGCAAAGCGCATCGGGCGACGAGCGGCACATTTTCGTTCAGGCGGACATTCGCGATATATTGGCCGTGCGCGACGTATTTAAGCGCTACGACGTCGACGCTATCGTCAACTTCGCGGCGGAGAGCCACGTCGACCGCAGCATCGAAAACCCGGGCATCTTTGCGGATACGAACGTTTTAGGCACGGTAAACCTGCTCAATCAGGCGCAGGCCGCGTGGAGCGCCGGCTCGGACGGCTTTAAGCCCGGCGCCAGGTTTGTCCAAATCTCGACGGACGAGGTTTACGGCTCGCTCGGGCCGAGCGGCCTCTTTTCGGAAGAGACTCCGCTCGATCCGCACAGCCCCTATTCGGCGAGCAAGGCTTCGGCCGATCTTTTCGTAAAGGCGTACGCCGATACGTTTAAGCTGCCCGTAAAGATTACGCGCTGTTCCAACAACTACGGGCCCTATCAGTTCCCGGAAAAGCTCATTCCCTTGATGATTCACAACGCGCTGAACTATAAGCCGCTGCCCGTCTACGGCGACGGGCTGAATGTGCGCGACTGGATTTACGTTCAAGACCACTGCAAGGCGGTCGACCTCGTGCTGCAGGGCGGCGTGCCGGGCGAAACGTACAATATCGGCGGCGGCAACGAGCGTACGAATATAGCTATCGTCAAGACGATCCTGGCGTATCTGAACAAAAACGTCGACGCGTCCATAGACGAGGGCTTAATCCGCTATGTGGAGGACCGCAAGGGGCACGACCGGCGCTACGCAATCGATTCCTCGAGAATCGGAGCGGCCCTCGGCTGGACGCCGGAGACGCCGTTTGAGCGCGGGATAGAGCGGACGATAGAATGGTATATCGAGAACGGCGCATGGCTCAGGGGCGTAACGTCCGGCGCGTATCTGCAATACTACGAGCGGATGTACGGGGAAAGGTAAGGGAGAAGATGAATTACTTTTGGAAAGACTTTGTCTTGCCGATTTTTCAGATAGTCGAGCCCAAGGTTATCGTCGAGGTGGGCTCGGCGAGCGGCATTAATACAGAAAATATCATGCGCTATTGCATGGAAAACGAGTCCAGGCTTATCGCTATTGACCCTGTACCCAGTTTTGACATAAACAAGTTTCAACAGACGTACGGCGATCGGTTTTCTATCCGTTTGGATTTGAGCCTAAACGTTTTGCCGGAGATAGCGGATTACGACGCCATTTTGATCGACGGTGATCACAATTGGTATACCGTTTACCATGAATTGCTGTGCGTAGAAGCTTTTGCGCGAGAACGCGGCCGTTGGCCGGTTGTATTTTTTCATGATATTGAATGGCCATATGCCCGGCGGGATTTATATTACGCCCCGGAAACCATTCCTGCCGAATACAGACATCCGTACGCTAAAAAAGGGATGATATTCGGACAGTCCGAATTGGCGGACGACGAGGGCTTCAACGCTGGACTTAATAACGCCCTGCATGAAGGCGGTCCCAGAAACGGCATTAAGACGGCGATCGAAGACTTTATCGAGCAATCGGACGCCGATTTCAAATTTATCGAGGTGGCCGGGGGTCTAAGCCCGTGGCCGTCGAGGTCGCTGGCACCGGCGTGCCCGTGAAC
>QMCE01001426.1_pt1 | contig 13095 bp, 6 predicted proteins | sample 1821851 | NCBI WGS metagenome assembly QMCE01 (sample SAMN09453174, study PRJNA476694) | Termite gut metagenome, whole genome shotgun sequencing project. | isolation source: worker | host: Odontotermes sp. | place: South Africa:Pretoria | collected 2016-01-28 | reverse complement strand
GAACCTCAAGCGAAAAAACTCAAAGAAAAATTCGGATCTGCGTTAGCGTCCGAAAACAAAGAAGATGCGATTATTTCAATTCCCGGACTTCGTGGTCGTCCGCCAAAAGAAATTTCTCTGAAAAATCTTTCGGGCATCATCCAAGCACGAATGGAAGATATTTTGGAAAATGTACTTTACGAAATTAAAGTGTCTGGCTATGAGAAAAAACTGATTGCAGGTATTGTGCTTACCGGTGGTGGTGCCATGCTCAAACATGTGGCGCAACTTACCGAATTTGTAACTCACATGGACACTCGTATTGGTTATCCTAATGAACACTTGTCGTCGTCTGATAAAAATGAACATATTGCTAATCCGATTTTCGCTACCGGCGTGGGTTTGGTGATTTTTGGCTTGGAACAAGAAGGCAGTATAGATATTCCCGAAGTGGAAGAAAAACCTGTCGAAACAACAGATGAAAAGTCTGACAAATCATCTAAAAAACGTGAAAAACCCGAAAAACCAAAATCCACACGAGCCAATTTTTCATTGAGTAAAATCAAAGATTTGATAGAAGGGTTTATGAATGAGGACAATCGTTAGAAATTAACAATTCCCGGTGGATAAAAATATGGGGGATTTATACAAATATCCGTTTTTATTTGGTAATTTTGTAGGGAGTAAAAAAATTATTTGCGATGGAAGATATACTTAAATTCGATTTCCCGATTCATCAATCGGCTTATATCAAAGTGATTGGCATTGGCGGCGGCGGAAGTAATGCGGTCAATCACATGTTTGAACACGGCATTAAAGGTGTCGATTTCATTGTTTGCAATACTGATGCAGCAGCGTTAGACGGAAGTCCTGTTCCGAATAAGATTCAATTAGGCAAAGGACTTGGCGCCGGCAATATGCCGTCTGTAGCGGAAAAAGCGGCTACCGAAAAAGCTGAAGAGATTAAAGCCTTGTTTGAAAACAATACGCAAATGGTGTTCATCACTGCCGGTATGGGCGGTGGAACAGGCACGGGCGCAGCTCCTGTGGTGGCCAAACTTCTGAAAGAAATTGAACTCGAAGATGAAGAAGTCAAACGTATTTTAACGGTTGCCGTTGTTACAACACCATTCAGCATTGAAGGCCGCAAACGCATTCAGCAAGCGCAAGAAGGTATCGCCGAACTTCGCAAACACGTGGACGCTATTCTCATCATCAACAACGATAAACTCAAAGAATACGGCGAATTTAGAATGAGTCAGGCCTTTGCTTTGGCTAATGAAATTTTGACGACGGCCGTTAAAGGTATTTCGGAAATTATGACCGTTCATTCAACGGTTCAAATCGACTTCCGCGATGTGAACACGATTATGCAAAACAGCGGTGTAGCCTTGATGGGCTGCGGTTCGGCAGAAGGCGAAGATCGTGCTATCAAAGCCGTTACGCAAGCCATTTCTTCACCATTGCTCAACGATAGCGATATTAACGGTGCAAAAAATGTGTTGATTTATATTTCTTCGTCTTCCGAAAATGAAGTAACCATGAGTGAATTTGAAGAAATTACTCATTTTGTTCAAAAAGCAACCGGTCGAGATGTTGATGTGATTTGGGGTGCCGGAAATGATGATTTTCTTGGCGAAAAAATCTCTGTAACACTTGTTGCTACAGGATTTTCAGAAAACGAATTATATCGTGAAAACGAAACAAAGCGTGTAAACTTAGATGATGATACGGCTCCAAAAATCACACAAAAACCGCAATCGGTAACTGCTTTCGAAACTCTCGAACAGCCTGCTACCGCTCAATTTGAATATAGCCCTGATGACGAGTGGGACGATATTCGCATCATCGAAAAATCGGAAAAAATCGTTGAACCCAACAGTCTGGAAGCCTCTCTCAGTCTATTTGCACAACGCACATCTGCGCCACGCGAAACTCAGGTTGTAAATAGTTTGCCGGATAATGATGAGCCATATTTGCGTCAAGATAAAACCGACACGCCAACCGTCAATTCCGAACGCTTTCAAGCACAAAGCGCAGACCGTATTCAGCAACTTCGTGATTTAAGCGCCAAAGTTAAAACTGCTGACGGTTTGCAAGAAATCGAACGTATTCCGGCTTATATGCGCCGTCAGGTAAAATTAGAAGAACCCGCACATTCATCAACATCAGAAGTGCTACACTACAATCTTACCGAAGATGGTCGCGTTGTGAAGAACCGGTTTTTGACGGATAATGTAGATTAACGGTATATACAAAAAAACCACCTCGATTTCCCGAAGTGGTTTTTTTGCAACAACCAACCAATATTAAAAAATCTGTTTCAATTTTTCTTCTAACGCCTTTCCTCGAAGGTCTTTGGCGATAATGATACCGTCTTTGTCGAGCAATACGGTATGCGGAATGCCGGAAATGGCGTAAAGTGCAACGGCTTCGCTATCCCAAGCTTTTACATCCGACATTTGAGGCCACGGCATATTCAAATCTTTGAGGCCTCTAAACCATGACTCACGATCGGAGTCAAACGAAACGCCGACAATTTCAAAACCTTTATCTTTGTATTTTTTGTAAGCCTCCAACAAGTGCGGCATTTCTCTGCGACATGGGCCACACCATGAAGCCCAAAAGTCGATAAGCACATATTTTCCTTTTCCGGCATAATCGGAAAGAGCCGTTTCTTTTCCATCAGGAGTGAACATGCGAAAATCCGTAAAACGCTTTCCTATAACCGTATTTTCAAAGCCTTGAATGCGTGCAACAAGTTTTGCAACAGCAGGCTTTTTCAGCGTTTCTTCGGTAGCGCCGGAAACAACGTCTTTCAGTTGTTCGAGCGAAAAACCCGACACCTTATGTACTTGACTGAAACCGGCAACATTGTTAATATTGTTTTTCACAAATTCTAAAATAGTTGTATGCAAGTCTTCGGTGTACGTTCCTAAGGCTTCGGATAACGATTGAGTTTGTTCAGGAGTGAGTTGTCCTTCGCGAAGCATAGTGTTGGCTTCATTTCTTTTTTGAATCAAATCGCTTTCGGCATTTAGAAACGTTTGTAGAAGTTCATTTTGTTTTGTGCCTTCGATTTTGCTTTTCCTTTCGTTATCGGTAGTTATCGTGATTTTTGCATTTTCAAGAATAAGGTTCAACGGAATGGCGTTCATCCGTCCTTCAAAATCAATCACAATGGTAGCGTAAACGGGCTCTTCAACTTGTCCTTTGAATTGATATTTGCCATCTGTAATTACAACGGTATCCAACCAAACAACTTGGTTGCCGGTTTGTTTGCCCAACATCACCGGTTTGCCTTCATATTCGGCATTTGCGATGGTTCCTTTGATAGTGTAAGATGATCCTTGACTGCAAGCATAAAATAGACAAGCCATCATCAGGATTATAAATTTTACACCACTAATTTTTTTACAATTATTATTCATAATTTTGAGATTTTGATTTATTATGTTAATTTATTCAGGTCGCATAACAACCTTCAAGATATTATTGGCTTCAACGAGTTCTTTCAGTAGCGCATGCACATCTTCCGGCGTTAGGTTAGCAACGATTTCCGCTCCTTCCGTTTGATCGGTGCCGTATTGAACATACGTACGCATAGCATTGCTCCAAAAGAAATTGCTTTTTTTGTTTTGCTCAATTTGTTTAAGCAAGTATTCCCGGCCTTTTTGAAAATCGACCTCATCAATACCTTCTTTAACGAGCCTTTGCAGTTCTTCGTGCACAACAGGAACAAGTTCATCTAAAAGTTCCGGATTTGTTTGAAACGACACAATAGTGCTTAATACGCCCACAGGCATTCGTTTCATAGAGGCTTCAACATCGACCGAATATACACCGCTTTTTTCTTCACGAATAAGTTTTGTATAGCGCATTTCCAATATTTGTTGAAGCATGGTCATGGTAAATGCTTTTTTATTGGTAAATTCACTTTCTTTGGTATATTCGATGAATACAGTGGAAAGAGGCGTTTCCATCTGTCTTTTGAAATCAGATGTACGTATGCCCTTTGGTGATCTTTTACCAAGGTCTTTCCACATACTTGGAGCGGCAGGGCCTTTCAAACTACCGATATAGGTTTCGACAAGCGGACGCATTTGTTCAAAATCAAGCGCACCGACAAAGACAAATGTATAATCTTGAGGATTACCGAACAGGCGTGCATAAAGTTTTTTTACATCATCTATATTAGCCTTATCAGCATCTTCCAAAGTCGTAATCATATTAACTGCACGCGGATGTTTATCCGAGCGAAGTAAAACAACACTGTCTTGAAGAAAACTGAATGGCATATTTTTTCTCGAAATAATATTTTCTCTGACTTTCTGAAGTTCCCGATTGTAGGCTTCTTCGTCGAAACGAGGTTCTGTAAAATAGAGATGAACGAGTTGCAATGTTGTTTCCAAATCGGTTTTATTCGTGGCGCAACCGATATTTTGATACCATTCGCCAACGACAGGCGTTACATGAACAAATTTTCCGGCGAGATATTTCGAGAGATCCGTTGCACTGAGATTGCCAACACCGGATACATGTAGCGCCGATGCAATCGTTCGTACAGAAGCATATTCATCATCGCTAACCGATGACGATCCGCCCCACGCAAAAGCATCCATCAACAGTTCTTCTTTGGCATTTTCGGTTGGAAGAAGATAAACTTTCGCACCATTAGACAACGTCCATTCCGTAGATCCAAACATCGTCTTTTTTTCTTCAACAACTTTTCCCGGCACAAGTTCTTTGCTGATCAGAGATTTTGGCAAAACAACTTCTGTGTAAGGCGAAACTTCCAAGGAAGTCATCTCTTGCAATTTTTTCTCTGTGCTTGCTTTATCAGGAATACTGCCGGTTTCCGAAGACGGAGTCATGATACTGACCACTTGATTATCGGGACGAAAAAATTGTTTCACTCTGCGGTTGGCTTCTTCCAGCGTAAAATCACGAATGATTTGCGTATGAAATTGGCGATACGTTTCCATATCCATATAAGGATTGCCATAGATAAAATGGCTGAAATAGCTATTGATAAATTTGGCATTTTCACGTTTATCACGGTTGGCATACGCACGCTCCACACTTGTGAGCGCATTCGCTTTGGCGCGTTCCAATTCTTGTTCGGTAAAACCGAAACGCCTCATGCGTTCACTTTCTCTTAATGTCATATCTATTCCGGGAGCGATATTTTCCGCACCGTTTCGGAATTGTGTATTTATTGAAAACATATCACGGTTTGCTGCCAATGTTCCGTAATGATATCCGATGCTTTTAACCGGATAATCGCCGTTTTCAACGATTTCACGCAAACGGCCGTTCATCATGGTTGTTACTAATGAATTGTAGTATTGATCCACATAAACGGTTCCGATTTTTCTATCTGCTTTGGCTTGCGCCGGATGTTTATACAACACTTCAAATGCGGAAGACGTTATTTCCGGATCGCTGTATGAAACAAAAAGCAATTCGTCGTTATCCGGAACGTTGAATTGTTCAACGGCACGACCGTTTTCAACTTTTTTCAAGGTTGAAAAAAGTTTGATGACATCTCGTTCCATTTTCTCAACATCAAAATCTCCGACAATAGCGATGGCTTGCAAATCCGGACGATACCAAGTGTGATAAAAATCGAGCAAGGTGTTTCGATCAAAATTTTGGATAATATCCATATCGCCTATCACATTGCGCGAAGCATGTTTTGAAAAATTATACGCATAAGGCATAAGAGCCTCTTGAATGCGAAGAGCCAGTCCTCCACGCGAACGCCATTCTTCTTGAACAACGCCACGTTCGGCATCTATTTCATGTTGCTCGGCTAAAATCGAACCCGACCAGTCGTAAAGCACCAATAAGCACGTATCTATAATCCCTTGACGTATGGTTGGAACATCTTTTAACAAATATCGTGTGTAATCGGTTGTTGTTGCAGCATTCACATTAGCGCCGAATTTCACACCGATGCTTTCCATATATTCGAGCATGGATTTGTTCGGAAAATGACCGAGTCCATTGAATGCCAAATGCTCTAAAAAATGCGCCAGCCCGTTTTGGTTATCTTCCTCTTGAAGTGCGCCAACGGCGTGGAATATCTCGAAATGCGCCCGTTTTTCAATGTGATTATTGTATTTGATATAATACATAAGTCCATTGTCGAGAACACCGTAACGAACGTCGGAATCGTTAGGCAATGGACGGTTCGGATTTATTTGTCCGAACAGAATTAGCGGAAATAGCGCTAAGATGAAGCATATTTTTTTCATGATTTAATTATCCGTTTAATAAGTGTAATTTTTAGTCCGTTACCGGATTAAGCGGCCAATCCGGATGGAACATCGTAGAGCCCGGATACAACTGACGTAGATATTTGTTGCTGTTAGGCGCAAGGGTAAATGTTCCATCGGGAGTTACGTGCGTAATCGTTTTTGCAAAACGCGAATCTTTGTTCAACCGTTTAAGATCGGTTACACGGAAGCCCATAAACGCCAATTCACGACGACGTTCTTCGAGAACAAATCTCAAAACATCATCAGCATTATTGTTGAAATCCGCTAACGTTTTATCCACGTGTGTGCCGGTTGTATAGCGATAACTGCGCAAATGATTTACGTCATCAAGCGCAGCTTGAAGTTGACCTGCGCGAGCATTACATTCCGCACGAATAAGATACATTTCGGCTGTACCCGGTCCGATATTGAATTGATCACCACGCAAACGTATTTTAACGTTGTACAAGAGTTCACAGTTTACGCCCGGCCTACCTGATGCATACCAAAATTGATAGCGCCTGTCGTTGGTTTGGTCAAATAAATCTCGCAGTTCGGTGGACATACAAACGTTTGCTGCAGATCCTAATCCGTAAGGACTTTGGAATGTACGTGCTAAAATAGTTTCTGCATGTTCGTTGGCGTTAGGAACAGGCGAACCATCTAAATTTACAACCCAATCAACAGACGCACCTGTAAGCCCTGTATAAGGACTTGGCGGATCTATTTCCAAAACTTTTTGACCATTAAGGTCAACCAAAACATTATTATAACCTAATGCTTCATCGGCATAGTCAAGGGCTGTTTCATAGAGTCCCATGTTTAAGTGAACTCTCGCTAAGAATGCAATAGCACCCGGATAGCTGGCTCGAAATCTGCCCAGCACCGGTGTTTGAGGCAGATCGGGCAAGGCTTCTGCAACATCATCTAAAATACGGTTATACACTTCTTGCACCGTACTTCTCGGAACCGACGCAGTTGCATCAGGATGCAAAAACATGGGAACACCAAGGTCAGTAGCAGCCGTTGCCGGATCGTAATGATGAGCATAAATATTAACCAGACCGTAAAAATCTATCGCACGTTGCACCAACGCTTCAGCTCTTACCGAACGTTTTTTAGCCTCTGTGCCGCCTTCGGCCGTCATCACATAATCAATGATACTATTGAAATGCAATATTCTCATGTGTGCTTGTGTCCACATAATATCATTATCGACCTCTTCGAAAGGACATGGATCAAACTTGTAGATTTTTCTAACCACATGGTTCATCCCATTAGGACTGGCTGACACATACAAGTTAGTAGATGACTCAGATCCATCCGACGGTAAATACGCATCATCCGATAGATAATCTTGAAAATGGCAGAAAGAACCCTGCACCGGACTATTGAGCATGCCTTCAAAATGCTCGATAGTTTGCGGAATTACTTGACCTTTAGGTTTCACATCAAGAAACTTCTTGCATGATGTAAATCCAAGGCAAACCAACATAAGTATTAAATATTTTGTTTTCATCGCTACTTTGTTTTTAGAAAGTTAAATTAAGTCCAATCATATAGCACGGCATCATAGGATTGCCTAAGGAATTCATTTCGGATCCCCGGCTATAACTGATTTCCGGGTTAATGCCTTGCGAATTTCTAACCCAAAGAAACGGATTAGTTACTTGAAACGTCGCTCGTGCGGAAGTGAACAGTCTTTGTCCAAACACATCATTCGGAATATCATAGCCTAATGTAATGTTTCTAACTCGGATATAGTCCGCTTTCAGAACATTGTTTGAGTTTGAATTCCACATGGCGCTATACAACGCATCGGGATTTGAAAAAAGAGGGGCCGGCATTACAGCAGTGGCCTCATCACCCGGCTTACGCCAAAAATTCATGACCCGGCTATCCATATTTTGCTGAAAATCGAGATGATTAAAATCAACACCCGGTAAAACATCTCGCATCACGTGTCCGCCATTGGCAATAATCTGTACAGATAACGAGAAGCGTTTGTAGGTAAATGTATTGGTAAAACCAATCGTCCATTTCGGAACCAACGTACCGCTATAAATCAAATGACTAATCGTGTCGGACAAATTGGGTTCTCCTTCAAGGTTTGTAACTAAATTATTGTCTTGATCAAAAACCATAATACTTCCATCGAACGGATTTAGTCCGGCCCACCGGAAACTGTATAATGCAGCCATCGGAGCACCAACTTTATAAATACCGCTGTTGTTAGTGTTAGTTACTAACGATTCTACACCTTGTTCGATTTCCGTAACTTCATTTTTATTGAATGAGAAATTAAACGTGGTTTGCCAACTAAAATCTTTGGTTTTCATATTGACCGAATTTAAACCTAATTCAAATCCACGATTGTAAAGACTTCCAAAATTCATCATGGTTGTACTAAATCCGTAAGCAGGATCAATTCTGCGCATAGCGAGCAAATCGGTTGATTTGCGATTGTAAAATTCGATAGAACCGCTCAAACGATTGCGAAGCACAGCAAAGTCAAAGCCCACATTAAATACATCCGTGCGCTCCCATCTCAAATTTTCGTTGGCAAGTGCTGTAATCATATAGCCCACTACGCCGCCCATACCTCCGTTTTCTTGAGGTCTAATTTGAAGATATGGACCATAGTCGCGATTCACATTACCGGTAATGCCATAAGTCATTCTAAAATCAAGCACATCCAACCACGAAATGCCTTTCATAAATTTTTCCGAAGTCATATTCCATTTTCCACCCACCGACCACATCGGCAAAAAACTTTGCGCAGCGCCCAGCATATCCGCATCATCGTATCGGGCGCTAAGCGTCAGAGCATATTTTCCATCATACGTATAGGCTCCATTACCATAAAACGAAATATAACGGTGAGAAACTTCTCCAAAACTATTATTCGCGATTTCACTATAATTGTATTGACCGCTTAATGCTTGCGTTCCGGTAAGGCCAAGCAATTCCGTTACATCAAAACTTTTATAAAGAAGGGTTCGATCATCGTATCCCATGCGATGTGTATTCGTAATATATAAATTGTCGGAACGCCACTCGGTTCCGGCAATGGCAGTTACCGCATGTTTTTTGGCAAAGGTTCGATCGAAATTTAATTGAGCGCGAGCTGTCCAATTAGTTTGGTTGGCGCGTTGCTCTCTAAGATCGCCTCCTTCGGGACGCATTCTTGTAGTACCCACAGTGGCATCATTGACATCATGACGAACGGCATAACTATTTTGATCATAAACGGTCTTGGTATAACTATTGTCTCGTTCGGTTTGATACCCAAGTTTTAAGTTGAGTCCTTCCATTAACTTAAACGTGAATCCGCCTTGAGCGCGGATCAACGAATAGGTCGTTCTACTTGTTGCAAGGTTCAACTCTGTGAGCGGATTTGATGTTTCATCATAGAGCCCCAAACTTACTAAACGGTCGATTTCGGATTGCGATTTTTGTCGATACGTCGGTATTAAATTGCCGTTTTCATCTTTCAACATGTTATAAGGTAAAGAAGTCAAACTACCATAACCCAAATACGACATTCCGCTCACACCGGGAACAGATTCCGAATTTGAAAACTGAGCAAATAAACTTCCGTCCACCGTAACCCATTTAGCCAAATCTATTTCTGTTCTCAAATTGATATTCACAGCATCGTTATGACCTTTCAATTCATTACCATTGGAGCGGTTGTAGTCGAGAGACGTAAAAAACCGCTGTTTATCATTACCGCCTCTGGCCGACACGCTATGACGCTGTTGCATGCTCGGGCGAAGCAATAAATCCCGAACTTGATCGGCATTATTCGACCCTCGCAAACGATTCAATTCGACGTTTAACTGATCATTAGTTATTAGGCCGTTTTGATGATCAAGCAAAGCCTCAACAGCGAGCGAATTTGCATATCGACGATCGCCTGCATAGAATATTAATCCTCTGCTCGTTCCCAAATTGAACATCTCTTGCTGAAAATCTACTAATTGACTTGAACTCATCAAATTGTGATTCTTAAAATTTGGAATAGGCGTTACAAAAAACGAACTGTTCACATCAACCGTTGTTTTTCCTTGACTACCTTTGCGTGTAGCCACAACAATAACGCCGTTGGAGCCTCTAACCCCGTAAATAGATGCCGCAGAAGCATCTTTAAGTACCGTGATACTTTCGATATCATTAGGATTTATCTGATTGATGTCTTCAACAGGAAATCCGTCAACCACAAACAGCGGGGTGTTATCTGTATATAACGAAGAAACCCCACGAATAGAGGCAATCGTTCCATCAGGATTTACGAAAACCCCCGGAATTGCACCTTCCAATTTTGACCCGATATTTGTCTCTAATCTTGATTTGATAACATCTTGCGGCACTTTTCCAAACGAGCCTGTAACACGTTCTTGCGACAGCGTTTGATAACCGGTAACCACAACGCCTTCCAGCGTTGTTGCCAATTCCTTCATTCTCACGTCAAGACTCCCGCTTACAGGAACAGGCATTTCAAGCGTTTCGTACCCCATAAAGGAAAATACGAGAATACTTTCATTCGAAGGAACGGTGATTGTGAATGTTCCCTGATCAGATGTCGTTGTGCCGGAGGAGGTTCCTTTGACCATGATTGTAACAAAGGGCAACGTTTCTCCTGTAACATCGTCTATTACCGTTCCCGTAATTTGCCTTTGCGCAAATGCAAAACTTGCTGCAAACAGCATCAATGCCAAGAGCAATGGTTTTTTTAGGTTTTTCTTCATCTGGGTTTCTAATTTTATTAAATGTTTTGTATATTCAAATGCAAAGACAAAATAGTAAAGGGTTTCTCGACTACACACGCTTTGCGTGTTTCGTTTGGAAAAACGGCGGCGGTCGAAACCGCCGCCGCACATCCTTCCATATTTACAACCAATAAAATACCGAGGAAGGATTAGTCTCAAAACTTAAGAAGTTCCGAAAATGAATTATTTATCAGTAACACACCGGAGCGATAAACCTTGCTCTTTGGTGGCATCATTTGCAATAAAGATCCCTGCAGAAGGAGTTGAAGGTATGTCCACCAAGCGCAGGACATAGCTTTTGCTTGCGTCCACCTCCGTCTTTGACCAATACCATGCATGCATACCTCCCTGTACCGGATTCGGTGGGCCTGGATAGGGCAAGAAACCTGCTAAATCGCCACCCCATTTTTCAGGATTGAGATAAGTAGCATAGATAAGCGTAGTAACGGCATCATAATCATGGCCCTCTCCGAGAAGATTTGCTCCGCCAAACTCCGTATTAAGAGCTTCGAAATCCTCTTTAGTTGGCACTCGCCAACCTTCGGGACAAAGAGCATTTCCGAACTGATTGACCATTTCCCACGAAAATACATCACCTTTACGACCGGGATTAGAACGACAATCGGCGGAGAAATTCGATATCGGCGGCGGCATCACCCCACCTGCAAAAGTTGTTTTACCACTACAAACGGTGGTTTGCACGGCATCAGACCATTTTTGGTTGCCTACTACCCATGCGGTATCTGAGGCAAAGCTTGCTGTTCCCCAGTCGCCTGCACTCCAAGTACGTTCTACAGTTACGGCACAAGTTTTAGTTTTATTGCCGTCTTGTGTGGTAACAGTAATGGTGGCGGGGCCGCCCACTCCTACAGCAGTTACAGTGCCATTAACAACTTTGGCAACTGTTGTATCGCTGGATGTCCACGTTACATTCTTGTTGGTAGCGTTTTCCGGAAGAACGGTCGCTGTTAAGGTTAGAGTTCCGTTAATAATGATAACTTTGGAACTCTCATTCAGGGTTACGTCTGTTACGGCAACGTCTTTGTCTTTTTTGCAAGAGACAAAAACAGAAACTAACGCAATCGCAAAAGCGATTAATGATAATGTGTTCTTTTTCATAGCGTTTTTGTTTTTTGTTATTTATGTATTGAATTGTTTGTATTATAAAACCATCTATCTTCTACTGTCGATCACGAACACAACGGAGCGAGTATCCATTGGCCTTGAGGACATAGGCATAAGTGCCTACGCCGATGCCCTTATCGAATAGCTTCAGGTAATGCGCGAGGTCTTTACTTGCCTCCGTTTGCGACCAATAGTACACTCCTGTACCTTGCTTTTCCACCTGACTTGCACCATCATTAATGTAGCCACTGTATTCGCCGCCCCATATTTCGGGATTGAGATAATTCGCATCCATAAACTCATTGATTTCCGGACTGTCTTCTCTACCCCAACCTGTTCCGCCAAGCGTTATATCAAGAGTAGTGAAATCATCTGAAGTGGGCACTCGCCAACCTTCGGGGCAAAGAAGATTTTTCTGCTGATTAACCATTTCCCACGAAAACAAATCGCCTTTTTGTCCCGGATTAGAACGGCAATCGGCTAAGTACTTCCATTTCATTGGGTCCTTCTTATCCACACCTTTATAATTTGTTTTTTCACTGCAATAGGTGGTTTGCACGGCATCAGACCATTCTTGGTCGCCTACAACCCACGTATTATTTGTGACAAAACTGATTGTTCCTAACGAAAGATTTACAACAAGCGTACAGGTTTGAGTTTTATGCCCCTCTTCTGTGGTAACGGTAATGGTGGTTCTGCCATCTCTTAGAGCTGTTACAAGGCCATCAACAACGTTGGCAATGGCCGGATCGCCGGAAGTCCACGTTACCGTTTTATTGGGTGCATTTTGTGGCAAAACGATAGAGGCCAAAGTCAGAGTATCACCAACATTAAGAACGGCATTAGTCTTGTTCAAGACTACGCCTATGATAGCATTCTCATCGCCTTTTTTGCAACTGCCAAAAACAGCGGCTAATGCAATTACAAAAATGATTAGTATGTATGTATGTATGTAT
>QMCE01001425.1_pt1 | contig 13098 bp, 7 predicted proteins | sample 1821851 | NCBI WGS metagenome assembly QMCE01 (sample SAMN09453174, study PRJNA476694) | Termite gut metagenome, whole genome shotgun sequencing project. | isolation source: worker | host: Odontotermes sp. | place: South Africa:Pretoria | collected 2016-01-28 | reverse complement strand
GCAATCGACTGGCCATGCTGAATGAGTTTCGCGAAATCCTTGTTTTTCAAGTATTTATCGAGTTTCCGCTTGCTGAGCTTCGTTTTGCTGCCCGGTTCCGCCACGAACGGCAGGTGGGCATACTGCGGCAGACGGTAACCCAGCGACTGGATCATAAAAATCTGCCGCGGTGTGTTTGACAAATGCTCCTCGGCCCGGATGACATGCGAAATTTCAAAATCCTCGTCGTCCACCACGTTGGCCAAGTGATAAATGAAGGAGCCGTCCGCCCGCTGAATGACATGATCCTGCTCCGTCGCCCAGTCGAATTCAACACGGCCACGGATCAAATCGTCGATCACGAGTTTGCCCTCGCGCGGCATTTTGAGTCGCACCACGCCCTGCCGGCCCTCGGCCTGAAATTTTTGCACGTCGGCATCGGACTCCGCCATCCATTGTCGGCTGTACGTGAAGGTTTTTTTGTCGGCAATCGCTTGGTCGCGTTCGGCCTGAATCTCTTCCGGTTTCGCAAAATCCCGATACGCAAACCCCCGTTTCAGCAACTCTGCGACGGCGGCCTGATATTTGTCGTTTCGTTGCGACTGATAATACGGAGCATGTGGGCCAACACTGCGGCCAGCCACGCCGGGGCCTTCGTCCCATTCAATGCCGAGCCATTTCAGGCCGTGCAAAATCGGTTCGAGAGCTTCTTCGACGTTGCGATTCTGGTCCGTGTCGTCAATGCGGAGGATAAATTGGCCGCCATGCTTCTTGGCGAAAAGATAACAAAACAGCGCGGTGCGAACGCCGCCAATGTGAAGATAGCCCGTCGGACTGGGAGCAAAGCGTGTGCGAATCATGGGGAAATGATGGTGAGTGCATAACATATCAACGGTAACGCCGCTATTGTAAACGGAAACCAGTTTTGCTCAATGTATCCTTGCTGAATGCACGAAACTCGCTAGAATTGCGCATACGCTTGAATTGTCATTTCTTTCCCGAAAAGGAACCCCACCATGCCACGCTTCGTTCTTTCCGCACTCCTGCCGTGCTTGTTTTTCGGTGTCGTCTTTGCGTTTGCTCAAGAACAAGCCCCGGAAACACTTAAAACCGCGCCGGCGGTGTTGCGACAAGTGGCCGAAGCCCGAAAAGCCATCGATCTGCTTCCCGCCGATCAGCGTTTGGAGGCTTTGTTTCAATTGCTGTCGCTCCAGATAAATTTCGCGGACAAAGTACCCGCCCAAGAGACCATTTCGGCCATTTTGGACTTCGTGGCGCCCCTCGACAAGGAATTGACGCGGCAGCAGGCCCTCGAAGTTGTGGTTTACACTCAGGCGGAACTCGGCGAGTTTGACGCCGCTCTCGCAACGGCGGAAAAAATCTCAAAACCGGAGTCCCGAGCCGAAGTTTTGCTGGCCGTCGCCGAAAGCATGATGGAGAACGAAGATAGGAAAGCCGACGCTCAGTCCGTGCTGCGAAAAGCGGTGGCGGACGCCGTCACCGCGAAAAATGCCGCCCTCGAAGCCCTGAGCCGCACCCTGTTGGCACGAGAGCTGGCTCCCGCCGACAAACCCAACGCCGCCGCTCTGTTTCAAGAAGCTCGCAAAAAGGCCCACGAACTGGAGGCCGTCGAAGAACGCAATGTCGTCTCGCTGCTTATTCGCAACGAAATTGAAGCCGGCATGATTGACGAAGCGTTGGCCGTGATCGAAACGGTCGGTGACGAAGACATGCGGCGGGCCGTCACCGGTTACGCCGCCGTGGTTCTGACCAAAGAAGGAAAAAAGGCCGAGGCCGAAAAACTGCTGGCCGCCCTCAAGTCCGATGATGTACGGGGCAGCAATGTACGGGATAATGTTCTCGTGGGAATCGTCCGAGAAACGGCGGAAACGATCACGCTCGACGAGATTCTGAAACTGGCCACGGAGTTTGACTCTCCTGAACGCAAGGATTTCTTTTTTCAGGAAGCCATCAGTTCCATGCTCGACGCCGACCGATATGAACTGGCCCAAGAGCTGGCGGAGCAGATGCAGGACAGTGAAGAAATAGAGAGTGGATTGGCGATGTGGCTGGTACAAACACTGCTTGACGACCAAAAATTCGACGAGGCGCAAAAATTGATTGATGCTTTTGAAGACACGCCAGCCAAGCAGCACGCCACACGTTCGGTGTTGCTCGGCAGACTGCAAAACGGAATGGCCCCTGAAGAAGTCCAAAAACTCGCCGACGCCACGCTCAGTGCCGAAGAAAAGCAGCAGAAGGCCCAGATTCAAGAAGAAATCAACAAGGCACTGGAAATAGAATCACCCGAAGAGCGTGTGGCCGCCCTGTCGGAAATGATGCCATCGATGTTCGACTTTCTTGGCCTGAAAAAGACCTTGGACAGCGTACTGCAAGCCGTCGAAGAATTGAGCGACCCGGTGGCCGTCGTTGCTTACCGCCTTGAGTTTGCGATGATTCAGCAGTATCTGAATGATAAAGCCGGCCTCCAAAAAAACCTGTCGGCTTTGCTTTCGTTTATGGACGGCATTGAGGACATCAAAACGCTGGAAAATTTAGTGCCTGAACCGGAAGCAAGCCACACTCCTGATGCGCCGGTGGCCGCCCAAAAACCGGTCACAGAAGCCGACATCAAGAACCGCCTGTTTGAGATTTATTGTAATGTGGCCACGCTGCTCAACGAGACGGACGACGCCGATGGAACGAAAATGGCGTTGGCGGCGGCCCAAAAACTCGCCGACGCGGAAAGTGTGCCGATGAAAAAAGCGGGCAAAATGCTGATGCTGACGCAACTCGCGGCGTTTTTTGCCGGAAACTTTGAAAAGTGAACAAAGAAATTTGGAAAAAACCTCGATTTTGCGTGAAAGCCTATTGAGTTTTTCCGGTAGGGGCCTATGATAGGGCAGCATTAGACTGCGACTTCGTGTTACAGAACGTCGAGGTTGCCCCGTGTTTCCCCCCTACTTAAAAGGAAAAAATTATGAAAAAAGTATTCGCTTTGGGACTGATGGTTGTTTGCCTTGGTATGTTCTCTCTCGGTTGCGGCCCGAAAGCTGCTGATCCGGCTCCTGCCCCTCCGAGTAATTCTGGTACGCCAGGTACGAGCGAAGCGGCTCCCGCCGCGCCGGCTGAGACGCCTGCCCAGTAGTCTCCAACGTTGTCTCCCCGAAGTCCGAGGATTGAGCTGTGTGTGTATTCAGAATACAGAATCCTCGGCCCTCTTTGATTTTTATTGCATTTTCGGTGCTGCTAGGGGGCTTGGTCCCCGCTGCTGTGCATGCCGACGAAACGCTCCGGGTGACGGCGATACCGAGACAGGCCGCCTCTCCTTGGGAACGCCTGACGAGCGTGCATTGGTCCGGCGCGGCCCTGCGAGAATCGCTCGTTCGATTGGCCGACACCTATTCGTTTCATTTTTTGTTGGATCGGCGTATTGATCCGCAAGCATTGTTGGATTTCAAGGCCGACGATGAAGCGCTGGGAGCCATGCTGGCGCGACTGGCCGACGAACAGGGGCTGGGCTGCGTACTACTGGATGAAACAGTTTATATCGGCCCGAAAAATTCGGCGGAAATTTTGCCCCATCTTTTAGAACAGCCACCGGATCGCAGGGCATCGGGGCCAAATTATCGGATTCAAGCCGCGCTTCCTGCCGAGCCGAAAGCAATCTTGGAAGTGCTGGCGAAGCAGGCCGGCCTGACTTGGAAAAATCTCGAACTGTTGTCGCACGATCTGTGGGACGACACGGCCTTGTCCGGGACGGCGGAACAAATTTTGGTGCTGGTGCTGATCGGTTTTGAAAAAACGTGCGAAATCGATCTCAAAAGCAAAATCATCACGATTGTTCCGCTGCCGAATGTCGTTTCTAAAACACGCCCCGACAAGCAGTACACGGTCAAGAATACGGAAAAGCCGCCGTCAGAAAAGCCGGACGTGCCGCTGAGCCGCCGGCGTTTCACGCTCGCTGTGGAAGAGCAGCGTCTGGACACGCTCCTCGAATCGCTTGCCCGGCGGCTGGGCTTGGAATTGAAAATCGACGAGGAATCGCTGGCACAAAAAGGCGTTGCTCTTGACCGACGGGTTTCTTTGAATGTAAAAAACGCGACGGCCACCGAGCTTTTCCGAGCCTTGCTTCAGCCGCTGCATTTGCAATTCCGCATTCGTGCAAAAATAATCGAAATCAAATGACGGCCGCGCCTCGCGACCCAAACCGGACGACTCATGGTCTGCGTCCGCCGCGTCGACGGTCCCTGTTGTTACTAGAACTACCGGAACCTTCCGCGTAAGGCCCCGTGGTGGGCAGTGCTTTGGGGCCGGTTTGAGCGTCGGGCTTTTCGGTCGCCTCGGTGGCGGCTTCCGGTTCCGGCGCTCGGTTCTCGCCCGCATCATTGTTCATGGACGTTACCGCCGCCCCTCCCGCCGCAGGCAAGCCCTTTCGACGTGCGACTTCCCGCCGGGCCTGCTCTTCTTGTAACAGTTTCTGCTGGTCAAATTCTTGCAGCGACGCGAAAATTTCCGTCGCAATCGCCACGCCGTCGCCATTCCTGTCCAGAAATTCAAATTCACCGACGAGAGCTTCGGTCCAAGGCTGGCCCACGGCATATTCCGTCATGGTCAACTGCCCATCTTGATCTTTGTCGCGGTCAAAAAACCACGGCGGCAGCCCAGCCGGAATTCTCTCGTAGGCCGTCGATTGCCGGGTCGAAACGGCGGCGGCCCCGGTCGTCACCCCGGATTTCCCGCCCAAGCTGGCAATGATTTCCGTCATGGAAATTCGTCCGTCGATGTTCGTGTCCGCGGCATCGGGCTTGAATGGCAAATTGGAAGCCCACTCACCCTTGTCTTTGTCCAAAGTGCCATTCTTGTTTTTATCGTAACGATTCATGATGTCCCGGGCCGAACGCAAAATTTGGTCGGATTGGCTCAGCACGGGAGCGGTATTCTGCGTCGTGGCGGCGGCAAGCGTGGCGGCGGCCCTCTGCCCGAAAGCCGGAACAGGACTGGCGGCCTCGGTCGTTTCACCAAAATATGGCACGAGCGGATCAGTGGCGACGGACAACGAGGCGGCAGCATTTGTGGCGTTATTTCGACGCGGCTGCGGACTCCACGGATTCACCGGGTTGGAGCGGTTCGTCGGGGACGAATTTTGCCGGGCCAGCGCATTCAGATTGATATTGCCGTTAGGATTTCCGCCCATCCGCGTCACCATCATGGTGACAAAGCCACGCCGCTGTTCGGGAATCTCGTTCGGCTCCAAAACGCCGTTGCCGTTCGCATCCATGCCTCGCAGCATTCCCACCATCCGCTCATTCCGGTCTGTGCTGTTGTTACCGTTGTTGCGGTCACCACGACCTGGCCGGCCCGGATTTGGTCGGCCTTGCCAATTCTGCCCCGGCCCATTTTGCCACCCCATGCCACGATCTCCGCCTCGGCGTGGACGCTGGTCGTACTGAGCGATCTCCGGTGTCCTTGTTGGTGTCACCATCTCCTGCGCGACGACATTCGGAGTCGCAACGCTCATACAGTAAAACCAGCAGCAAAACCCAAGGCAACATCCCCACAAGCAGCCGAGCACTCCGTAACGGGTGAACGGGCATTGCGTGAAGAAGCGGCGTGTCAAACGTTTTTTTATCATGGTCATTTCCCCCAATTAGACTCAAGCCGTTTTGACTGTATTTCTGAAATACGGCCCAGTGACGTCATGTAGAGTAGCCACCCAGCGTTAGACCAACACTGGCCGCAGGGACTGAAGGGCAGTGTTTCGGGAAAATCAAACGCATATAACATACCCCAGCATACACATTACTGAACATTTTGGAGCCTGTCAATGTGTTGTTGCGTTTTTATCCGGTGTGTGACCGGGATTGTGCCTTGCTGGCCGTTCCGATTCATGCGATAATGCTGCAGAAATTTTATGCTTTCTCGATTACGGCCCTCCGCTTACTGGCCTGCTGGAAAATTTTGCCCCGAAGCCGCGACCAGACGCAGTGCAACGAAACAAAAGAAGCCGCACAGTATTTCAGAAATACCGCGCGCCAGAGGAAGTTCAAACTTCAAACAACGGGTCAAATTCTATTCGCGGACCTATAAGCCCATGAAAATTCTTTCCGTCCGTTTCACCAACCTGAATTCGCTGCCCGGCGAGACGTTTATTGATTTCACGGCGTCGCAGTTTGAAAGCAGCGGGATTTTCGCCATCGTCGGCCCCACGGGTTCCGGCAAGACGACCATCTTAGACGCGATCTGCCTCGCGCTGTACGGCCGCACGCCGCGGCTGAAAACCATCAGTGAATCGACGAACGAAATCATAACCTGGCATACAAATGAATGCAAGGCCGAGGTCGTTTTTGCCGTTCATCATGGTGGGAATCGGGGTGGGCGTTTTCTCTGTCGGTGGCAGCAGCATCGAACCCGGGCCGGTTCCAAAAAACCGTTCCGTGACCACGAGCATTGGATTATGGAGCCGGACGGTGATGACTGGCGGCCTCTGAACAGCAAGCCGAGCCAGACGGCGGGAATCGTCGCCGAGAAAACCGGCATGGACTTCGATCAGTTCACACGCTCCATGATGCTGGCCCAGGGCGAATTCACGAAATTTTTGGACAGCAATGACAAAGAGCGGGGCGAAATTCTAAAAAATATCACCGGCAAGGAGATTTACGGCAAAATTTCGATCAAAGTGCATGAACGAAACAAGGAAGCACAGCAGGAACTCGCGAAACTCGTGGAAAAATTGGGCGACGTTCAACTGCTGAGCGAAGAAGCGGAGAAAGAACTGTGCGAAAAACTAACCGGCCTTGAATCCGAGGCCCTGTCCGTTCAACAGCGGCTCGAAGCACTGCGCTCCGCCAAGCAAACGCGGGAGCAGCTTGATTCGTTGCGGCGAGAAGCGGAAAAGTTGGAGGCCGACTGGCATATTTTTGAAACGGAACGCAAGAATTTTGAACCTTCGGCGCGGCGACTGGACGCCGCCCGAAAAGCGAAAAGTCTGGATACGTCCTACGAAAAAAAACGCCTGCTTGTGATGCAGTGCGAGACGGCCCGAAATCAACTGCTGGAGGCGGAAAGTCGTCTTCCCAAGGCCGAAACCACGCTGACCGAAGCGCGACATGCGGAAACATCGGCCACGGAAAACCGCGATTCTGTACGCAAACGGCAGGAAAAAGAAGCACCGATCATTCGAGAGGCACGCCGCTTGGATGAGGCAATCAAGCATCTGGGCGAGGAACGAATCCGCTTGCGGCATCGTCTTCAGCAAGCGGAAAACACGGCGTGGCGGCTGACGAAAACGCTGGCTTCGTTGGACGGTGAGTTTTTGAAACTTTTTTCCGATCTTTCCTTCGCCGAAACGGAAAAGCGGGCCGTCGCTCAAGAACAGCAGACGCAAGCACTGTTGGCCGGCGGACGCTTTGACGACATTTTGGCACGTCAGCAGGAATGGAGTCGGCAAATCGCGGCGTGGGAAAAAACGCAAACTGCCCTCGAAGCGTTACAGGAATTGCAGCAAACCCAGCTCCGTTTAACCCAGCGAAAAGAAGATGCCCAACGGCAAGCGGCAAGCATTCGGTCCCGCCTCGAAGCGGAACACGAACAGTTGATCCCCCTGGAGCGAACCGTGCGCTCGCTTCGTGTGAGGCTCTCCATGTTCCCTGAAAATTTTTGCGTGGAAAATGCCCGAACCTTGTTGGTTCACGGCGAAGAATGTCCGCTGTGCGGTTCGCGAACACATCCTTTTGTCGACGAAAACGCCCCGGAGGCATTGACGCCCACCTTGGAGCTTGAAACGGCGGAACGTCTTCGTGACGAAACCAAACAGCGACTCCATGCTTACGAAATGGAGCAGGCCCAAAATACCGCCGAGCTTCGCCTCGTGGAAACGGAGTTGCAAAAAAATTCCGAACAGAAAAATAAATGTGAAACCGAAATCGCTGATCTGGTCCAGCCGCTTGAATGGACGGAGTCCCAAAAAATGACGGCCGCCGTTGCTGCGGAAAAAATAGACGGTCTGCAACAAGAAATGGCAACGATTTCCAACGACTTGGTGCAAGTTCGGGAAGAAATCGAGTGTTCACGGAACGAAGAAATCAGGCTCCGGGCGGCTCTCACGGCGGGCCGGGACATCAACGCGAGCATTGCAAGGGAAAAATCGCATCTCGAAAAATCGGGCGAGGAAATTGCCGGATTGACTTCGGAGCTGGAGACGCTGGAAGAAAAATATCAGACGGCGGAAAAGCGGCGAATCGAGTATTTCGGCGAACGCCACCCGGATGACGTGGAAAAACTGTTGGCCGACGATCTGGTGAAAGCGGAGCGGCGACTTTCGGACACGCAAAATGTCCGCTCGGCGGCGGAAACCGATTTGGCGAAAATTCGACAGCGGCGTGAATTGGCCCAGACCGCTTGCGAGGAATTGGATTTGCTGCGGAAAGAAGCGGAAACGGAATACCAAACACAGTTTCTCGGTTCCGGTTTTGATTCCGAAGCGGAATTTCTCGCCGCCCGGCTGGACGCCGACACCTTTCAGCATTTGGAAGATTCGGAAAAATCTTTGTCGCTGCAACAAAAGGAATTGGAAACCTTGCGACTGCGGAACGCGGAAGGCCGGTCACAGGCGATGAAAACGCAGAGCGAGGGAAATCAGGAGTATTACGCAAAATCAGTCGAGGAATTGACGGCCGACATGGAAACGCTGGAAAATCGGCAACGCGAATTTTTGACGGAGACCGGAACATTGCGAGAACAGATCAAACAAAACGAGGCCGCCAAGAAAACGCACGAACATATTCTTGAACAGAAAAGCAAGCAGGACGCCGCGTGCCAAATTTGGCATGAAATGGACCGTCTGATCGGTTCCGCCGACGGGGCCAAGTTTCAAAAATTCGCGCAAGGATTGACGTTTCGCACCATGTTGGCTCACGCGAATCAGCAGTTACAAAAAATGACGGACCGCTATCTTTTGACGCAGGCCGATGCCGTCAACAAGCCGCTGGAACCGGCGATTGTCGATACGTATCAGGCGGATGCGTTGCGAACGACGAAAAACTTGTCCGGAGGCGAACGTTTTTTGGTCAGCTTGGCACTGGCCTTGGGGCTTTCTTCGATGTCGAGCAACCGAGTGCGCGTCGATTCGCTTTTTCTCGATGAAGGTTTCGGTACGCTGGATGACCAAACGCTGGAGACGGCACTGGCCGTGCTCGAAAGTCTGCGGGAAGAAGGCCGGCAGATCGGAATCATTTCGCACGTTAAGGAAGTCCGGGAACGCATTGCCACGCAAATTCGACTTGTCCGCACGCGCAAAGGCATGAGCAAGGTCGAAACCACGGCGGTCGCGAACGACTGACCGTCCTCAAAAAATACCCATCTTGCAAAATACACGTTTTTTGTTCTAATAAGATTGAATAGCGCTTTGAATACGTCTGCCCTCAAGAAACCGTCAACTACCACCACTTATACCAATGTCAGAGCAAAATCCCGTCTCCCATGAGCATGAAGAACACACTTCGCAGGTCAGTCCCCGCATGACACTGGTGGCCATCGCCATTTTCCTGCTGCTTTGCGTCTACGGCGCGATGATCCACCAAGGCTTGCCGCAAAAATGGACCGGTATGGCCAACGCCGTGCATCCGGTAGAGCATGACGTGCACGCCGAGCCGGGGGTATCAGCCCACGGAGGCGAGGCGGAAGAATCTCATGCCGTGCCGAGCGTTGATCACGGCGTCAAAAAGCCGCATCCGCCCTATTACATGGTCGCTCCCTTCGCAATACTTTTGCTTTGCATTGCCCTTTTGCCGCTCATCAAGGCCACCGAGCACTGGTGGGAAAGCAACGCGAACCGCTTTCTTGTCGCCGCCGTGCTGGGCTTCATCACGCTCTGCTACTATTATTTCGCCTGCGATTTTCCCGTCGATTTGCACTGGCCGGCCCACCAAGTGATTGATCCGACCACGGCGGGCGGATTTGGCGTGACCGCAGCCGTGTTCACCAACGCCATCGTGGCCGACTACATTCCGTTCATCGTGCTGCTGTTTTCGCTGTTCACGATTTGCGGCGGCATTCGGATTTCCGGCGATTTGAAGGCCAGTCCGTTTGTCAACTCCGTGATTCTTTTGATCGGAGCCGTCTTGGCCAGCATCATCGGCACGACCGGGGCAGCCATGCTCTTGATTCGCCTTTTGCTCGAAACAAATCAGCAGCGAAAGTATAAGGTTCACACGGTCGTCATGTTCATTTTCTGCGTCTGCAACTGCGGCGGCTGCCTCACCCCGCTGGGCGACCCGCCGCTTTTTCTCGGTTATTTGAAGGGTATTGAGTTTACCTGGACGCTCTTTGCGCTTTGGCCGGCTTGGCTGTTTGTCAACGTGATCGTGATTGGTTTTTACTTCTTGTGGGACACGATTTGGTTTTATCCGAGGGAATCCAAAGAAGACAAAGTTGCGGACAATGCGGCCAAAACGAGCCTCAACATCACCGGCTTGGCGCTGAATGCTCCTCTGCTCGTCGGCGTGGTGCTGGCCGTCGCGCTGTTGGCCCCGACGAAAATGGTGCCGGGCACGGAGTGGTACCCGTGGTATTTCCTGCGTGAAGCGGTGCAACTCGGACTGTGCATGATCTCGCTATTTTTCGGCAGCCGCGCGATTCGCAAGGACAACGCGTTCAACTTTTTGGCCATCGGCGAAGTGGCGGCCCTGTTTTTCGGCATTTTTATCTGTATGCAGGTTCCGCTCCAGATTTTGAACTTTGAGGGCAAAAACCTCGTGGCTGCCGTACAGGAAAAAACCGGCGCGGACGAAAAGCAACTGTTCTTCTGGTCGACGGGCGCGCTTTCCTCCGTGCTGGACAACGCCCCGACGTACGTGGTGTTCATGGAAACAGCCAAGTCGCTGTCGCCGAACACCGTGGAAGAACTGAAAAAGGACCCGAAATGGGGTCCGGAATACGAACAGGGCAACATGATCGCTGTGGGCAACACGGGCTTCATTGATCATTTCCTGCTCGTGGCCGTCGCGCTGGGGGCGGTGTTCATGGGCTCAATGACGTACATCGGCAACGGCCCGAACTTCATGGTCAAGGCGATTGCGGAGCAGAGCGGCGTGAAAATGCCCAGCTTTTTCGGCTACATGGTCTATAGCTGTTTGATTCTGCTGCCGATTCTGGTGGTGATGACGCTTATTTTTCTATAAAATACCAACTGTCGTAAGATGAAAAATCCCAACGAGCACCGCCGAGGATATCGGCGCTGTTTTCAACGATGAAGAAAAGTAACGAAGACCACGGAGGTCCTTTGACACCGACATCGGAAAAAGCGAAGCAGTATATCTACGTCGTCCAAGCGTCCTTGGAGCCGGGCAAATGTAAAATCGGCAAGACCAATGACCTTGAGCGGCGGCTGAAAGAATATAACAGCATGACTGGCAAGTCCAAGGACAACGTGTACCAGTATCTATTTTCCGCCGAAGTCAAAAATATGACGAAGTTGGAGAATGAGATCAAAGTTATGTTTCTTCATCTCCGTGAAGAGGCAAGCAAAGAAATCTACTTTTATAATTCCGCTCTGTTCAAAGGTTATGTCGAGTTTATCAACGCACACAAACTGTTTGTCAAAGAAACGTTTATTAAAGTGGAGGAGAAAAAACAGGTCGTAAAAATAGTATCGAGAACAACACCGTCGCTTGAAGATCGAGGTCTCTCTCCCAAAGACGTGCTCCAAAAGGCCCAAAAGGTCAACAACGATGAATTCTACACGAGATACGAAGATGTTGAAAAAGAATTCTCCATGTATCCCAAAAAGATTTGGAAAAACAAGACCGTGTTTTGCAATTGCGATGATGCGGTAGACGATGACGAGCGTAACACGTCGGCCTTTTCGCTCTATTTCATACAGAATTTCCATGAGCTGGGCTTGAAGAAACTGATCTGTACTCATTACGACGGCGTGGTTGATCTTTTCAATCAAGGGGCAAAAGGTTATATCTTTACCAAAGTCGGTTATAAGGAAATTAAGGACTTTCCCAAAGGTTATAACGGCAGTTTCGACCATCCGCTGTCGCTGAAGATTCTCGAAGAAGAGGCCGACGTTGTCTGCACCAATCCGCCGTTTTCGAGAGCGATCGATTATTGGGAGACGGTCATTAAAAGCGGAAAGAAGTTTTTAATTGTCTCGAATATAGCAAATCCTATTACCAAAGCATATATTCCCTACTTCAAAGAGAATAGAGTCTGGGCAGGATACCACAGGATCGATTATTTTTTGAATCCCAAAAAGGAACTTGTGGAAGCATCGGGACACTGGTACACCAATTTTCCGATAAAAAATAGACCGAAATATAAACATTTGAAAATCATGCCGCTCAAAGAGATACCGGAAAAATACAAGCGGTACGACGATTCTAAGACTTTGTTAGTGGACCACTGTTATATTCCCAGTGATTACAAAAAACCGTTTGCCGTATCAGCCCGGTCCATACTTAATGGTTTACTGGAAAAAGGATACAAAATTGTGGATAAAAATGCCGATTACATAGCCTTTGTCAATGGAAAGCAATGCTTTAGACGAATCTTGGTGCAGAAAGAGCAAGAGGGGTGAAAATGCTAGCGATAATCACCCCATCGCTTGAAGATCGCGGACTTTCTCCAAAGGATGTCCTCCAAAAAGCCCAAAAGATCAACAATGATGAGTTCTATACACGATATGAGGATGTGGAAAACGAACTGTCGATGTATCCCAAACGCATTTGGAAAAACAAGACCGTGTTCTGCAACTGCGACGATGCGGTGGACGATGACGAACGAAACACGTCGGCCTTCTCGCTCTATTTCATACAGAATTTCCATGAACTAGGTTTGAAAAAGCTGATCTGTACTCATTACAGCGGTGTGGTGGATTTGTTTAACCAAGGAGCCACCGGTTACATTTTTACCAAAGTCGGTTATAAGGAAATTAAAGACTTTCCCAAAGGCTATAACGGCAGTTTCGACCATCCGCTGTCGCTGACAATGCTCCAAGAAGATACAGACATTGTCTGCACGAATCCGCCGTTTTCGAGAGCGGCGGATTTTTGGGACATCACTATCAAAAGCGGCAAAAAATTCCTGATTATTTCTAATATCACCAATCCGATC
>QMCE01001424.1_pt1 | contig 13099 bp, 7 predicted proteins | sample 1821851 | NCBI WGS metagenome assembly QMCE01 (sample SAMN09453174, study PRJNA476694) | Termite gut metagenome, whole genome shotgun sequencing project. | isolation source: worker | host: Odontotermes sp. | place: South Africa:Pretoria | collected 2016-01-28 | reverse complement strand
GGAACAGGTATGGAGCACAAATCTTAAGGTTGGCCAACCCCGATCTGCGCTGGGAGCAGAAGTTAGACACCAATGTCGGATTCGATCTTAAGATGTGGGATAGATTTATGATGACTTTCGATGCATATATTTCGACCACGAAAGACCTCGTCACGCCATTGAGCTTGCCAACGTCGATGGGTTATGCATACACTTATATGAATGTCGGAAATGTCAGGAACAGGGGTATCGAGGCGAACATAATCTATCGTCTGATAGACAGAGACGACTTCTATCTCAACCTCACCGGCGGAATATGGATAGGTGACAACGAGATCATAAAAATCTCCGACGACATGAGAGAATTCAACGAATCGGTGGATTCGGAGTTCGATCAGAAATATCAGGATAACGACGACGGCACGAAGACACCTCTACCGTTGCGCCAGAATACTGCTGTCAAGTATATCGAGGGTGGCCCCATGTCGCCGGTCATGGCCGTTAAATCTTATGGTATCGATCCGCAGACGGGCTTGGAGGTATTCCTCGACAGATTTGGCAATCCCACCTACAACTGGAGTGCCGCCGACCAGATCATCGCCGGCGACTCGAAAGAGAAATATCGCGGCAACGTAGGCTTCAATGGCGAGTGGAGAGGCTTGGGGATGAGCGTTATTCTTCGCTATATGGGCGGCGGACATATGTATAACCTGACACTGGTGAAAAAGGTCGAGAATATAGATATAAACAACAATGTCGACCGCAGGGTATTCACCGGCCGCTGGACAGAAGACAACAAGAATGCCCCCTACAAGGCGTTCAGAGTGTGGAATGAGGAAAGGGGCTCGTGGGATACTGCACCCAATACCCAGCCCACAACGCGTTTTGTCCAGAAACGTAACGAGTTCGACATAGCGGCAGTTACCATTTATTACGATCTGGGTCGTTTGGCTGCATTCAGTAATATGGGTTTCAGGGCGCTGCGTTTGGGATTCAACATGAACGACATCCACAAATTTTCGACCATCGAGATCGAGCGTGGTACTAAATACCCATTCGCACGTACGATGTCATTCTCACTGTCTGCCCAATTTTAATACTTGACGACTATGAATAAATATATCAAAATAGCACTTTTATTGTTGCTGACATCGGGAGTATTCGTCGGTTGCGGCTTTTTCGATGTTAAGCCAAAAACAGAGGTCAGAGCTACCGATATGTTCGAAGATGAACTGGGATTCTGGGATGCTCTTACGGGAATTTACATCAACATGGGCGGCGAATATGCCTATGGCGCCGATCTGTCGTGGAGGGCGATCGAGTTCATGGGGTGGAACCATGCAAACAGCTCGTCGGCTTCGGGTAGTTATTTCGACCTCCAGATGAATGACTATACGGCCGCCAAAGCCGAAAATTTTGTCAACAGATCGTGGGCGAGACTCTATAATATCATTGCCGAGGCCAACTATTTGCTCGAGGCATTGGAGGAGTATGGCCATGTGCTGAAACCCCATGTATATGACAATATCAAGGGGCAGGCGTTGGCTATCAGGGCTTTTTGCCATTTCGACCTGATGAGGTTGTATGCCCAGGGGAATCTGACCTACGATCCGGCACGTGATGCGACGTTGGCCCTGCGCTCTATCCCTTATGTGAAAAAATATAGCATACACATTACGCCCCAGAAGTCTTATGGCGAGACATTACAGATGGCGATGGACGATGTGACTGATGCGATAGAGCTGTTCGAAGCGGCCGACAATGTTCCCCGCGAGGATCGTGTACCCGTAGTTTACACCAACATGAACCGTTTTTCGGCCAAACTTCTGGCAGCGCGCATAGAGCTATGGAGAGGGAACCTCGCGGAAGCTTTGGGGTACGCCATGGAACTTGTCGAGGAGACAGAAAGATCGGATTCTTCATTCAAATGGGCGACCGATGTTGCTACCGATAACTCGGGGCTTTTCCAGAGAGAGTTGATGTTCTATATCACCGTTGATAATCTGTACGATCTTACCGAAAGATCGTGGGATCCGAACTCGAGAGACTGGTTGGTTGGTCCTTCTTTGAATTCGGTACACGAGGGCCTTTACCGTATAGGTACGCCGGGCGACAACCCTGCACTGGAAGTCTCGACTGCCGATTTGCGCTTGAATAGTTGGTATATCGACGACAGGCTAAATACCGATGACCCTGCCGTATGGTCGACTAAAATACGAAGGGCGGGAGTAGGTAGCCAGATGCAGAGGAATGTCAATACGATCGTGCCGCTGATGAGAATGTCGGAGCCATTTCTTATCGCTGCCGAGTGTTTGGTAACCACCGATCCCGAGGCTGCCATAGGTCTTGTGAACACTGTTCGGGCCAAGCGTAATAACTCGCGCGATAACTATGTTCCAGCGACTGTTACGGAGGAGGAGCTCCGCGAGGTGATCATGTATGAGCAGGCTCGCGAATTTGTGCAGGAGGGTCAGGTGTTCTTTATGTATAAGCGTCTTAATACCACATATCCCATAAATACGCTCAACACCAGCAACCCGATGAATGTAGACAGATATATGTTGCCCTATCCCGATATAGAGACCGATGTGTCAGGGCATACTAACGAGTAAATACCGGAGCAAGATGAAAAAAATCTTAATGATATTGGCACTCGTTGCAGTTGTGGCGAGTTGCAAAAAAGACGAAATAGACATGTTCGACCCGAACCACCAGATGATTCGGTGGACACAGTCTTTTAACGGATTTTCGTTCAGAGATAATCCTGCCGGAGGCGAGCTCCGCATTCCTTTCCATGTTGTGGGTAACGTTGCCGATGTGGATCGCCATGCAGAGTTCGACATTATTATGAGGAATTCGCAAGGCGAGGATATGACCACTTTCCCGTTGAACCGGTTCGAGATCGTAAGTGCGATCGTTCCGGCGGGCGAGGTCGAGGGTGAGTTGGTGATCAGGTTCGAGCGCCCTGTTGCAGGCGAGGTAGACGATCCCGACGACTTTGAGACGCATCTGTTGCTTACGACTGCCGATGGTGGCGATTTCTACAAGGGACCCGAAGTCAGCCAGGCGATCGACATAAGGAATCTCGACATCACGGTTTCGACATATCTCGTAAGACCCCAGTCGTGGCCCAGTTGGCAAGCCGGAGGACCGGGATACTTCAGCTCGTCGTACTACCAGTTTATTATCGACAATATGGACGGCGAAGAGGGTTTCTCGAGCGAAATTCGCGAATTTCCGTTCACATATGTTGTCGAGGGTGTAAATAACGACCAAGTGTGGACGGTACAACAGAGAGTCGACTTCCTCTCCACTCTGGAGGATAAGGTGGCGTCCTTTAACAGTGCAAATCCCGAGACCCCGCTGACCCACGATTCGGGCGAAGCAAAGGGATTTTTGGTCGATGTGGGCCGATGGACTTATCAGTAACATTATAAAAAACGAATGAATATGAATAGATATATTTTGATGATACTGGCTTGTGTCTTTATAGTAACATCGTGCTATAAAGACGACAGTACGCGCGCGGATTATTCGCTGCTCGAGACCAGTGTCAAGATAGAAGGTTCGACTTACCTGTTCTGGAAGACCTCGACAGAGGATGAACCCTATGTGGTGAATTTTACTCCGGAGCTCAGTTTTTCTAAAATTGTCGATGGCGCAGAGGTTGTGACGCAATTCACCGAGGAAGACTACGACAAGTATGATTATCGTTGGCGTATAGCAAGGACTGCAGGCTTGACTGTGAGCGACACTCTTATGTATACGATAAGCGAACAGCGCGAGATCGAGGACTTTCTCGTAGAGTACAACCCCGATTCTCCGTATGTAGTGCATTTGGAGTTGGTCGAGAAGGCCACCGGGATGCGCCAGTTCCTGACATATTATGCCTATATCGGAGCTTCGGGCGGTATAGGCGAGGGTTTGTTGCTGGCCGATACCCGTGACGGAGGCACGACTTCTGACATTTCGCTGCTCAGGGCGTATCCGTGGGCCACGCGAGATACGGAACTGTCGGACCACGAGGACGGAGCGATGCCGATGCCTATTATCCTGAACGATCTTTACAGCAAAAAGAATGGCGGAGCCAAGTTGCCGGGGCGCGTGTCGTCGTTGATATATGTTTATTATACCAATGCGGCGTATCGAAGTGTTGATCTGGTCGTAGATGGCAAGCACGTTATTCGCCTTAACGATGCAGATTTCGTAGAGACCGGCAGGGATGCATCCCTCTTCAACGGAGGAGTGTTGCCCTCGCCGTTCAATCCCCAAAAGATCACTACCCAGTCGTTTATAATGAGCTATCAGAAGGCCGTACTTATAAACGACAACCAATTGTACGCATATCAACAAAACAATACTGTCGAGAACCTGTTCTTGCCGATAACCGGGCAGACCGTCGAGATTGACGAAGACTCTGCAGTAACAGCCATCCATGGCGGAAGGCACGGACAATATTACGACAAACAGAATGGTCGGATAGTAGGTTTGTTCAACGGCGGAGGTACTATGCTGTACGATCTTTTCGGAAAATCCGATGAAGCCGCTGCTTTCGACTGGGATAACTTGCCCGATTTCGACTGTCTCTATTCGGGTATATGGTGCTATGGCTACAACTATGGGTATGGTGGCGATATAGAACCTCCGCAAACGGTATGGATACTCGAGAAAGGCGGCCATCGCTATGCCTATGTCTTTAGTCTCGGTACAGGTACGGGCACTGCCAATAAAACACGGGGGTCGAAAATATACGATATGTCGGGATATACCGATTTCGACCAATCTACAATCTGGGCAAACTCGTACATTACCACCCGAAATAACTATGGAAACACGAACCAGAGCCAACCGGAGTTGTACTATGCCGTGGGCAACAAGATCTATTGTGCGATCCTGCCCTACGGAAGTTCGAGCGCAAGGCCCGAATCGAAACTGGTATTCGAGTTCCCCGAGGGCGAGGATGTGACCACTATGCGTTGGCACATAGAGTATGGCTACAGCTCTCTGTTCTCGGCGTGGAATGGCGATAACCCTGTGTGGTTTACCGGAAACTCGTGCAACAATCTGCTGACCGTGGCGACATGGGATGGTACCGATGGCAAGATATATGCTATTCCGCGCATATTCGCCGGTGCCGGCCAGTTGCTGAACGATCCGCAGAACCCCGAGAACCCCCTCGTTTTCCAACAGGGCGGCTTCGGAGAGATCACAGCGATCTTCCCCAGACAGAGGTACTAACAGATAATGTTCGTTTTGTAAAACCGTCCTCATAAAAGGGGACGGTTTTTTTATTATCTTTGCACGCATAGCTTGTTTTTATACTCCTTTGCCATGTCCCGATCAGGGTTAATAAACTTCATAACAAATGACTATCTCGCTTAATTGGCTCCGTGATTATATCGATACCGACCTCTCGGTAGACGAAATTTCTGTCATATTGACCGATCTGGGTCTCGAAGTCGACCGTTTGGAGCGGCGCGAGGGTGCGCCGGGTGGTCTTGCGGGCGTGGTCGTGGGTCATGTGCTTACGTGCGCGAAGCATCCCGCTGCCGACCGGTTGAGTGTTACCACGGTGGATGTGGGCTCCGGCGAGCCGCTGCAGATAGTGTGCGGCGCTCCCAACGTGGCGGCGGGGCAGAAAGTACTCGTGGCAACGGTAGGCACGCAACTGGGCGAGGACTTCAAGATCAAGCGGAGTAAGATCCGCGGCGTGGAGTCGCTGGGTATGATCTGTGCCGAGGACGAACTGGGGGTCGGAACCAGCCATGACGGCATAATGGTGCTGCCCGAAGATGCTGTGCCTGGCACGCCGGCGAAGGATGCACTGGGACTGGGAGACGACTGGATCATTGAGATTGGACTTACCCCCAACAGGGTTGATGCGGCGTCGCATTGGGGTGTGGCGAGAGATCTGGCGGCGTGGGCGAAGGTGCATGGCAGGGCGGTTGAGTTGCGTCTGCCGAATGTCGAGGAGTTTGAGCCAGTGCGTGCCCGCAGGATAGATATAGAGGTGCAGGATCCGCAGGCTGCCCCGCGATACACAGGGCTGACGATCGACGGAGTGAAGATAGGCCCGTCGCCGGAGTGGCTGCAAAAGCGATTGAGGGCGATAGGACTGACTCCACATAATAATGTTGTTGATGTGACCAATTATGTGCTCCACGAGGTCGGGCAACCGTTGCACGCATTCGATGCAGACAAGATCGAGGGAGGCACGATCGGGGTGCGCACGTGTCCAGAGGGAACGAAATTTACAACTCTCGATGGTGTAGAGCGTACTTTGGCAGCCGACGACCTGATGATATGCGATGCCGTGAAGCCGATGTGTATCGCCGGTGTTTACGGAGGTCTCGATTCGGGTGTTACGGAGCAGACCACGTCGATCTTCCTCGAGAGTGCCTATTTCGATCCCGGGTATATCCGACGCACGGCGCGGCGACATGGACTGAATACCGACGCCTCGTTCCGCTATGAGCGTGGTGCCGATCCGAATATCACGATATGGGCCCTTAAGCGTGCAGCGATGCTAATAGCCTACACTGCCGGAGGCCAGGTGTCGGAACCGGAGGATATCTATTCGCAGAGGATAGAGGATTTTTACGTCGAGTTGTCGTATGACAGAGTCAACAGGTTGACGGGCAAGGAGTTGTCGTCCGAAACGGTGAAGCAAATACTTGAGGCGCTCGAGATGCGTATCGCGGGAGAGGATGCCGCGGGGTTGAGGGTTTTTGTGCCTCCGTACAGGGTCGATGTGCAGCGTGAGGCCGATCTTGTAGAGGAGATACTGCGTATTTACGGCTATAACAACGTGGAGTTGCCCAAGAGCCTCCACTCGACGATCGCATATGCGCCGAAGCCCGATGTGCGCACCCTGAGGAACCAGGTTGCCGACTTCCTCACGGCCAACGGCTTCAACGAGGCTATGAGCAATTCGCTCTCTCGCGAGGCGTATTATCAGGGGTCTGCGAGCTATCCGTTCGAGAGATGTGTAAAGATACTGAACCCGCTGAGCTCCGACCTCGGGGTGATGCGCCAAACGCTGCTTTTCGGTGCAATGGAGGCCGTGCAGCTCAATATCAACCACCGCAACCCGAACCTGAAGTTGTATGAATTCGGGAATGTGTATAGTTTTAGTGCGGCGACTGAGGGCGATCTGTTGGCGCCGTACACTGAAAATTCGCACCTTGCATTGACGGTTACGGGTGTTGCGCGTGCGGTATCGTGGAATGCTGCCGCAGAGCCTGCCGACTTTTTCTACCTGCGCGGGGTGGCCGAGAAACTGCTGGGTAAGTTCGGTGTGGATATCTACTCGCTCGACGCGGAGGAGATGAGCAACGATATCTTTACGGGTGGATTGGCCTTCTCGATCGTCGGAAAACCACTGATGAAGATGGGTGTCATAGCGCCGCAGTTGTCGGCCAGGTTCGATGTCAAGCAGCCTGTGAGCTATTTGGAGATTGATTTCGGCGTATTGTTGGAAGCCACGAAGAACCACGCGACGCAAGTCGAGGAGCTGTCGCGATATCCAGATGTGCGTCGCGATCTGGCGCTGTTGGTCGACAGTTCGGTGACGTTTGCGGCGTTGCGCGAGGCGGCATTCAAGGCAGAGAAGAAGGTACTGCGGCAGGTGGCGCTGTTCGATGTTTATGAGGGCGACAAGTTGCCGGCCGGAAAGAAGTCGTATGCACTCGCCTTCACGCTTGAAGACAAGACGCGTACCCTGACCGATAAAGACATAGAGCGCATAATGACCTCAATCGCCGTAAGGTTGGAAAAGGATTGTGGGGCAGTTATTAGAAAGTAATCGCAGAATTACCTACGTTTCCGTAATACTGCATTGGAAGAAGGATTGCGAGGTAGTGGTGCGAAAGTAGTTGCGGCATTTATAGACTGCGTTATTTGTTGATAGACAGCGAGTTGTCGGTTTGTGCAGCCGGCATGAAACACGGCCATGACATGTGCGCTCGAAGCAATATGAATACTTTGGGCGTTAGCGCAGCTGACATAAAGTACGGTCATGACGCGAAATATTCGCAGGGGTTGTTTAAGACTTCTACAAACGAAACGGTAAGATTCCTGCGATTGGTTACACGGGGAGTCCCGCGAGCCCGGGAAGAAGACTTTAAGTAAGGTAATGATATATGTTTGCAGTCGGTAAAATAGATTATTAATAATTCATCACTAAAATATATGGAGAAAATTCTGATACTCGATTTCGGATCGCAGTACACGCAGCTCATCGCACGACGGGTGCGCGAGTTGAACGTCTATTGCGAGGTGTACCCCTACAATAATTTCCCCGCTTTGGATGCCTCTGTCAAGGGGGTGATCCTGTCCGGCAGCCCATGGTCGGTGAGCGACAAAGAGGCTCCGCAGCCCGATCTGACGCACATAAAAGGCAAACTTCCGCTACTGGGAGTGTGCTATGGTGCGCAATATCTGGCGCAGAAATTCGGGGGCGAAGTGGCTGCGAGCGGAACAAGGGAGTATGGCCGTGCAATGCTCACGATAACGGATAAAGATCAGCTGTTGAAAGGCCTGTCGTCGCCCACGCAGGTGTGGATGTCGCATGGCGATACGATCGTGAGCATACCGTCGGACTACCGCGTTATAGCCTCGACCGACGAGGTGAAAGTTGCGGCGTATCGGATCGAGGGCGAGCAGACGTGGGGGATCCAGTTCCATCCCGAGGTGTACCACTCTACAGAGGGTGCGACGTTGCTCCGGAATTTCGTGGTCGATATTTGCGATTGCGAGCAGACTTGGACGCCCGCATCGTTCGTCGAGGAGACTGTGGCGGCGCTGAAGAAACAGATCGGAGACGATAAGGTGGTGCTGGCGTTGTCCGGAGGGGTCGATTCTACGGTCGCCGCGGTGTTGCTGGACAAGGCTGTCGGCGATCGGTTGACCTGCATCTTCGTGAACCACGGACTGCTGCGCAAGGGCGAGTTCGAGCAGGTGCTCGAGGCGTACAAGGGCATGGGTCTGAACGTGATAGGCGTCGATGCGAGTGCGCGCTTTTTGGGCGACCTCAAGGGAGTCGTCGAGCCCGAGGCGAAGCGTAAGATCATAGGTCGCGATTTTATAGAAGTGTTCGACCAGGAGGCCCATAAGTTAAAGGATGTCAAGTGGTTGGCCCAGGGCACTATCTATCCCGACGTAATAGAATCGATATCGGTCAACGGTCCGTCGGCAACCATAAAGTCGCATCATAATGTGGGTGGACTGCCCGAGAAGATGAACCTTAAGATCGTGGAGCCTCTGCGTCTTTTGTTCAAGGATGAGGTGCGAAGGGTAGGGCGCCAGTTGGGAATTTCGAGCGTACTCTTGGGCAGGCATCCGTTCCCGGGTCCGGGTCTTGGAATCAGGATCGTTGGCGAGATTACTCCCGAGCGTGTCGAGATATTGCAGAATGCCGACAAAGTCTTCATCGACGGATTGCGCGAATGGGGCCTCTATGACGATGTTTGGCAGGCGGGGGTTATGTTGCTTCCGGTGCAGTCGGTGGGTGTGATGGGCGATGAGCGCACTTATGAGAGTTGTGTGGCGCTGCGTGCCGTGAGCTCTACGGATGGTATGACGGCCGACTGGGTGCATCTGCCTTATGACTTTCTGGCCAAGATGTCGAGCGAGATCATCAACCGTGTGCGTGGTGTGAATCGCGTGGTGTACGACATCAGCTCGAAACCGCCCGCAACTATCGAGTGGGAGTAGTTTTTGCGAAGTGTCGGATCGGCGCTGCGAGTGAATTTGCCGTTGCCTTGGCATACGAATAAGTTCGTATGTCTGGAGTTTCAGGATGATTTGCTTGGCAGGGCCGATCTTCCTTTAGGGGGGATGGCGTCGTTGCTGCATCTGTGAGTATATAGTCGCGCGAGGGGGCATGTGTAGATCTTGAACGTATACTTTTTTGCTTATAGTAAAAGCATTCATCATGCCGTCGCCGGGATATGCGAGTCGGCTATCAAAGAGGTGATTTGAGCTACAACAGGTCGTGCAAATTGCCTGCTGTAATTTTCGGCTTACATTGCTATATATTCTAATCGTTGTCGGCCGAACGCACCTTGTTCATGGCGCTATTTTGGCGCTCGATGCTCTCGATGTGTATTGCGTCGAGGATCGTGCGTACGAACTCTGAGCTTAGGCCGAGCGCCGCGGCACGAGCGCCGATATTATCGACTATGGAGCGCCATCGCTTGTCTTGCAGGATTGCCACATCATGGCTCTTTTTCTCGTGTCCGATGCTCTCGGCGATGTCCATTCGGCGACTTAGGAGGGCGAATATCTCGGTGTCGATGCGGTCGATCTCATTGCGCAGATCCTCTAACCGGCGGGTGAACGAAGGATCGTTGCCACGCCCGTCGCGCCACTGCAATGATGATAAAATCAGACCTAACTCATCGGGAGTGATCTGTTGCGAGGCGTCGCTCATCGCCTCCGACGGATGAATGTGGCTCTCGATCATCAGGCCGTCGTAGCGCAGGTCGGCAGCCGTTTGGGCTATCTCGGCAACATATTCTCGGGCGCCGCCCATGTGTGATGGGTCGCATAGCATTGCCGTTTCCGGGAACCGCGTGCGCATCTCGAAGGCGAGGTTCCACATAGGGGCATTGCGGTATTTCGCACGCCCATAGCACGAGAATCCGCGGTGCACGAGGATCATATTGCGAGACTCGAAGCCGACGGCGCCGAATCTCTCGACAGCCCCGCTCCATAGATCGACATCGGGATTCACGGGGTTCTTGATCATGATCTTCACATCGACACCGCGCAGTGCATCGGCAATCGCCTGTACTGCGAATGGGCTGACAGTGGTCCGCGCACCGAGCCACAGGGCGTCGACTCCGTGTTTCAGGGCACTTTCGATATGATGTGGACTCGCTACCTCTACCGCCGCCGGGAGGCCAGTCATTTGTTTCGCCTCTGCCACCCATGCCAGACCTCGCGCACCCACACCCTCGAAAGAATCGGGTTTCGAGCGCGGTTTCCACACCCCGATGCGCAGCATATCGACTTTCCCGACCAGCGCCATACATGTGTCCAGAACCTGGCGACGGCTCTCGGCACTGCACGGCCCGGCAATGATAAACGGCTTTTTCATAACAACAAAGATAGCGATTAATGCTTGACAGACACATCGCCGATCGGCGAATAACCATCGACAGTTAATAATTAACCACTATTTTTAGTATCTTAGCAGAATGAAAAACGAGTACATGCCGTTTGTCGATCGGTTGATCGACTTGGCGATTTTGGAGGATATTGGCGATGGCGACCATACGTCGCTGGCCTCGATACCGGCCCATGAGCGCGGCCGCATGCAGTTGTTGGTAAAGGATCGCGGGGTGATCGCGGGGATTGAGGTCGCGCAGATGGTGTTCGGCAGACTCGATCCCGGAGTGCGTTTTGAGCAGATCTTGGATGACGGTGCGCAGGTTGAGCATGGCGATGTGGCGTTTTATGTCGAGGGCAGCGTGATCTCGCTGTTGCAGGCCGAACGTGTGGTGCTCAATATTATGCAGCGAATGAGCGGCGTGGCGACACAGACGGCACACTATACCGAGCGTCTTAAAGGACTGAAAACCAAGGTACTGGATACTCGCAAAACTACTCCTGGCATGCGTGTTCTGGACAAAATGGCTGTTGCACTCGGTGGCGGCGAGAACCATCGTATGGGTCTTTTCGATATGATACTGCTGAAGGACAACCACATAGATTTTGCCGGTGGTGTGCGCGAAGCGATAGACGGAGTGCATAAATATCTGAAAGAGAAGGGATTGCAGTTGCCCGTCGAGGTCGAAGTGCGCACGTTGGACGATATCGATAAGGTGCTGGCGGCGGGAGGTGTCGACAGGATCATGCTCGACAACTTTTCGCTGGAACTCACGCGTGCGGCAGTGACTAAGATCGCGGGGTGTATCCCGATAGAGTCGAGCGGCGGTATCACTCTCGAGACCCTGCGCGAATATGCCGAGACGGGGGTAGACTATATCTCGGTCGGTGCACTGACACATCAGATACGGAGCCTCGACATGAGCCTAAAAGCGATTACGAAATGAGATATTTATTTGCATTTTTATGCGCGACGATCGTATTTTTTGCGACGGATGTGAGTGCGCAATATATGTTCGATTACGCCGATATTGCGGCAGGTAAATTTGGGCAACGGACGGTGTCAGGTGTGCGTTCGATGGCCGACGGCGAGCACTATACCGTGAACGCAGGTGGTCGTAAGATCGAAAAATATGCCTATAAAACGGGTGAAAAAATAGCGACTATATTCGAGTCGGATGATGCATTCGACGATTATGTGTTCAGTCCTGATGAGCGGAAAATATTGATTATCAGTGATAGAGAGGCTATATATCGACGTTCATCGAGGGCCACGCATAGGGTTTATGATATTGCATCGGGTTCGCTCGAGAGGCTTACTGACGAGGGACGTGAGCAGGAGGCAACATTCTCGCCCGATGGTCGGCGGATCGCCTTTGTACGCGAGAATAACATATATTATGTCGATCTTGCGACCCGGGAATTGCATCGCGTTACAAGCGACGGACGTCTGAATCAGATCATTAACGGCCATACCGATTGGGTATATGAAGAGGAGTTCGAGTTTACGCGCGCGTTTGAGTTTTCGCCTGACAGTCAGTCGATTGCGTGGTTGCGTTTTGATGAGACTGAGGTCCCCGAGGCTTCGATCACGCGCTTCGCCGGGCATCTACACCCAGAGATATATACTTTTAAATACCCCTGTGCCGGTGAGCGCAATTCGACGGTCGGGATTGATATATTCAATATGAACGATGGTCGTCAGACGACGGTCGATGTCGGGCAGGAGGGCGGTGAGGATGGAGCCGCCGGCCACGTATTGGAGGGCGGTGATGCTTATCATCACCAAAAGCTGGGTGATGACGCTGAGGAAGCGGGTGCGCGGCCCGAACATGGCGCCCATCATTTCCGGTATGGTGCGGGCGGACATGCGGCGGAAATGCCGGGCCACGGTCAGGCCCACGATGATGCCGCCCAGGCCCCAGGCCGCGTTGTACCAGCCGGCCGAAAGCCCCTGGGTATAGGCCCTTTCGGCCACGCCCACGGTGGAGGCGCCGCCCACGGCCAG
>QMCE01001423.1_pt1 | contig 13101 bp, 10 predicted proteins | sample 1821851 | NCBI WGS metagenome assembly QMCE01 (sample SAMN09453174, study PRJNA476694) | Termite gut metagenome, whole genome shotgun sequencing project. | isolation source: worker | host: Odontotermes sp. | place: South Africa:Pretoria | collected 2016-01-28 | reverse complement strand
CATGATCCGCTGCGTGGATTCCCGCCCGTGAATATGCGGCGAGGGCGATATAAGTAGTTTTTTATCCATAGTCTGTTGTTTATGTTAGTTCCGGTAAGGTTCGAGAACCTGCGGCCCAATGCGTTACTATTAGGGGGGCGTATTATTCTCTTACTATCCTAAAAGCCTGTTCACCTTATTTTTCGCTCAAAAAAATGTTCGGGTTATCATGATCACATGGCACATAATCGGTTAGCTTTCTCTGCTCTTGTTGCGTTCAACGGTAGGGCTTCGCTCGGGTCGAGATCCTGATACACTTGCTGCGACGCGCACAATCAGGCAATAGTTATGCGCATACACACCCTCCTCTGCGTACAAAACCTTCGATGCCCAATACAGTCAATGTGAAACCCCTCTGTGATTATTTGCGCGAGCGAACGATCTTCATCACCTCTCCCTTGCCCAGTCTTATATAGTCGAGCAGCGGCAACGACGCCGGACATGTATACGCACACGAGCCGCATTCGATACAATCCGTAACATGCAGCGGCTCCATCTCGGCCCACATCGCCCTCTCGCCCAGTTTATTGAGCATATAAGGTTCCAACCCCATAGGGCACACACGCACACACTTGGCGCATTTGATACACGCCCCCGCCTCTCCGCGCGCCGCCTGCGATTTATCCATCAGCAAGATACCCGACGTGCCCTTCGTCACCGGAGCATCGAGGTTCGCTACAGCGCGCCCCATCATGGGTCCTCCGTTTATCACCTTGCCCGTTCCGCCGGGCAAACCGCCGCAGAATTCGATCACCTTGCTCACAGGAGTTCCGACACGCACACACACGTTCATCGGCCGCCTCAACCCCTTGCCCGTAACCGTAACCACGCGCTCCACCAACGGCCTTCCCTTCTGCACCGCCTCGTAGACCGCCAATGCCGTACCCACATTCTGCACCACAGCACCCACATCTATCGGCAGTGCTCCGCTCGGCACCTCGCGCCGCAGCACGGCATCTATAAGCTGCTTTTCGCCCCCCTGGGGATATTGCACCTTCAGTGGGACAATCTCGATCTCGGGATATCCCGCCGCCAGTGTACGCAAATGGTCGATGGCATCCTCCTTATTGTTCTCGATACCTATATATGCGCGCGCAACCCCCAGTGCTCGTGCAAGTATGCGCACTCCGATAAGCAGTTCGTCGCCCCGCTCGAGCATCACCCGGTGATCCGAAGTCAGATACGGCTCGCACTCCACACCGTTGATGATCAGAAACTCCGCTTTCTTGCCATCGGGCACCGACAATTTCACCTGCGTGGGGAACGTTGCGCCACCCATACCCACAATCCCTGCAGCGGCGATTCGGGCAATGATCTCCTCGGCTGGCAACTGACACTCCTGTTTCAGCGAATCGGTGCGGTCGATGCCTTCTGCCCACTCGTCGCCCTCGACTTTGACGACCACTGCCGGTCGGCGCACACCTCCGCCATCGGGCACAGAGTCCACCGCCGTCACCGTCCCCGACACGGACGAGTGCACATTGCTCGACACGAATCCCGCCGCCGCGCCCACGATCTGACCCGCCAGTACTTTATCGCCTTTTGCCACCACAGCCGTCGCCGGAGCGCCGATATGCTGACCCAGCATTATTACCACCTCCTCGGGCAGAGGCATCCGCACGATCCCCTCGCCGCGGCTAAGCTTATTATCGTGCGGATGGATACCGCCCATTCTGAAACTTCTTGCCATATAGTGTTCGTTTCAATTATCCGATCCAAAATCAGCTATGCCTCCCGACACAAACCGCTCTGCATTCCGAAAGAAATACCGCCGCCCTAAGTCAGGCAGTTGTCAACTCATTACAACATTCCCGATCAAAGATTCGATGTTATTTTCCGAGAGCTCATTAAATAATATCTTTAATGCACGAGGCCGTAAATTTTAAATCTCACGACAATGATAGAGGTTAATACTCAGACACATTCTCAAGAGATAGCCAGAAGCCTCATCGTGCAAACACATGCTCGACAACCAAGCCTCCTTTATGCGCGTGCCGCCGGGAAATTCACCGCCACGATCGCACCCGTAGGACACTCGCCCACGCATTTGCGACACAACTTGCACTTATGCGAGTCGATGAATGCCAGATTACCCTCCACCGTAATAGCATCGAATTCGCATACTTTCTCGCACTTGCCGCAAGCTATACAAGCCACTTCACAAGCCTTTTTCGCAACCGCCCCCTTGTCTCTGTTGCGGCACGATACGTAGACGCGCCTGTTCTTGACCCCCTGTTTGCGGAGCTCGATAAGCGCCTTCGGACACGCCTTAACGCATGCTCCGCACGCCGTACATTTATGTTCATCTACTTTCGGCAACCCTCCCTCGGTCATGTAGATCGCATCGAACCGGCAGGCCCTCACGCAATCGCCCTCGCCCAAACACCCGAACGTACACCCTGTCTCGCCGCCATACAACGCCCCTGCGACGGCACAAGACCTCGCTCCATCGTACCGGTTGGTGCGCGGACGCACCTTGTGGCATCCTCCGCACCTCACTTCGGCGACCTCGGGCTCCTTCTCTGGTGCGGCCTTACCCAATACCTGAGCAATGGCTCCCATGACCTCGGCGCCACCTGCGGGGCAGTAGAGTGCGCTGATGTCGTCGTCGGCAACCAGTCGTTCGGCCAGTGCGCGGCATCCTGCAAATCCGCATCCGCCGCAATTCGCCCCGGGCAGCATATCGGAAACAGTGTCGATGCGCGGATCCTCATACACCTTAAATTTCTGCGCCACAAAATAGAGCACCAGGGCGCTCACCACACCCAGACCCACCAATACGATGATAGTACTAACCATTATACTTCTCGATTTTGAAGATTATATCGCGTTCCAGCCGCCCTTTGAGCAGCCACAACACCAAGTAGTAGACCACCGCGACACCCAACGTAGCGGCACCCTGCATCAGCTCGCCGGCACCCATGCCCTTAACCGTCAGCAACGTTGCCAACATAAGAAAAAATGGCGCCACATAGGCCCACACCACGGCTTTCAGGGCCATCGCGCTCCCTATACCGACCACCACTTCGTCACCCTCGCGGTAGTTAGCCGCCTCGCGATCGTAGACCGCCACCTCCTTCTCCGGCTCGCCGCTCAGGCCGCACAGCCCCTGCACCTTACACCCCTCACACGCACCCACGACCTCGATACCCACGACAACCATCTGCCCGCGAATCTCGCGCACCACGCCCCGATGAACAATTTCCAATCTCATATTATGCGACAAAGATAAAAAAATAATGGTTAATGAAGAATGCCCGATGGGTTTTCGCAGTCGGCAATGGGGTTGTTCTTATATTATTGTCGATATAGCTTTAATGCATAATGACCGGCAGGAAAATCACCGAGTCGGCATTACCGCATCGGCTAACTTCAACAGACAATGATTTGCAGTATGGTTTCGGCAAGTATCAGTCTGCATAGTTCGTGTCGAACCGCTCGCCGATCCCGAGTAGCGCCAAGACGACTACGGTTTTGCGCTGCATCGCCGACTCTCCAATATGATCGATATCTAAGGCAATTTGCCGAAAGTTCGCTCCTAACGCGGCCCGATTGTTAATACCCGAGCAAACCCGCTGCCCGGCCGATCTCTATGTACCAACAGACTGCGGCCACTCTTTCACTCGTTCAATACATCAGATCGCGCTCGCCGCCTTTCACCCTCTCGAGCATGGCGCGCAGATCGGGGTCGTCTCCTGCTTTTTCGTCTATAAGGCGCCAACCATGCTCACGGACTTCGGGTGCAGCATAATCTTCGAGATATTCGGCCAACGTGAGCAGTGCATTAGGTGTACAGAAACGTTTGATGAATCCCTTGGTGCTGAACTCCATGAAGTGCTCGCCCGTGCGCCCGCGACGGTAGCACGCCGTGCAGAACGACGGTATCTGACCCTGCCCTATAAGCTCGTCGACCGTTTCGGCCAGCGTACGCGTATCGCTCAACTCGAACTGCTCGCGCTCCAGCGACTGTTTCTCGCGCGAGGCTGAGTATCCGCCGATCTCGAGGTTGGTACCGGCATCTATCTGCGACACTCCGAATTCGATCAGCCGACGCCGCAAAGCGTGTGGCTCGCGCGCCGTGAGGATTAGCCCCGCATAAGGTACGGCAAGCCTCAACACAGCCACCAGACGCACAAAATCATCATCCGCAACAGGCTTGAGCATATCTCTCGCAATTCCCGATGCATTCTGTATTCGCGGGAACGAGATGGTATGCGGCCCCACGTTGAAACAAGCCTCCAGATGGTTAGTATGGCGCACCATGGCCAGCACCTCGAAGCGCCAGTCGCCAAGGCCGAACAGCACACCCATACCCACATCGTCGATCCCCGCCTCCATAGCGCGATCGAAGGCCGTCAGCCGCCACGCATAGTCGGACTTTGGGCCCCGGCCATGGAACTTCTTATATACCTCCGGATCGTAGGTCTCCTGGAATATCTGGTAGGTGCCTATGCCCGCCTCCTTCACCGTGCGGAAGCCGTCGACCGATAGCGGTGCGGCATTGATATTGACCCTGTTGATGCGTCCGCCGTCCTCGCGAACTCCGTAAACCGTGCGCACCGTGTCGGCGATATAATCGGCATCGTAGCGCGGATGTTCGCCGTAGACAAGGATAAGCCGTTTCTGCCCCGTGCGCTCCAGGCCGCGCACTTCGGCCTCGATCTCTTTCATCTCGAGCGTACGCCGCACAGCCTCGCGGTTATCGGCCCTGAAGCCGCAGTACAAACAGGTGTTGACACAGTCGTTACCTATATATAAAGGTGCGAAGATCACTATGCGCTCACCATAGACCTGCCTCTTGAGTTCCCGCGCGGCGTTCAGGATCGGCTCCATGTCGGGGGCGTTGAGCAGTACCGCCGTCTGCTCGAGGGTCAGTCTGTTTCGCGCCATTGCCGCATCTATCGCATCCTGCACCTGCGCGGGGGACGGATTCCGGGTGTGGGCGAGGATGTCCCTGATCTCGTCGGGGTCTATGAACGGCTCTCCCTTGCGATCGGGAAGTGCATATTTCTGAGGATTGAACAACATATTCTTAGTGATAAATGATCGATGGTCAATAGCCGATTAATGAATTGCTGACGGATTACGCAGTCTTATCTATCCACACATATCTAATTTTTATATGGTTAAGAACGATCGATCGATGCATATCTCCCCGACCGCCTTCTCCCACGTGGACTTGCTCTTTCATATGTTATGGTTATACGTGCTATTCATAGCCTATAAACTTTCGTATCGTAACGCCTCGGCGACCATCTCCCATGCACAGACTGCCTGCGCATCACGCACTTTCCAACTAAATCGAGAAACTACTTCACAATCACGACATTAACCACCCGCACACCAAGCGCCTCATTGATGGCATCCTTCAACTCCTCGCGCCGCATGAAGACCTCGTTACGCACCACCGACGAACTTATATGCACATACATCACTCCCCGCTCGACCCTGATATCGGTGGTATTAGCGGCCACGGCCGGACCCATCAACTGCGCCCATATCTCGGGGATACGTGCACGTGCCAGATGAGTACGCGCAGCAGGATTTTCGCGCACGAACTCGGCCCACAAGTCGCCTATCCGCATCGGTATGGTCTTTCTCATGGCTCCCGCTCCTCCCCCTGTTGTCGACCTGCAGGCACCCCATCCTCTACGTTCCACAAAGCATAGTCATGCCCTGCGAGTACCTCCTCAAGGCGCATCTTATTGCAGTCGGTGATGAATATCTGGCCGAATTCATCGCCCGACACCAATACCAGCAGTCGCTCGACACGCGCCATGTCCAATTTGTCGAACAGATCGTCCAACAGCAGCAGCGGTTTGCGCCCCGTGCGCCCCGCCACCAGAACATGCTGCGCCAGCTTCAGGCCCACCAGGAATGACTTCTGCTGCCCCTGCGACCCGTACTTGCGCAAAGGATGGCCGCCTATCTGCATTTGCAGATCGTCGCGATGAGGCCCTGCCGTCGTAAAGCCACACAGCTTGTCGCGATCGCGCAAACGCATCAATATATCGGCCAACGGGGCGTCGTTCATCTCCGACCGATAGATCAACTCTACTGGCTCGCTGTCGCCCGACAACACCTTGTAGTACTCCGCCACCAGAGGCGCCAACTGCCCGACCACCTCGGCGCGCCGCTGCCACAGCACCTGCCCCGCCTCGGCGAGTTGCATATCGAGGATATCGAGCAGTTCGCCGCCGCCACCCATCTTGAGCAATCTGTTGCGTTCGGCGAGCACATTGTTATAACGTATCGCCGCCGCGAGATAAGCCTTATCCAGTTGCGAGAGGAAGCCATTGAGCCATCGCCGCCGCTCCTCGGCAGCATCGTTCACGAGCATGGTATCCATCGGCGAGACCACAACCACGGGAACCAGACCCACGTGATCCGACAGTTTTTCGTACACTTTGCCGTTGCGCCTCAACACCTTACCCTCGCCGCGCTTGAACGTACACACCACTGCCTCTTTCCGCTCCCCGGGATCGACATACTCGCCGTCGAGCACGAAGAAGTCCTCGCCGTGACGCACACTCTGCCCGTCGGTCATCGCCAGTGAGCTCTTACACATCGACAGGTAGTGTATCGCATCGAGTATATTGGTCTTGCCGGCGCCGTTGCCCCCCACGAAACAATTCATCCGCGAGTCGAACCTGAGCTCGGCCTGCGCAACATTCTTGAAATTCAACAGCGACAACTTCCGCAAAAACATACGCAAAGATAGTTTTATTTAACGGATAATAGGCAATGGAGAGTGCAAAATCACCTGTCGCGGCGGCAGCGTGGCGACGAAACATAAATACGGCCAAGCGGATCAAAAAAAACGTATCTGACATCACACCATTGGCGTACTCTTGGCTCAGACGAGCGATTTGCGCACAAAGGATTAAAGCGCACGCAAAAATTAATCGCACGCCATTGACCATATAATCATTATAATTTCCTATCTTTGCGGGGATAAACCTTTTACAAATCTCTTGTATACACGTATGACAACGCAGCAGAAGACCGAAGATCCGGAGTTGAAGATCGAAAACGCACTTAGCCGTACCGAAGAATTCTTACATCGCAATGGCCGCACAATGCTTATCGTGGCGGCGATAGTGGTGTTGATCGTCGGTGGATGGATGGCCTATAAGCATCTGTATCAGGCGCGCCGGGCCGAGAAGGCGAGCGCAATGATGTATGTGGCGCAGCAGAATTTCGCCCAGCAACTGTGGGACGTATCCCTGAATGGCGACGGCAACAACTCGGGTTTCCTCGACGTGATCGCCAACTATGGCGCCACACCCCAGGGCAATCTCGCCAAACACTACGCCGGAATGGCCTACCTGCGCATCGGCGATCTCGATAATGCGATGAACTACCTCGGGCAGTATAAGCCTACCGACGGGGTGCCCAACGCGATAATCAACGCCCAGAACTGGGGTCTGCAAGGCGATATCCAGGTGCAGAAAGGCGAATTTGCGGCAGCGATCAGAATGTTCGAAAAAGCCGTAAAAGCCGGCGATGACGATTATACCACGCCGACCTATCTGCGCAAACTGGGTCTGGCACTCGTCGCCGCAGGGCGTCAGAGTGAGGCCATAGAGGCATATCAACGCATTCTGGACGAATATCCCGCAAGCGCAGAGGCACGCGAAGCCGAGAAATACATCGGCGCCGCAGAGGTGTAGGGCTCTATCGGGGCTATTTATCTCAACGTTCGCGTCTTCGTGCAGATAATCGCGGCGTTTTGTATGTGCGAGATCTATATCTGCCACGGTCTCATTTACGCTCCACGGAATCTGACCTTTCATACTATCAACTTCCGCGGAATCGGGGGCCGAAGTCGGGATAGAAAAACACGGGAGTCTTTGTGATTTCGCGATTATAAAAGAGTGTGGGTGAAGTCGGGCTCAGATTTGAGGTTGTGATTTTAAGCCGGAGTTGTCGATAATGATATCCTCTTGGTTAGGGTTGTTACCCCGATCGCGGATCGGATTTCGGCAAAGAATCCCCCTGCTGATATGTTCGGCTTTGGTCGCCTTGACCCGAAAGGTCAACATACTTTAGCCATAGTGTCGGAATTATTTCGAAACTATGACAAAAGGTCTCCTTATAAGGAGAATGTAGCATAAAATTTGTTTTAACAGAAGGTTGTCCTTATGGGCGGCCTTTACTTACTTAGATATAAGGTATAACACGATGGCAACAAGAAACCTCTCGGCATTCGAATCTCCTATTCCGTCGGCCGACGGAATGCGTTTCGGTATTGTGGTTGCAGAATGGAATCCCGATGTTACCGACGCATTGCTCACCGGAGCATTGAACACATTGCGTGCGGCAGGGTGTATGGATCACGATATTGTCGTCAAGCGCGTGCCCGGAGCGTTCGAATTGGCACTGGGCGCTCAGTTTTTTGCAGAGTACAGCGAGGTCGACGGTGTGATCGCCCTTGGGTGTGTGGTGCGCGGAGGTACGCCGCATTTCGACTACGTGTGCATGGCCGCAACGCAGGGCATCAACCAAGTAATGATAACGTGGAATATGCCGGTCGCATTCGGTGTGCTCACGTGCGACGACCAGCAACAAGCACTCGACCGCGCGGGAGGCAAACTCGGGAATAAGGGCGACGAGGCAGCCATGGCGGCAATCAAAATGGTTAGGATGCAGCTCGACATGGAGTCGGAATCGGAGGAGCCGGACCGCAAAAACAACCGCAAGAAAGTCAGCTGACAAGCGGTCTGTCTGGCTCTCGTGCAAGCACAGAAACAGTCTCATGGCGAGGATATAATCAGGCACGGAGTCGTGATATTAAGGAGTCTGACCACAAGAAAATCAGCTGATTGATGCACATTCCGAGTAATCGTGCAAGAAAAGAAGTTTCCCCCATGGCCAGGATTAAAATAGCGAGGATGCTGTTCAACATGGAGCCGGAATCGGAGGAGTCGGACCATAAGAGAGTCAATTAATGAGGCACGGGATAGCTGTGCAAGGCAGAAGCCACTATGGCGAGGATCGAAAGACGCGACATGGAGTAGATTCTCGAAGAAGGCGGGCAGCAAGAAAGTTAATTGTCGGAAGTATCTGTCCGGGACTCGTGCAAGGCAGATGTGCGTGATTGATAGTATGGTGCTCAGCGGATGGAAGTTATGTCCGAATGCTCGCGCAAGGAGGATGAGCGGGATAGATAGTGCGTGGGCGTAGGATAGATATCTGTTCGGATACCCGTGCAAGGCAGAAGCGATTATTGTGAAGATCAAAGAGGGTTGCCACGCGGAGCCACACAGGATTAGTTGCTACGCATAAAGACACAAATGGAGAGCACCACCCTACCGGGCGCACAACTGCATTGCGGGAATTATACGTAATGTCAGATGAATAAGTCGGTTCGTATAGAGGCAGAGCCACGTAGGAGCAATTGCTATGCATATCGACATTGCCCGATATTTGGGACAACCCCACTCCGTCGCCTGTGTAATATTGCATTGCGACTGCGGCCAGAAAATTAGACCATATAATTATAGTATGAGAAAAATACTGATATTGGTATTGTGTGCACTGCTCGGAGCGCCGTTATGGGCCCAGATCTCTGATCAGCAGGTTATAAGCATCATGCGTCGCGGGCAGGCTCAGGGTCTGAACTCGGAACAGATCGCAACGCAATTAGTACAAAGTGGAGCCACGCAGGATCAGCTGCTACGCATAAAGACACAAATGGAGAGTGCCGCAAATTCGCCTCAGCAAGAGTCGGCGACGAAGCAGGAAACCACCCGTTTGCGCACCCCACCCGTCAAGACCGAATCCTCTAAAGAGCAGGATAATCGCGAGACCGCTGCCACCGGCGAGTTGCGCGACAGCGTTGTCGTTGCCCCTAAGGAAGACCCGATCGAGAGCCGTATCTTCGGGCACAATATCTTCAATAATCGCAACCTCACGTTCGAGCCTGCGCTCAATATCGCCACTCCGGAGAACTATATCCTCGGTCCGGGCGACGAGGTGATCATCGACATTTGGGGTAACTCACAGCAGACCATACAGGCGGTGATCTCGCCCGACGGCAGCATAGTGGCCAATCCTGTTGGGCTGATACGCCTCAACGGGCTTAGCGTAGCACAGGCCACGGCGCGCGTGCGGCAGTCATTCGGGAGCGTGTATGCACTCGACGGGGGTACGCATCTCAACCTGTCGTTGGGTCAGATACGCAGTATACAGGTGCACGTGATGGGCGAGGTGAAAGCACCGGGAACATATACCGTACCCTCGTTGGCAACACTGTTTCATGTGCTGTATAATGCCGGAGGGGTGAACGACATAGGTTCGCTGCGCGACATACATGTGAATCGCGGGGGGAAAGAGATAGCGGCTGTCGATGTATACGACTATCTGCTGAACGGGCACAGCGATCTGGATATCAGCCTGAAAGATGGCGACGTTGTGGTCGTACCTCCATATAAGAATCTGGTCGCGATAGAGGGCAAGGTGAAGCGCCCCATGATATACGAACTCAAGACGGGCGAGACTCTGGGCACACTGTTGGGCTACTCCGGAGGGTTCGCGGGCGACGCCTACACCAAGGCAGTACGCGTTGTGCGCAAAAGCGGGCTCGAATACCGGGTCTACAATATCGAACAGGGGGAATATGGAGCATTTATGCTCACCGATTGCGATTCGGTGTCGGTAGGTGCGGTACTCGAAAGATTCGGGAACCGTGTCGAGGTGAACGGTGCTGTGTTCCGTCCAGGGACATATGCTCTGGATGGCTCTGTACGCACGGTGAAACAATTGGTCGAGAAGGCCGAGGGTTTGCGCGGTGACGCGTTTGCGGGGCATGCCGTCCTCTACCGTCAGAAGCCCGACTACACGCTCGAGGCCCTGTCGCTCGATATCGGCAAGATCGTGTCGGGAGAGGCCGAAGATGTGAATCTCAGGCATGACGACGTGTTGGAAGTCCCGTCTATCTTCGATCTTGCGGAAAGCTACACGGTCGATATCAGCGGTGCAGTGGGTATTCCGGGCACATATCCGTGGGCCGACAACATGTCGCTCGAAGATCTGGTGATCCGTGCAGGCGGCCTTTTGGAGTCGGCATCGATGATTAAGGTCGACGTGGTGCAGAGGATAAAAGACCCTGAAAGTACCGAAGAAAAGAGTATCAGGTCGATACTGTTGAGTTTTTCGCTCAAAGACGGCCTTATTGTCGAGGGCGATAATGAGTATATTTTGCGGCCGTTCGATGCCGTGTATGTGCGCACATCGCCGGGATACAGCAAGCAGGAGAACGTCAATATATCGGGCCAGGTTATGTTCGGCGGCGAGTATGCGATGGTTAGAAAGAGCGAACGTATGTCGGAACTGGTACGCCGCGCCGGAGGAGTAACCAGCGAAGCCTACATAGAGGGTGCAACCCTGATGAGGTGCAAGACAAAAACGGATATCGCCCGCGAAGAATCGGCAATGAACCTAACCAAGAGCTCGGGTCGCGATTCGCTGAATGTCGAAAGTGTGGAGATCAGCGATATGTATCCTGTGGCTATCGAACTCGACAAAGCGCTGGATGCTCCGGGCTCGGACTACGATTTGGTATTGTGCGAGGGCGACGAACTGTATGTACCCAACTATATCGGTACGGTGATGGTATGTGGCGCTGTGATCTACCCCAATACGATGGCGTATCAAAGGGGGGCGAACATAAGGCACTATATCAGCCGCGGAGGAGGATATGGCTCGCGAGCATTGAAGCGCAAGACTTACGTGATACACATGGACGGCATGGTCCAGGAGTCGCGGTTCCTGTCGCGTCCGCGCGTTACTCCGGGGTCGATGGTCGTGGTGCCTCTCAAGGGTGCGCCGCGCAACCCCATGTCGGCAGCCGAGGTGATAGGTATGACTACATCCGTGGCATCGCTGGGAGCTATCGTTACGTCGTTGATAAACATGAACAAATAGATGAAACAGGAGATAGACCTGCTCGAAATCGCGGGCCGTATATGGCAGCACCGTCGGATAGTGGCGATAACCGTTGCGGTGGCTATGGTCGTGGGAGTCGTAGTGGCGCTGGTCACTCCCACGGTCTACACGGCGAGGTGTGTTATGGTGGCACAAACAGGCGAGCAGCGCGGAGGAGGCGCACTTGGAGGCTTGGCCGCCATGGCAGGCGTGAGTCTCGGCGGAGGGCAGACGGGGGGCGTATTATCTCCCGTGATATACCCCCGTATCATGGCCAGCGTGCCTTTTCAGAAAGAGCTGATGTCTACGCAGGTGAACTTTGCTGAGAATAACGGAGCGCCCATATCACTTATCGATCACTATACCAAAGATCTGGACCTGCCCGCAGGAGTGTCATATCCTCACCTGGAGACCCTCTCTCCCGCTCAGGCGGCGTGCATGAGCGTTCTGCAAGAGCAGGTGGCCTTGGCGGTCGACGATAGTAGCGGTGAGCTCACCCTGACGGCTAAGATGCCCGAGCCACTTCCGGCTGCACAACTGGCACAGGCAAGCCAGCAATTGCTGCAAAAATATATAACGTCATTCAAGATACAGAAGGTTCAGGCGACGCTCGACTTTATTGATGCGCGCACCGAAGAGGCGCGTGAAGATTTCGAGCGCAGCCAAAACGCACTCGCCTCGTTCCGCGACAGGAATCGAAACATAGTGACCCAAACAGCACAAGTGCGCGGGCAGAGGTTGCAGAACGAGTACGATCTGGCATTCGGCATCTACTCCGAGCTGTCGCGACAGCGCGAACAGACCCGCATCGAACTAAAGGAGACAACCCCTGTATTCACCATAATCGAGCCCGTCACCATCCCTACGCAACGGTCGGCACCCAATCGCAAGATGATAGTGGCTATTTTTACATTGATAGGGGTTATAGTGGGATGTATTTTGGCTTTGGCGATCCACGCATTGGCCAAGTACCGCGCTAAAAATTAATGTAGTGCAACTGCCATTACCGCTGTCTTGGAAAAATGTTCCACTAATATTAGCATATCGAGTCGCTACATCGAAGTTTCATTAGAAGAAAGTATCGTAGACGGACCCGGTATCAGGTATGTAATTTTCACCCAAGGCTGCCTTCAC
>QMCE01001422.1_pt1 | contig 13103 bp, 11 predicted proteins | sample 1821851 | NCBI WGS metagenome assembly QMCE01 (sample SAMN09453174, study PRJNA476694) | Termite gut metagenome, whole genome shotgun sequencing project. | isolation source: worker | host: Odontotermes sp. | place: South Africa:Pretoria | collected 2016-01-28 | reverse complement strand
AACGCCACGGAGAACCAAAAAGTCTTTGAGGGAGTCCACCAACCCATCATCGACCGGGAAACCTGGGATAAGGTACAGGCCAAGCGCGGCAGGGTGCGATCCAGGCAGAAGCAGACAGGAGAGCGCAATATCTTCTCCGGCCTTTTGGTGTGTGCGACATGCGGTGCCAACCTCAACTATCACTTTAACCAGCGCAACCACGACATCCAGTATTTCAACTGCAACAACTACAACAACCGGGGTAGCACATGCGACGCGACGCATTACATCCGCGTGGATTTTCTGGAGCAAGTGATACTGAGTGAACTGCGGCGCATCACCTACTACGCGCAGAACTACGAAGAAGCCTTTGTGAAGCTGGTGCTGGACAGCGCCCTGCGGGAGATGGAGAAGGCGGGCCGCAACCGGCAGAAAGAGCTCGACGTGATGATCGCCCGCGATCAGGAACTGGATGTGCTGTTTGAACGTATCTACGAGGACAGCCTGTCAGGCCGCATCACGGAGGAACGCTTCGCCAGGATGACGAAGCGGTACGAGGCGGAGCAGGCCGAACTCAAGGCGAAGATCGCGCCGCTTAAAAAGGAGATCGCCAAGCACAACCGCCACAACTGCACGACCGACGAATTTCTGGAAATCGTGCGCAAGCACATCCACATGAAGGAGCTAACCAACGAAATCGTCCGCGAGTTTATCGACCACATCGTGGTTCACCACGCAGAGAACATCGGCGGCGAGAAAGTGCAGAGGGTAGAAATATTTTACAACTGCATCGGCGAATTCCGAGCCCCTATGCTGGACGAACTGCCGAGGGCGAAAATCCAGATGGGAACGAGAAAAGGAGTAGCCATAAGCTACTCCCCGCCAAGAGCCTCGTAAAAAAGAAGATGAGTGTTCTTACCGATCTGAGAGGAATCTCAAATCCCATAAGAACACTCAACATGGTGGGGATAAGGGGACTCGAACCCATGACCTCACGCATGTGAAGCGTGCGCTCTAACCGGCTGAGCTATATCCCCGTCTTACGTAAGAACATGCCTATTATATAGTAAACCCAGCCGGATTGCAACAGTTTTTTTCAAATTTTTCGCCTTAAAATTTTGTCTCAATCACCCTTTCGGCGCTTTCTGGCGAATAGCGCCACATGTCCATGCGGCTGCCGTTGAAGAAATAATCCGGCTGTGGCGGTGTGTAAGCGGCGTCAAATGCGTCCACCACTATCAGCTTGACCTTCATTTTTTCAGGGATCAGGCTCTTTATGTACACGCCGGCGTGCTGACCTGCCGCAACTCCCTCTCGCGGTTCCGCCAAGCCCGCAAGATTCGGCGTAAGCTCCACAAATATTCCGTACGGCTCCACCGAGCGCACTATGCCCGCAACAGTCTCTCCCGCTTCAAAGTTGGCGGCGTTTTCATCCCAGGTACCCAACAGCTCCTTATGCGTGAGCGTGATACGGCCGTCGGGTTCAACCGATTTCACCACCGCCTTTATATCCTGCCCCACACGGAAGCGGTCGCGAGGGTGTGAGATACGCGATACTGAGATCGCGTCTATAGGAATAAGCGAGGCTATACCACAGCCTATGTCAACAAAGCAGCCGAAAGGTTCCATATGCGTGACCCGCGCGTCTATCACGTCGCCCGGCTTAAGTTTTTCAATGTACTCGCGGCGGCACTCCTCTTGCGCTTTCCTTCGCGAGAGGATTGCGCAGGCGCTGCCGTCCGGCGTCGTTTTTATTCCCGTGACAAAAAAGCAGACGGGTTTGTTCACGCGCGAAATAATCGCGATGTCGCGCGTTGTGCCGTCGTCTATACCTATCGCCGCCTCCTCGCGGGGGATAAACCCCTTGCAGGAACCCAGCTCTACTATAAGATTGTGCGCCGCGTCGCAGACCTTTGCGCGCGCCTCGACTATCCTTTTCTGCTCCATGGCCTCCTTTAGCGCGAATATCCCGCGCCCGCCGCCGTTTTCTCCCGTTTCCAGCAGCACGCCCTCAGGCCTGTAAACGTTCGCCATTGTTGCAACCTCCTAGTTTTTTCCGTCAAGCCGTCTTTAAAAAAAGTATATTCAGCTTGGGTGCACGTTAGGACGGTTTCTGTGGACGAGATGATTTGACTTTTTTCAATTATTTGCGCAATTGTTTGTCAAATCCGCTTTCTAATGGTATAATACCCTTTATGGATGTGAGAGTTGGGGACACGCTTGTAATGAAAAAGACTCATCCCTGCGGGGAAAATAAATTCCTCGTGCTGCGCTCCGGCATGGACTTCCGCGTAAAATGCCAAAAGTGCGGCCATGAGGTAATGCTTCCGCGCGCAAAATGCGAGAAGAATATAAAACAAATCATACGTAAGAATGAGGAAAATTAATGTTCGATAAACTGGAAAACGCCGCGCTTCGTTTTGAGGAAATAAACGAAAAGCTCATGCAGCCGGACGTTGTGTCTGACACCGGCAACTATACGGCGCTTATGCGCGAGCTTAAGTCTTTGACTCCGGTGGTTGAAAAATACCGCGAGTATACGGCTGCCAAAAAGTCTATGGAAGAGGCCAAAGAACTTCTGGACGGTGGCGGGCTAGACCGCGACTTCAAGGAGCTTGCGGAGCAGGAAATGCTGGAAAGCCGTGAAAAGATGGACTCTTGCGCCGAGGAGCTCAAAATCCTGCTGCTGCCCCGTGACCCGAACGACGACAAAAACGTCATCATAGAGATTCGCGGCGGCGCCGGGGGAGAGGAAGCCGCGCTTTTCGCAAACTCGCTGTACCGCATGTACACCATGTACGCCGAGTCAAAGCGCTGGAAAACCGAGATTTTAAACGAAAACCCCACCGAGCTGGGCGGGTTCAAGGAGATAAGCTTCTCAGTGGACGGAGACGGCGCCTACTCAAAGCTTAAGTTCGAAAGCGGCGTCCACCGCGTGCAGCGCGTGCCTGAAACCGAAAGCCAGGGCCGCGTGCACACGTCCACAGTCACTGTGGCAGTGCTGCCCGAGGCCGGAGAAGTAGAGGTTGAGATCAATCCCACTGACCTTCAAATAGACACCTTCCGCTCCAGCGGCGCGGGCGGACAGCATGTGAACAAGACCGAGTCGGCCATACGCATCACGCATTTGCCCACCGGTCTGGTAATTGAATGCCAGGACGAGCGCAGCCAGCACAAGAACAAGGATAAGGCCATGAAGATACTCCGCAGCCGCCTGTACGAAAAAAAGCTAGAGGAACAAAACGCCAAAATCGCAAGCGAGCGCAAGCTCCAGGTTGGCACGGGCGACCGCAGCGAGCGGATACGCACCTACAACTTCCCGCAGGGCCGCATGAGCGACCACAGAATCGGCCTTACTCTCTACAAGCTGGACGCGATTATGAACGGCGATTTGGACGAACTGTTCGACGCGCTTGGCGCGTTTGATGCGGCCGAAAAATTACAGGCCGGGCTGGAGAGTTAATTTTCTTTGCCGTAGGGACGGTCGCCCTCGACCGTCCGCGGCCAACGTTTGAGACGTTATTGCGGACGACCGGGGCGGTCGTCCCTACAAGGGGTACAGCAATGGACAACTTAACAATCCGGGAGGTCAAATCCGGCGACCTTGCGCCGCTGCTTGAACTCTACACGCATTTACACGGCGAAGCCGCGCCACCCGTCACACCTGAGCTTGAAAAGCTTTGGGGCGGTATAATTAAAGACAAAAATCATGTTATTGTCGCGTGCTTTGACGGCGGCAGGCCAGTCGCCTCCTGCGTTGTCGTAATCATCCCCAATCTCACCAGAGGCTGCCGGCCTTACGCCGTGGTCGAAAACGTCGTCACTCATACCGATTACAGGCGTCAGGGCCTTGGCCGGGCGGTCCTTGATTTCGCAAAACAACTCGCAGAACGGGAAAACTGCTATAAGATAATGCTTATGACCGGTTCCAAGGAGGAAAGCACCTGGCGGTTTTACGAGCGTGCGGGTTACAACCGGCAGGACAAGACCGCGTTTATCCAGTGGCTAAATATTGAATAACCGTAAGGAAATAAAGTGAAAACGACTATTATTAAAATAACCGACGCCGCCCGCGACGCGGCAAAGATCAGGCAGGCGGCCGAGGTCCTTAAGGCCGGCGGCCTTGCGGCGCTTCCCACCGAGACCGTGTACGGGCTCGCGGCCAACGCGCTGGACGAAGACGCCGTGATGAGCATTTACCGGGCCAAGGGCCGCCCCGCAGACAACCCGATGATCGTTCACGTGGCGTCGCTGGAGGATATCCATCCGCTCGTAACAGATTTCCCGCCCGAGGCGGAGAGGCTTGCCAAACGGTTTTGGCCCGGACCGCTGACGATGATACTGCCGAAGACCGGCGCGGTGCCGGACGTCGTGAGCGCGAAGCTGCCCACTGTGGCGATAAGGATGCCCAGTCACCCGGTTTTCCGCGCTATTGTCAGGGAATGCGGACTTCCGCTTGCCGCACCCTCTGCAAACGTTTCAGGCAGGCCAAGCCCGACCAACGCGCGGCACTGTATAGAGGACTTAAACGGTAAGGTGGATATTATCGTAGACGGCGGCGAGTGCGAGGTAGGGCTTGAGTCCACCGTAGTTTCGCTCTGTGGAGAAGTGCCGCGCCTTTTGCGGCCGGGTATCTGCTCGCCAGAGGAACTACTTGAGATATTGCCGGATATCACGGTAGACCCGGCGGTCTCCGCAAGGCTGGCTGAAAACGCCAAGCCCGCCTCCCCCGGCATGAAGTACCGGCACTATGCCCCTAATATAAAGCTGGTTCTCGTCCACGGCAACCGCGGCGAGTTCACGCGCTTTGTCAAAACCAAGCCCGCCGCGGGCGCGCTGGTGTTCGACGGAGAGGAAAAGCGGGTTTCCGTCCCCTGCGTGACCTACGGCCCGGCGGACGACCCGGTGCGGCAGGCCAACCGGTTATTTTCCGCTCTGCGAGAGCTTGACGCTCTTGGGACCGCAGTGGTGTACGCCCGCGCGCCCGAGCAATACGGCGCGGGGCTTGCGGTCTACAACCGCCTGTTAAGAGCGGCGGGGTTTGAAGAGATTTATTTGTAAGTATGAACAAATCACCCGGCCCTGCGGGGCCAGCCTCTTTACTAAAGAGGGCAAGGAGACGACATGCTGCCTTATAATCGAAAACTGAAACCTCGTTCTCAAGAACTGCGAAGAGGCGCAACGCCACAGGAAAACAAGCTTTGGTATGAGTTTTTGCGCAGACATGATTGCCATTTCTTAAGGCAAAAGCCGATAGATCAATATATCGTTGATTTCATATGCCAATCCAAAAGGCTTGTTATTGAAATTGACGGGATTCAACATTATACCGAGAACGGTTTAGCGTATGATAGAGCGCGCACAGCCGTATTGGAAAGCATGGGACTGCATATCATGCGTTTCACCAACACTGACATAGACGCTTCCTTTGACAAAGTATGCACAGCTATACAAAACTATATTGATTCATATAATCCAACTTAAAGCGTCGATTCATTTAGAGCGACCTCTCCCCTGCCCTCTTTAGTAAAGAGGGTGCCGACCGCAGTCGGCGGGTGATTTGTCATTCGGCTTTGAGGAGATTTATTTGTAAGCGGAGGCTAAAATGGGTGTAATCATCGGAATAACCGGGCAGAGCGGCGCGGGAAAATCCACCGTTGCCGGAATGCTCCGCGCGCGCGGCTTTCACGTTATAGACGCGGACGCGGTGTCACGCGTCGTCACGCGCAAGGGCGAGCCCTGCCTTTTAGACCTCGCCATAGAATTCGGCACCGGCGTCCTTAACCGGGACGGCGAGCTTGACCGCAAGAAGCTCGGAAAGATAGTATTTGGTGACAAAGAAAAGCTTGCGCGCTTAAATGAGATCACCCACCCGTATATATTGGAGGAGATTTTGCGCATGGCTAAGGATCGCTTTAAAAGGGGCGAGCGGGCCGTGTTCCTGGACGCGCCCACGCTTTTTGAAAGCGGCGGAGACAAACACTGCGACAAGGTAGTGACGGTGGTGGCGCCCCGTGAAAAGCGGCTTGCGCGCATAAAAGAGCGCGACGGTCTCTCCGACGCGGACGCCAGCGCCAGGCTTGACGCGCAGTACAATAGTGAATATTACGCCTCGCGCAGCAACATCTTAATAGAAAACGGCTCCGACGTCTCGGCCCTGCGCGTGTTGGTCATGGAAATGCTCGACAAACTGGGGCTCGCGCTGGGCAGGCTTGACCGGAGCGGGGGTGGACGCGATTAGAAGAGCACTGAGAACACTCGCCGACATTCTTTTTTTCGCGCTGGCGGTGGCGTTTGCGTTTATGGCAATAAGATTTGCGTGGTTTAAATACTACCGCGCGGCCTATCCGTTAAAATACTTTGACGAGGTCATTGGCCAAAGCGAAGCCATGGGCGTTTCCCCCGCGCTTTTGTTCGCGGTGATACGCACCGAAAGCAGCTTTGACCCAAACGCGCAGTCGGGCGTTCCGGCTAGGGGACTCATGCAACTCACGCAGGAGACATTTGAATGGGTACGCTGGAGGCTGGGCGAGGAGGACGCGACCACGTACGAGGACATGTTTAATCCCGAAATCAACATCCGCTACGGCACGGAGCTTTTAAGGTTCTTGAAAGACGAGCTGGGCAGCGACCTAAACACTCTCTGCGCGTACCACGCGGGCCGCGGCCGGGCGCTGGAATGGCTGCGCGACCCGGAGTATTCCTCAGACGGAGAGATCACGAGCATCCCTTTCGGTGACACAAGCCGCTATGTTGAAAAGGTTCTTGACACCAGGCGCATATATGCCGGGCTGTATGATCTTGACTAATCAATATTCAATTGGAAAGGAAGACCCGTATGAACGATAAAGACAAAAAAGAAAAGAGTCCTGTGCAGATTCTTAAGGAAAAGCTTATAATGGAGCCAAAAAGCGCGGCGCAGATCATGGGCGGGCAGGGCTTGGAGGAAGCGCAAAAATTCTGCGAGCCCTACAAGGCATTTTTAAACGCCGCCAAGACCGAACGCGAAAGCGTGAGCTACGCACTCGGTCTGCTAAAAAAACAGGGCTACGAGGAGTTTGACCCCGGCAAGAGCTACTCCGCCGGGGCAAAGATATATGTGAACAACCGTGACCGCGCGCTGATATTCGCGTCTGTCGGCACGCGGCCGCTCAGCGCAGGCGCGAGGATAATCGCCAGCCATGTCGACGCGCCGAGGATTGACCTCAAGCCCCGCCCTTTGTACGAGGAGGCTCAGCTCGCCCTGCTAAAGACGCACTATTACGGCGGCATCCGCAAGTACCAGTGGGTCGCGCTGCCGCTTGCCCTGCACGGCGTGATATCAAAAAAAGACGGCGAGCTGCTTGAGGTAAGCATCGGGGAAAACACCGACGACCCGGTGTTCTGCCTGACCGACCTTTTGCCGCATCTCTCGGAGGAACAGAACAAGCGCCCGCTCAATCTGGGAATAAAGGCGGAAGAGCTCAACGCGCTGGCGGGTTCTCTGCAGCTGGAGGGTGACGACGCCGTTTCCGAGCGCGTAAAGCTCAATGTCATGAAGATTTTAAATGAGAAATATGGGCTTGTGGAGGCCGATTTTCTTTCGGCCGACCTCGCGCTCGTTCCGGCCCTGCCCGCGCGAGACGTCGGACTTGACCGCTCGATGATCGGCGCTTACGGTCACGACGACCGCGTCTGCGCCTACACCTCTCTCATGGCTTCGCTTGAGGCCGAAAACCCAAAAACCACGTGGATAAATATCCTCGCAGACAAAGAAGAAACGGGCAGTCAGGGCTCGACCGGCCTGCAATCGCGCATGCTCGAGCATTTTATACACAGCCTTGCCAAGTCCCAGGGCTGCGACGGCGTGACGGCGCTGCAAAATTCCGAGTGTCTCTCTGCGGATGTTACCGTCGCGTTTGACCCCACTTTTCCCGACGTTTCCGAAAAGCGCAACTCTGCGTATTTAAACTACGGCGTGTGCGTCACAAAATATACGGGTTCGCGAGGGAAATCCTCTACCAACGAGGCCACAGCCGAGTTTATGGGCAAGGTGCGCCGCCTTTTGGACGGCAACAGTGTGCTGTGGCAGACGGGCGAGCTTGGCCGCGTTGATCTGGGCGGCGGCGGCACGGTTGCCATGTATATCTCCAAGCTTGGGGCCGACGTTGTCGACATCGGCGTGCCGGTGCTTAGCATGCACGCTCCCTTTGAGATAGTCGGAAAAGCGGACGTTTACAACGCTTATCTCGCATTCAAAGCATTTTTGATACATTAATAAATGAATATGTTAAAGATATTTCTTGCTTTACGGACAAATTGTGCTATACTGTGTTAGTAATTAATCCAAAACAGCGGATTATAAATAACCAAACTTCCGGATTACGAAAGGCAGTCTGTATAGTATGAATATCGTGATCGTAGGGGACGGCAAGGTTGGCTCGGCCCTTTCGAAGCAGCTCAGCGAGGAAGAACATAACGTAACAGTCATCGACAGCAACTCCGAACGGCTGGAGGATACCCTTTCCACAATGGACATTATCGGCGTGCTGGGCAACGGCGCGAGCATAAAGACTCAGGCCGAGGCCGGCGTACCCGCCTCGGACCTGCTTATTGCGGCCACTTCCTCCGACGAGCGCAACATGGTCTGTTGCCTGGTGGCAAAGTATCTTGGGGCTAAAAACACAATAGCCCGCGTCAGAGACCCGGAGTATCTGGACCAGATGAATATGCTAAAATCGCATTTCAACCTCAGTATGATCATCAACCCCGAGCTCGAGGCCGCGCGTGAGATAGCCAGAGTTATTAAATTCCCGCCCGCGCTTAATATTGACACTTTTGCCAAGGGCCGCGTGGAGCTTGTCGGCTTCAAGCTGCGCGCAAGCCACCCGATCGTCGGCAAAAAGCTGATGGACCTGCCCGCTAAATACGGCGCGAAGATACTCATCTGCGCCGTGGAGCGGGCCGGTGGCATTATTATACCAAACGGCAGTTTTACGCTCGAAGACGGGGACCGCATACACATAACCGGCCAAAGCCAGAACATAATCGCGTTTTTGGGTTCTATCGGGCAGGATATGTTCCGTATAAAGAATATCATGATCGTCGGCGCGGGCCGTATTTGCCAGTACCTGATGCAAATGCTGGACGAACGCAGCTATCAGATAAAAATCATTGAAAAGGATCCCGACCGCTGCATGGAGATGAGCGAGCTGTTCCCGCGCGCCGTCATTATCGAGGGCGACGGCACAGACCTTGACCTGCTGGAGTCCGAAGGTCTGGACGGAGTCGACGCATTTTTAGCCATGACCGGCATCGACGAAGAAAACATGGTCGTTTCAATGCTGGCAAACAAGAAAAACATCCCGAAGATCATTACTAAGATAAGCCGCCTGCACTATGTGGGGCTTATAGACGAGATGGGTATTGACACGATCGCTAATCCCAAGATGGCCGCTGTCAACCAGATAACGCAGTATGTGCGGGCCATGAGCCACTCCGCCAGCGACGCGCATATACAGTCGCTGTACAAGCTATTTGACGGCAGCGTAGAGGCGCTTGAGTTTTTTGTGGCGGAGGAGACCCGCAGCCGCGGCGTCCCGCTGAATGAGCTTAAGCTCAGGAAAAACCTGCTCCTCGCGGTTATAGTGCGCGGCGGAAAGGTTATAATCCCTCACGGCAGCGACTGCCTGATGTTGGGGGATACCGTGGTCGTTGTGGCGCACAAGCAGGTTATCTCCGAGCTGAACGAGATCTTCGAGGGGTAATGCAATTTGAATCACAGAGTTATTATCCATTACACCGGAAGAGCTCTTAAGCTCGAGGCCGCGTTCATGCTGGCGCCGCTCCTTTTGAGCCATCTTACGGGTGAAACCCGTGCCAGATTCGCTTTTCTCGTCACAGTCGGCGTCATTGCGGCCGTCTCTGTGGTTCTGGAGCTTGTCAAGCGCGGTGAAAAAAATATCAACGCCAAGGACGGCTTTGCGCTGGTCGCCATCTGCTGGATAGCGGTCTCGGTCTTCGGCGCGCTGCCGCTGTGGCTTTCCGGAGTCCACCGGTCATATCTGGACTGCCTGTTCGAGGCGGTCGCCGGTTTTACCACCACGGGCGGCACCGTACTGCCGGACTTCGGCCCGTTAGGTAAGGGGGTTGCCCTCTGGTACAGCCTCATGCAGTGGATTGGCGGCATGGGCATTCTGGTTTTTTTGCTTATGACCGTCACGACCTCTGTGGGCGAGCACACCCACAACGTGCTGAAGGCCGAGATACCCGGCCCTATCTCCGGCAAGCTTGTCGCTAACCCGCGCCGCAGCGTCAAGCTGCTCTACGGCATATATGTAGGTCTTACGTTAATTCAGATAATCGTGTACCTGTTTGGCGGCATGTCCCTTTTCGAAAGCATATGTCACGCGCTCAGCACGGCGGGAACAGGCGGGTTTTCTGTCTGGAGCGACTCCTTGGGCCACTACGGCAGCGCGTATATAGAGGTCGCCACCACTGTGTTCATGCTGCTTTACGGCGTTAACTTCACGCTGTTTTATCTTGCGCTTACGCGCAACTTCCTCGCTATGCTCAAAAGTGAGGAATTTAAGTTCTACCTTTGCATAGTCGCCGGTTCTACCGCGGTTATCGCCGCCAATATTTTCCGCGCGGTCTATGCGACGTTTGGCGAAGCCTTGCGGCATGCGGGCTTTCACGTCGCCTCGGTGATCTCAACCACTTTTTTTTACACTGTGGATTACAACGCATGGCCGGAGCTTTCCAAAATGGTCCTTATGGCGCTTATGTTCATAGGCGGCTGCGGAGGCAGCACAAGCGGCGGACTCAAGGTCGCTCGCATCGTTATCCTTTTAAAGGAGACCAGGCGCATACTGTTCAGGATGTCACATCCCCGCTCGGTGGAAGCCGTCCATTTTGACGGCAAGGCGCTGGACAAAGGTACACTGCACGGAGTAAGCACCTATATACTCACCTACATGCTGATCTTCGCGGCGTCGGCGCTTCTTATCTCTGTAGACAACTACGATTTCGAGACGACCTTTTCGGCCGTGCTTGCCTGTATAAACAATCACGGCCACGGCTTTGGCCTTGTGGGGCCTTTGGGGAATTTTTCTATATTTTCACCTTTCAGCAAGGTGGTGCTCATCTTTGACATGATGGCAGGCAGGCTTGAGCTTTACCCCATCCTTCTGCTGTTCGCGCCTTCCACCTGGAGGAAAGTTTAAACAACGTAAAATCGACGCCGGGGCTTGTCATTATTTAAATAATTTTGTATAATACTAAATGTGTTTTATATAGGGTGTTTACATTAAAGGAGTTGCACGGTAAAGGTTTATGAGTATTTTTAACATCGTTGGGCTGCTGGGCGGGCTTGCGTTTTTTCTATACGGAATGGCGATCATGGCCAACGGACTCGAGACCGCCTCCGGCGGCCGGCTTGAGCGCCTGCTGGAAAAAATGACCGACAATATTTTTAAGGCGATATTTTTAGGCGCCATAGTCACGGCGTGTATCCAGTCCTCTTCCGCCACCACGGTCATCATCGTCGGGCTTGTCAACGCGAATATCCTCAAGCTCAGACGGGCCATAGGAATCATAATGGGCGCGAATATCGGCACGACCATAACGGCGCATATTATAAGGCTCGGCGATATTGACGAAACGCATCAGGCGCTTTTAGCGCTTCTCAAGCCCACCACGCTGGGGCCTGTGGCCGCCGTTGTGGGTCTTCTGATGTATCTCGGCTCTAAAAGCCGCAAGCGCAAGGACGTCGGGACTATCTTTTTGGGCTTTGGCATTTTGTTTTCCGGTATGCTGGCCATGGAGGACTCTCTGCGGCCCTTACGGGAGATTCCCGAATTTTCAGAGCTTTTCGCAAGTCTTTCCAACCCGTTGCTAGGCGTGCTGGTCGGGCTCGCCGTCACGGCGGTAATTCAGTCCTCCTCGGCCTCGGTAGGTATTTTGCAGGCGCTCACAGCCACGGGCGCTATCACGTTTTCCTCGGCATTTCCAATAATAATGGGGCAGAATATAGGTACCTGCATAACCCCTGTGCTCGCCAGCATAGGCGCCAGCAAAAACGCCAAGCGCGCAGCATGCGTACATGTTACCTTTAACGTTATCGGCACGGTTATCTGGCTTGTGGTAATCTACGCCGTCCAGTACGCGGTTGGCCTGCCGTTTTGGGACGCCCCGATTTCAAAGGGCGGCATCGCGGATTTCCACACGCTGTTCAACCTCACCGTCACCCTGATGCTCGCGCCGTTTTCCGCCGGGCTTGAATTTTTGGCCAAATTTTTCATACGCAGCGAAAACGGCGGTTCCTTTCCGGACGACGAGGTCAACATGCTCGACGACCGCTTCTTGACTTCGCCGGGCTTCGCGATCAAAAACGCGCGGGACGCTGTTGTGAGGATGGCGAATCTTTCAGTTGAAAATTACGTTCGCTCCATGAAGCTGCTCGAAACCTTCGACCCCACCCAGCTGGAACGCGCCCGCGAGGTAGAAAACACGCTCGACCGCTTTCAGAGCCGCATAGATGCGTATCTGCTGCGCGTCGCCACCACTCCGCGTCTCTCTGAGGCTGACAATGTCGCGCTTTCGGAGGTCTTGCAGGTGGTCAACGAGTTCGAGCGTATCGGCGACCACGCCGACAATGTCTGTGACTGCGCGCAGAGTATGGTGGACAAGGAAGAGAGCTTTTCCGAATTGGCCAAGGCCGAGCTCGCCGCGCTGAGAGACGCCGTCTACGAGATATTGACACTTGCCGTGGACGGATATATCCACCGCGATATCAACACGGCCTCGCTTATCGAGCCGCTGGAAGAAGTCATCGACATGCTGGTGGAGACCATGAAAGTCACTCACTCTGACAGGCTGCGCGAAGGAAAATGCAGCATAGACGCAGCGTTTCCGTACCTTGAGATATTGTACAATCTGGAGAGGATCGCCGACCATTGCTCTAACGTCGGAATCCATATAATGAGCTATTCCGGCGGAAGCCGCGTGCTTGACCGGCATGAGTTTCTGCGCAGCATGCACAGGTCAAAGACAGATGAATTCCGTGAAAAGTTCGAAGCCTACGACAAAAAATATTTCGGCCGCTTAAAGGCGCTTAAGGAATAAATATATATTATCAAAATCAC
>QMCE01001421.1_pt1 | contig 13105 bp, 6 predicted proteins | sample 1821851 | NCBI WGS metagenome assembly QMCE01 (sample SAMN09453174, study PRJNA476694) | Termite gut metagenome, whole genome shotgun sequencing project. | isolation source: worker | host: Odontotermes sp. | place: South Africa:Pretoria | collected 2016-01-28 | reverse complement strand
CGGTGAGGATGGCTTCGTCCTCGCTCTCCATCTTGGCGAGGAAGTGTTTTTCGAGTTTCGAGTATAGCGACAGCTCCACTCTCTTCGGGTCTACGAACACGAATTTCAGCTCTGCCGGATGCTTGCGGTATAGCAGCGATGTTATGATAGCGTTCAGCCCCACGCTCTTACCCTGTCCCGTCGCCCCGGCGACCAGCAGGTGCGGCATCTGCGTGAGGTCGATCATAAATGTCTCGTTGCTGATGGTCTTTCCCAGGACTACGGGCAGCTCGGCTTTGCTCTCCTGGAAGCGCCTCGTCTTGACCACCGAGTACATCGACACCACCTCTTTATCCTTGTTCGGCACCTCGATACCCACGGTTCCCTTTCCGGGCATGGGTGCGATTATGCGTATCCCCAACGCTTTGAGGCTCAGAGCGATATCGTCCTCCAGGTTCTTGATCTTCGCGATCTTCACCCCTGCCGACGGGATTATTTCGTATAGTGTCACTGTCGGCCCGATTGTCGCTTTTATTTTGTCTATCTTGATCCCGAAATTGAGCAACGTGGTCTCGATCTGCCGACGGTTCTCGTATATCTCTTCTTCGGTCACACGTACCTCTACCGAATGGTCTTCGAGTATCTCGACCGGCGGGATCTGGTATTTCGACAGCTCTTTGGTCGGGTCGTATATCGCGCTGTCGATGTCGCCGTCCTCCAGTTGTACGTCGTTCCTTCCGGGCACCACCACTTTCATTGCTCCCTGTGCGGCAGCCTCGACCACTCCCCCCGCCATCAGTTCGCCGTCGCCGCGCGGCTGCACCACTTCGATCACCCTCGACTCGCCCGCTGCCGACGGTTTGCGCTTACTCACTATGTAATCCCCTGCCTCCTGCCCGACCTCCACGACCATGTTGTCGGGCACGGGCATGGGCCTCGGATCTATTACCGGCTCCGGCTCGGCCGGGCGCACTCTTTCAATCACCCTGTCATCCACCTCTTCTTCGGGTTCGGGTTCCGGTTCGGCTACCGGTTCGCATACCTGCTCCTGCGGATATTCATACTCCTCTTCGTATTCTTCAGGCGCGCTCGCGAACACCTCGCCCACCTTCCCCATACCTTTATATATACCCTTACCGACGCCGTTCACCATCGCGATCGTCCGCCGCGTGATGTACACACCCAAAAGTATCCATCCTAAAAGCAGCAGTAACCCCGTCCCCGCGGCGCCCAGATACGACACTACCAACTCCGACAGGTATATCCCGTGTGCGCCCCCCAGTCCGGTCCCGAACACACCCCAACGCTCTCCGAACGCAAATCCCATCGTCAACGACCCCAAGACCATCAACGCCAATCCTGTCAACACCACTTTGCTCCCTGACAGCCTCCTCATCCCTATGACCCTCAACGCCAACACACCCAACAGCAGCGGCGCCACCACTCCGAATACGCCGGCCCATTGGCCCACGATCCAGTCCGCCGCCTTTGCCCCCACGGGGCCGGCGAGGTTCGCGATCACGCCGTTTCTGGCCCTGACCGCTATCTGATCGCCCTGCCAACAGAAATAGTAGGACACTACCGCCACCAACAGGAATGCCGCCAACGACAACAACACGATCCCCAAGACCCATCGCTGCGTCTCGGAGAGGCCCTTGTGCCCGCGCCGTTTTTTATTTTTTGTTTTCATTTACGATCCTCTCCATCTTCTTCTGATAGTCCTCTCCCGGAAGCGTGTGGAACGTGTATTCCGCCCTGTGCCCTGGTTCCGCCCTTGCGTTGTTTTCTTCCAGCAACTGCACCACGCGCCTTGCTATCGCCTCCGACGGGTCTACCACCTCCATCTCGCGCCCGCCTATCACCTCGCGGATAGTATCGGCGAGGAACGGGTAGTGCGTACACCCCAGCACCAACCTGTCTGCTCCGCGCCCTATCAGCGGCTCGACGATCTTACTCACCGCCTCGAAAGCCTCCGGCGACCTCTCGCGTCCCTGCTCCACCAGCTCCACGAAACCATCGCCCACGGCAGTTATCACCTCCACTCCGGCGGCGAATTCGTCGATGTAACGTTTCAGCCCCTCACCGTGTATCGAGCTGTCGGTTGCCAATACCGCCACCACACCTGTTTTTGTTGCGGCGGCGGCGGGTTTCACGGCGGGCAGCATTCCCACTATCGGGATGTGGAACCTCCGGCGCACGGTATCGATCGCCGCCGCCGTCGCCGTATTGCACGCCACGACCACCAACTTCGCTCCCTGCCCCACGAGCCACTCCACGCCCTCGGCCGTCAGGCGTATTATCTCCTCTCGGGTTCGTGCCCCGTACGGGCAGTTCATCCCGTCGCCGAAATATACCAACGACTCCTCGGGCAACGCCTTCCTGACCTCGCGCCACACCGACAGTCCGCCTATCCCGGAGTCGAAGATACCTATAGGGTTGTTATTCACTATTCTACTATCCGCCCTGTGCGGGCACGAACCCATTTTGCCGCATTCTCGAACGCCTCGACCCACGGCGACACCTCGTCTTGTGTCCGGTCTTCGGGGTAGTAAGCCCAGTTCCACGGTCGTATCGCGCGCTCCAGGTGGGGCATCATCGCCAGGTGTCGTCCGTCGGCGCTGGCTATTGCCGCCACGTCGAAGTCGCTACCGTTGGGGTTGGCCGGGTATGCTCCGGAGCAATATTTCATCGCGACGTTGTACGCTTTTTCGCCCGCGGGCAGGCTGAATTTACCTTCTCCGTGTGAGATCCATATCCCGAGGCGCGAGCCTTTGAGCGAGCTCAGCATCACGCTGTTCGACTCCGGAATATCTACTCCTATGAAAGCCGATTCGAAGCGGTGCGTGTCGTTATGCAGCATCTTCACCGGCCCTTCGCCGCCCACCAGCCCGAGTTCGACCATCAGCTGGCAGCCGTTGCAAATACCCACCGAGAGGGTATCGGGACGGGCGTAGAAGTTCTCCAGCGCGCGTTTCGCTTTTTCGTTGTATAGGAACGCCCCGGCCCATCCCTTTGCCGAGCCGAGCACGTCGGAGTTCGAGAACCCTCCCACGAAAGCTATGAAGTTCACATCCTCCAGCGTTTCGCGCCCGCTCACCAGGTCTGTCATGTGCACGTCTTTGACCTCCATCCCCGCGAGGTGCATCATCCACGCCGTTTCGCGCTCGCATTGGCACCCTTTTTCGCGTATCACGGCAGCTTTGACGCCGGCTTTTTTCGTGTTATGCTTACCTGTGAACCCATCGGGGAAACGATATTCGAGGGGGTTCTTCGCAAAATTATCGCGCCTCTCGGCAGCTTTCGCCTCGCCGCTTTGTGCACGGTCGAGCAGGTATGATGTCTCGTACCACGCCTCCCTCAACTTGTCGATGTCGAGCGTGAGTTCGCCTATGCGCATTTTGCGTTCTCGCGTCACCACACCTATGTTATACGCCCGCACGCCCGCGCGCGCGAGCCCGCTCACCACAGCGCCTCCGTCGGCAGCCTGCAGCACTACTGCCGGGCGCTCGCTGAATAGCAGTTTATGAAGGTCTTTTTCTCCCAACCCCGAGAGGTCGAGCCGCATTCCCGAATGGTTGTCTGTGAAGGTCATTTCGAGCAGCGCTGTCACCAGGCCGCCCGCCGACACGTCATGGCCCGCCATCACCGCGCCTTTATTTATAAGCTCTTGTACCGCTGCGAAACCGCGTGCGAAATTCCCGGCATCGACGGTCGGGACCTCCATCCCCACGGCTCCTGCCGCCTGTGCGAAACTACTGCCGCCGAGCCCCCATCCGCCTCCCGACAGGTCGACGTAAACCATATCGCCGCCTGCGTTTTTCAATGCGGGCGATATGCATTTACGCACGTCGCTCACCTCTGCGGCGGCCGTTATTATCACCGTCCCGGGCGATACTACCTTCCCGCCACCGGGGTATTTCTGCGTCATCGACAGCGAGTCCTTACCCGTGGGGATATTGACCCCCAGCGCCAGCGCGAAGTCGCTCGCCGCTTTCACGGCCTTGTATAAACGCGTGTCCTCGCCTTCGTTACGCGTGGGCCACATCCAGTTCGCGCTAAGCGATATCCCTTTCAGCCCATGTGCCAGCGGTGCGAAAACGATGTTGGTCAACGCCTCGGCTATCGCGAGTTCCGACCCTGCCGCGGCATCGGCCAACCCCGCCACCGGCGCGTGCCCCAGCGATGTAGCGACACCGGCCACCCCGCTGTAATCCAACGCTACTACGGCGCAGTCGTTCACCGGCAACTGCACACTTCCGGCCGTCTGCTGCATCGCTGTCTTGCCGCCCACGCTCCTGTCGACCTTGTTCACCAGCCAGTCTTTACACGCCACAGCCTCCAGGCGCAATACCTGCTCGACGGCCTTTGCTACTTCGCCCTGCTTGTATGCCGGTTCTTTGTAACGCTCGTTGACTGTCACGTCGTTCATCACCGTCTTCGGCGCCGACCCGAACATATACTCCAGCGGCCAGTCTATCGGTTTCTCTCCCGTGCGCGTGTCCTCGAATGTAAATCGCCCGTCTCCCGTGGTCTCGCCGACATCGTATATCGGGGCCCTTTCGCGCTCTGCCACTTTGCGCAGGTGTGCGACGTCTTTGGCCTCGACCACCAACCCCATACGCTCCTGCGACTCGTTGCCTATTATCTCGCGGCCGCTCAGCGTGGGATCGCCCACAGGCAGTTTATCCAATTCTATGCGCCCTCCGGTCTCTTCGACGAGTTCACTCAGGCAGTTCAGGTGCCCGCCCGCGCCGTGGTCGTGTATCGAGACTATGGGGTTATGCTCCTGTTCGCTCACCGCGCGGATGGCGTTGTATACCCTCCGCTGCATCTCGGGGTTCGATCGTTGTATGGCGTTAAGTTCCACGGCGTTGGAGTACTCTCCCGTCGCGACGCTCGACACCGCGCCGCCGCCCATACCGATGCGGTAGTTGTCGCCACCCATCACCACCACCCTGTCGCCCGGTTTAGGCACATCTTTTATACTGTCCGCTTTGCGCCCGAAACCTACTCCGCCCGCCTGCATTATCACCTTGTCATACCCCATCCGGCGCCCGTTCTCTTCGTGCTCGAACGTGAGTACGGAGCCGCACAGCAGCGGCTGCCCGAACTTATTTCCGAAGTCCGACGCGCCGTTGCTCGCTTTTATGAGTATCTGTTCGGGAGTCTGGTATAGCCATTCGCGTTCTGCCATCCGGCCCTCCCATTCACGTCCCAGGCGCGGGTATGCCGTCATGTAGACCGCCGTACCTGCCAGCGGGAACGCCCCTTTACCTCCTGCTATCCTGTCCCTGATCTCGCCTCCCGATCCTGTTGCCGCGCCGTTGAAAGGTTCCACGGTGGTTGGGAAGTTGTGTGTTTCGGCTTTTATCGAGATCACGCTTTCGACCTCGCGTGCATTGTAGAGATCCGATGTCTCGCCCGAGAGCGGCGCCCATTGTTCGATCTTGGGGCCTTGCAGGAACGCGCAATTATCCTTATACGCCGACACCACCTTTCCGGGGTTCGTGCGTGTGGTTTTCTTGATTAGCGAGAACAACGTATCGGGCATCGTCACTCCGTCGACCACGAACTCGCCGTTGAATATCTTGTGGCGGCAGTGCTCGGAGTTGACCTGCGAGAACCCGAACACCTCGCTGTCTGTCAGCGGGCGGCCCATTTTCTCGGCCACGCGTTCCAGGTACGCTATCTCTTCGTCACTCAACGCCAGGCCTTCCTCTTTGTTGTACGCCGCAATATCCTCGATATGCTTAATGGGTTCGGGTTTAAGGTCGATCTCGAAAACGTCCTGTCCCACGCCGTTGTATATACGGTTGAGCATCGGGTCGAAGTCGCTCTCCGCCTCGGCCGTGAACTCTTCGATACGCGTAATTCCCGCGATGCCCATGTTCTGGGTTATCTCCACGGCGTTGGTACTCCACGGCGTGACCATCTCCTTTCGCGGGCCCACGAACTTCCCTGTGGCGTGCCCGCCCTCGATCGGCCCCGCACCCGAGAACAACCACTCCAACTTCTGCATATCGACGCCTGCCAACCTGCCCGCCGACTCGACGGCATATACCCGTCGGCTATCTCCAAAAAGTGTTATCATAGGATTGCAAAGATACAAAAAAGATAACGATTAATGGTTAATGATTAATGGTTAATGATTAATTCGTGCGCCGCCCTAATGATTATACTTGCGGGACTTCCCGCTTAGGAAATGGAAAATTAGAAATAGAAAAGACAGGCAGGGAGGTTCTTCTGGTAGGCCGCGGAGCGGCCGTATGCGATTTTGCTCCACGCAAAATCGCGCAGCCCGAAGCCGCGCCACGCGGAGGGCTGCTCTCGCGAAGCTCGTTTGACCCTCCGCCGGCTTCGGGCCGCTTGAGGCTCGCTTCGCCCGCCGCTTGGGGGCGGCGGCGTGCGACCGACCTCGTTCCTCGCTCGGTCGATAAGGCCGCTTCGCGGCCTACAAGAGATTCCTCTTCGCTTAGCTCACTCTGGATGACAGAGAAAAAAATCGCCCTGCGGGGCCCGCCGCGAGCACGCGGCCGCCACAAACCCTGCGACGTATTCGGTCACCGAGTCGTCGCTCAATGTGTCGCAGTCGATGATCATCGTCGCCTGCATATAGCACTCTTCACGCCCTGGCAGCGTCCGTTCGATATATTGGAGCATTCCTTTTTCGTCCAGCCCGTCCAATTTGGGCCTCCGCGCCTGCCCGTGTCGTAACCTCATGAGTAGTTTCGAGGGGCTGAGTTTGAGGTATACGGTTCGCCCTGCTTCGTTCATCGCCTTCATCATACCTTCGGAGCAGGGCAGCCCACCGCCGGTAGCTATTATTGCATCTCCTCCTTCGGCTATCAGGCGCTCCACCACCTCGCGTTCCGACTTACGGAACGCCTCTTCTCCCTTGTGCGCGAATATCTCGCTGACCGTTGCGCCGTGCATTGTTTCGACCTCGCGGTCGGTATCGACAAAGCGCACTCCTGCGCGCCGTGCCGCCTCACGCCCTATGCCGCTTTTACCGGCACCCATATACCCGACCACGAATAGCAGCATCAGAATAGCCCCAACTGTTCGGCGTCCATAAATTCTTCGTGGTCGCCGGACGGGCGCTCGATGGTGAATTCCGACTCGAGCACCGGCTCCACCGCCGGCACTTCCGGCGCCTCGATAGCGGGCTCGTCTACCTTTGGTATAAGGAACGACAGCGCGCTCACCTCGTAAGTAGTCAGTCGTTTCCCTTTTGCCTTGTAGCTTTTCACGCCGATGAACCCTGCCGCGTCGACGAGTTCGTCGGGCCGTCCGGCGTTCTTACCTCCGAACGACACTTTGAGCACCGGCGCGGGAACGTCGGTGAGTGCTGCGAGGCGCGACGCGTCATTTTCCTCGTCTACGAAGTCGAGCATCTTCTCGGTTGGCTCGGGCACGAAACGTTTGAGGTAGTAGAACTTCGCCCCGGCGTCCCAATAGGCGACGCTGTAAACACGAGCGGGGTCGTATTTCTCCACTCTTAGCACCTCGTCGGGGAAGTGGTGCCCGGTGTCAAACCCGGTGGTGTAGTACTGCCCGCGCGGTGTGAACACGATAATTTTGTCGGCCCCGCGGAATTCGCCCAGCAGTTCGCCGCGCCCGTCGGCATTGAGCCGCCGCACCTCCTCGTCGAACCATATGTTCTGCCCCGCGAGGGTCGATGTTCCGGCCTGCTTGAGCACTATCTTCTGTATCCCGTATCGCGAGAAGAGGTTACCCTGGCTTGCGCGGCCTTTGATCGCCAGCGTACTGAAGTCGAGGTCGGCTATGAGTTTCTTGAGCCTCGGCCTGGGGCGGAAATATATCTTCAGCACCTCGGCCTCGCCGTTAGGGTTGACGCTCATGTAGAGTATCTCGCTTTTGGGCGTGCCTTTGGTGATGTCGTACTCGCGGTCGCGCGTTATGCTGGTTATGGCGCACCGTTTCATCATGATGTCGCCGCCCTTGCCGTCGCGGTACAGCACATTATATATGGTACGCTCGTCTCCTTTTTTGAACACCCCTATATACTGTATCCCTTTCGCGAAGAACGCTTTTTCCGACACTTTCGTGATTATGTATTTCCCCTCTTTGGTTATCACTATCACGTCGTCCATATCGGAGCAGTCGCACACATATTCGGCCTCGCGCATCGACCGCCCTATGCCGAAGAAACCCTCCGCCCGGTCGACGTAGAGCTTGGCGTTTGCCACCACGACTTTCGCCGCCTCGATGGTATCGAAGCCGCGCAATTCGGTTTTCCGTTCCTTACCCTTGCCGTACTTTTGTAGGATGCGCTTGTAATACGCCACGGCGTAGTCCACCAGGTTCGCCAGGTCGTGTTTCACCTGTTTGCTCTCCTGCTCGATCGCTTTTATCTGCTCGTCGGCTTTGGCGACATCGAACCGCGATATGCGTATAAACCTCAACTCCGTTAGCCGCACCACATCCTCCTGCGTCACCTCGCGCCTCAACAGTTTCTTGAACGGTTCCAACCCCTCGTCGACGGCCTTGTACGCCTCCTCACGCGTTGTCGACCCTTCGATCCGTTGGTATATCTTGTTTTCGATAAATATCCTTTCGAGGCTCGCGGCGTGCCACTCCTCGTTCAGTTCGTCCAGGCGTATCTCCAGCTCGCGCTGTAACAGCCACTTTGTATGGTCGGCGCTGCGGCGCAGTATCTCTTTCACGCCCAGGAAGTGAGGTTTCTCTTCCCATATCACGCACGAGTTGGGCGATATCGACACCTCGCAGTCGGTGAATGCGTATAGCGCGTCGATGGTCTTGTCGCTGCTCTCGTCGTTGGCCACGTGCACGAGTATCTCGACCTTTTCGGCGGTGTTGTCATCCACCTTGCGTATCTTGATCTTCCCCTTGTCGTTGGCTTTTATTATCGACTCTTTGATGCTCTCGGTCGTTGTGCCGAACGGTATTTCGGTTATGGCGAGTGTCTTGCGGTCGACCTTCGATATCTTGGCCCTCACCTTCACCGCGCCGCCGCGCAGCCCGTCGTTGTAGCGCGACACGTCGGCCATACCACCCGTCTGGAAATCGGGGTAGAGTTCGAAGTCGCTCCCGCGCAGGTATGCTATACACCCGTCGATTATCTCGCAGAAGTTGTGCGGCAGTATTTTGCTCGCCAACCCCACCGCGATACCCTCGACGCCCTGTGCCAGCAGCAGTGGGAATTTCACGGGCAGCGTGACCGGCTCCTGGTTACGCCCGTCGTACGAGAGCATCCACTCGGTGGTCTTGGCGTTGAACACCACGTCGAGGGCGAATTTCGACAGCCGCGCCTCGATATACCTTGCCGCGGCCGCCTCGTCGCCCGTGAGTATGTTACCCCAGTTACCCTGACAATCCACCAGCAGGTCTTTCTGGCCCAACTGCACCAACGCGTCGCCTATCGACGCATCGCCGTGTGGGTGGAACTGCATGGTGTGGCCGATGACGTTGGCCACTTTGTTGTACCGCCCGTCGTCGAGGCGTTTCATTGCGTGCAGTATCCGTCGTTGCACGGGTTTCAGTCCGTCCTCCAGGTGCGGCACCGCGCGTTCGAGGATCACATACGACGCATAGTCGAGGAACCAGTCGCGGTACATCCCCGTCAGGTGGTGCCGTGTGCCGTCGCTCTCGGTCAGTTTACCTATTATATCTTTTTCGTCATTCATTGTGCTAATGGATAATTGATAATGGGAAATGGATAATTCCCACCACACAGGCCATTTGAATCATTTCTTTTTCCGAGAAGAAGCTGTCAGGCAAAGCGCCCGAGGTTTCCGAACCGCAGCATACTATACGTATGTGAGGATTCGGAAATCCGATAGGCAACGCCGCATGACGGCTCTTACTCGGGAAAAGCCTCTGCATAGTCTACTTCGGTCTTCAGGTTCTCTACTATAAAATCGCGCCTCGAAGGGGTGTTGCTGCCCATATAGAATTCCAGCATATCGTGCACGGGGTCTGCCTTTGTCATACGCACTTTCTCCAGCCTCATTCCCTCGCCGATGAACTCTTTGAACTCGCCCGCCGAGATCTCGCCCAAGCCTTTGAACCGTGTTATTTCGGGGTTTGCGCCAAGTTTCTTGAGTGCTTTCTGCCGCTCGGCCTCGGTGTAGCAGTATATGGTTTCCTTCTTGTTACGCACGCGGAATAGTGGTGTTTGCAATATGAACAGGTGCTCCTGCCGGATGACGTCGGGGAAGAATTGCAGGAAGAATGTGAGCATCAGCAGACGGATGTGCATACCGTCCACATCGGCATCTGTTGCGATAATTATTTTGTTGTACCGCAGGTCCTCCATGTCGTTCTCGATGTTGAGCGCGGCCTGCAGCAGGTTGAACTCTTCGTTCTCGTAGACCACTTTTTTGGTCAGCCCGTAGCAGTTGAGTGGCTTTCCGCGGAGCGAGAACACGGCCTGTGTCTGCACATCGCGCGACGAGGTTATCGACCCGCTGGCCGAGTTACCCTCTGTGATGAATATCATGGTCTCTTCGTGCCGCGGGTTCTTCTGGTCTGTGAGGTGCACTTTGCAGTCGCGCAGCTTGCGGTTGTTGAGCGACACTTTTTTGGCCATCTCTTTGGCCTTTTTCTGGATACCCGATATCGCCTTGCGTTCTTTTTCGTTCTCGACGATCTTTTTCTGGAGTATCTCGGCCGTCGCTGGGTTTTTGTGCAGGTAGTTGTCGAGATGTTCTTTCAGGAAGTCGAGCACGAATGCGCGCACGGTCTGCCCGCTCTCGTCCATCTTAGTCGAGCTGAGGCTCACTTTGGTCTGCTGCCCGAATTGCGGGTCCACCATTTTTATGCTGATCGCCGCGACTATCGACGTGCGCACATCGCTCGGGTCGTAATCCTTGCGGTAGAACTCTTTGATGGTCTTTGCCACCGCCTCGCGTAGCGCTGCTTGGTGCGTACCTCCCTGGGTGGTGTGCTGGCCGTTGACGAACGAGAAATACCCCTCGCCGTACCCTGTGCCGTGTGTCATCGCTATCTCTATATCCTCGCCTTTGAGGTATATCGGCGGGTATAGCGGATCTTCCGACATATTCTCCTGCAACAGGTCGAGCAATCCGTTCTTCGAGCAGTAGGCCTGTCCGTTCAGCTTCACCGTGAGCCCCGTGTTGAGGTAGGTGTAGTTCTTCACCATCGCCTCCAGGTACTCCATGTTGAACGCGTACTCGCCGAATACGGTTTCGTCGGGCGTAAAGCGCACGTATGTCCCGTTCTGTTCGGTTGTCTTGCCCCACTCGTCGCGCACCTCCAGCCCCTCGGCGAACCATACTTCGTGCACCTCGCCGTCCCTCACGCTGCGCGCCACGAACTCGCTGCTGAGCATATTCACCGCCTTCACACCCACTCCGTTCAGCCCCACGGTCTTCTTGAACGCCGCCGATCCGTACTTGCCACCGGTGTTCATCTTGCTCACCGCCGCGGCCAGGCTGTTGAGCGGTATACCGCGCCCGTAGTCGCGCACGCTCACCGTCCGTCCCTCTACCGTGATCTCGATGCACTTACCCGCACCCATGATGAATTCGTCGATCGAGTTATCCACCACCTCTTTGAAGAGTACGTAGATCCCGTCGTCGTTTGCCGAGCCGTCTCCCAGCTTACCTATGTACATCCCCGGCCGAAGGCGCAGGTGCTCCCTCGGCGAAAGCGACTTTATATCGTCATCTGTATATTGTGCTACCATCTTTTTAATGGATAATGGATAATCGAAAATGGAAAATCGAGCATGCCGCCGGTGGCGGCGTGCGACACGCTTTTGCTTAGCAAAAGCGTTAATATATGATGTACAACATTCATTATTAATCGTTCAATGCATCTGCCATCGCCTCCCGCACCAGTCCCATATCCGGCTCCATAGGCGGCAATACCTTCACGGTGAATACGTTATGCGGGTTCAGCCGCCCGCCTTTCATCGCCGTGTCTGTCCCCGTCGTCACCACGGGCAGCACCTCGGCCCCCGCCTCTCGCGCCAGCACGAACGCTCCCTCGCGGAATTTGCCCAATCCCTCTCCCTTGGTCCGGGTCCCTTCGGGGAATACCGCCACCGACACTCCGCGCCGCAGCCATTGCCCGCCCTCGCGCATCATCCGCCGGACTCCCGCCGCACTCCCTCGCTCGATGGCTATGTCGCCGTGCATCCACAGCACCCACCCGAACAGCGGCCAGCGATAGACCTCGCGCTTGCTGACCCACTTGAAGTTACGCAGCGGCAGAACGTACATCAACACTATATCGAACATCGATCGGTGGTTGGCCGCGACGACGTAAGTTTTGTTCCTGTCCACCCGCCCCTCGACCACGAGTTTCCATCCCGGCACGAGCCTGAAATAGCCCAACGCCCACAGGCGCGAAAGCCGGTGGACCGCCACGCGCCGCACGTCCCACCACGCGGTCAGCGCCCATGCCACGCATATCGCCACGAAGAGAATGAGCGTCCAGAGCGACAAAACAAGATAGATGATTATTAACACCGTGCAAATTTAGTAATAAATACCTTATATTTGCAGCGATTAACTTCTAAAAATAATTAGGTTATGAAGGCTTATGTTTTCCCGGGCCAGGGCGCGCAGTTCGTCGGCATGGGCAAAGACCTTTACGACAAGTTGCCCGAAGCCCGTGCGATGTTCGAGCGGGCCAACGAGATCCTCGGCTTCCGCATCACCGATATCCTGTTCTCCGGCACCGACGAAGAGTTGAAACAGACCAAAGTCACCCAGCCGGCCATTTTCCTCCACTCGGTCATTTTGGCGAAATCCCTCGGCGAAAAATTCGCCCCCGACTGTGCTGCGGGCCACTCGCTGGGCGAATTCAGCGCGCTGGTCGCCGCCGGAGCGCTCGGCTTCGAAGACGGGCTGACCCTCGTCTCGAAACGGGCCATGGCCATGCAAAAGGCGTGCGAGGCCCGGCCCTCGACGATGGCCGCGATCCTCGGGCTGGACGATAAAACGGTCGAAGACCTCTGTGCCTCGACGGGCGATATCGTGGTTCCGGCCAACTACAACTGCCCCGGCCAGTTGGTGGTTGCCGGGGCCACCGCGGAAATGCCTGCGTTTTGCGAAGCGGTGAAGGCCGCCGGCGGCGTGGCAAAGCGCCTGCCGGTGGGCGGGGCTTTCCACAC
>QMCE01004427.1_pt1 | contig 13112 bp, 10 predicted proteins | sample 1821851 | NCBI WGS metagenome assembly QMCE01 (sample SAMN09453174, study PRJNA476694) | Termite gut metagenome, whole genome shotgun sequencing project. | isolation source: worker | host: Odontotermes sp. | place: South Africa:Pretoria | collected 2016-01-28 | reverse complement strand
GGGATCTTTTTCTCTTCCTTGCCGCCCTTTTTACACGAGGTCGCCGACGCGGCACCTGCCGCTACTATGGCGACGGCTAACAATAATTTGAATGTTTTCATCTTTTTGAGTTTTAATATGTTTGATTTTTTAGATGTTGTTTTTATATATCCTGTTGTTGCTGCACGTATATATGTCGCCGCCCGATACATGAATGTCGGTGGTGCCCGGCCTGCCGAACAGGAACGATTCGACGCTATATACGTCGCCGTTATCCAGGTTTTTTACAACTTAACTACCGTCAAGAAGGCCGGCGGGTATGGGGTGCCCACTGCCACGTCGTTTTTATACACCTCTCCCGGTTGGCACGTATATATGTCGTTGCCGACCACATACAAGCCTGTGGTGCCCGGCCTACGGTACAGGAGCGCGTTGTTCTGATATATGTCGCCGTTTTCCAGCAGGCAGATGTAGCGCTCGTAGCCGACGCCGATACGCAGTATGCGGCTCGGGTAAGAGCCCATTTGATTTACGTTCTGGTTCTCACTGATACGCAGCACCATATCATTGTGTGCCACATAGAGGTAGCCGTTGCCAAACACCATATCCTGAATATAATTATTGCTGTCGTCGCCCGTCGATGTCCATCCGGTTGCGTACCATACGGACGGGGTGTCGTTATCAGAACGGACTATTATGCCCTCTGTCCGGCCCATCGCATTTACCCGCCTTCCTCCATGAAACATGGCCATGCTGAATTCGCCGCCTGTGCCCCGTTCGGTGCAGAGATAGGTGGTTTTAGAATCGAAATGGTATTCTGCCCTGGAGCTGTTGTCCGGTATGTTATAAGTCCAATATGCCGCCTTGTTGCGACTCTTGGAGAAACCCACTACGGAGACCCACGGCGTGTTCTCGCTGACATATATGTCGTATGCCTCGTTGGGAAGGAGAGCTGACCCGGATGCATCGAAATTACTTATCAGGGTAACGGCAGTGCCGTTTACCCGGTACAGCAAAACCTGTCCGCCCTGAGTGTCGTTGCAGGCCACATACAGTATGCCGCTCTTCACCCCCATGGCAACGGGCTTGATGTATGACTGAAAGTTCCATACTCTGTTGCCGTTGAGCATGAGGGTTCCCGAGTTGGTCATCCAGTAAACGTTCTCGCCAGTCGATTTTATGGTGTAGGTACACGAGGCCGAATAGCTGCCGCACGTGGCGGTAACCGTTACCGTACCGGTGGCACGGGCTGTAATTTTGCATTTGCCGTTAGTGTGCTCGTAGGCAAACAGCACCTCGCTGTTGCTCGAAGTAAAGGTAACTTCCCGATTCTCGGCATTGGCCGGCAGCACGGTGGCAATAAGCTCGTCCTCATTATTGCGCCACAGTTCGAGCGTCGTGGAGCTCCTGTTGAGCACGATGCCTGTTACGGGCTGGCTTACGGTTACTTCGCGCGTGGCTTTTTTGCCGTTGTCGGTGGTTACGGTAATGATCGCCTTGCCGTTGCCCTTGGCCGTTACATCGCACACGGTGGAGGAGATGCGCTCAATCGAGGCTACCGCCGGGTCGCTGCTCTCCCACTCCATGGTGCTGGTGGCGTTGGAGGGCGTCATCATGCCCAAGAGCGTTGCCTTTTCGCCTATTTTGAGCACGGGCACACTCGCGGGAGTGATGCTAATGCCGGTGGCGGGTATGGCCTGTATTACGGTTACTTCGCACATGGCCTTCTTGCCGTTGTCGGTGGTTACGGTAACTGTGGCCGTACCCTTTGCCTTCCCCGATATACGGCACTCGCCATCGTCCAGCGGAGTAACCGTGGCCACATCCGGGTCGCTGCTTTCCCACGAGGCGATGGTGCTCGTCGAGCCGGCCGGGGTCAAGGTGGCCGTAACGGTCGCCTGTTCATCCACATTTACCGAGAGTTTCGCTGGTTCGATGCTCACACCCGTGGCTGGCAAGGTCTGGATTACGGTTACTTCGCACGCGGCCTTCTTGCCGTTGTCGGTGGTTACGGTAATGGTGGCCGTGCCTTTGGCTTTGCCCAAAATCCGGCACTTGCCTTCGTCCTGCGGAGTAACCGTTGCCACATCCGGGTCGCTGCTCTCCCACGATGCGATGGTGCTCGTCGAGCCGGCCGGTGCGATCATGGCTGTAACGGTCGCCTGTCCACCCACGCCTACCGATAGTTTCGCGGGTTCTATGCTTACACCCGTGGCCGGAACCATCTGCTTCACTTCGAGCGTACACTCGTCGGTGATACTTTGGTTGCTGCTTTGGGCGGTGATGGTTACCGTGCCCGCTTTCAGCGCCCTGGCCAGGCCGTTCTCGTCGATTGTCGCCACGGTGGGGTCGGAGCTTTTCCATATCACAGACTTGTCCGTGGCGTCGTCGGGCTTCACGACGGCCGAATACTCTACCGTCTCGCCCACCGATACCACTATCGGGCTTTCCTGTTCTATCCTGACGAGTTGCACCTCTACATCTTCCGGCACGGTCTCCGAGTTTTCGCACGCCGCAAGCATCGCGAGGGCGGCGAAAAGCAGGATTCTTATAATTTTCTTATTCATATTATTCGTTTTTTAGAGAATCGTAAATTCAAAACAATCTCTTAAAATGGCCGGATGGTTAGCGCCGTGCCATCACCCCCAATTATATCGCTAACCACCGGCCATCTACAACTTAGAAATAGTAGTTGAACGATAGTTGCAGGCCGATGTTCTCGGTACCGTACAGCAGGTAGCTGCTGCCCGAACTGACCTTTTTGGTGAAGTCGAGCTTTTTGCCGTCCTCCATAGACCATCCTTCGTATTCGGTGTATGTTTCGGGCTGCACGGCGTAGATGAGAGGGATGAGGCTCACGGTCGCACCGACGGAGAGTCCCTGGCTGAAAAACCATTCCACACCGGCGTCGAGGGTCAGCCCGAAGGCGTGTATCATTCCCACATTGTAGCGTTTGAGAGGGCGGGCGCCGCCAAGGTCGATGTCGTAGTAGTGCCCGCTACCCATAAGTGTGTCGCAGATCATGGGCATCGTCGATGGGAAGGGGTTCTCCTCAGTCATTTTGTTGCCGTAGTCGAACTTCATGTTTCCGCCGCCGAAGGAGTACATAAGGCCGATGCCGCCGCTGAAGCGCAGGTTGCGCGGGCCGCCGCCGAATTCGAGGCCTATGTTGATGCCGCCTCCGTTGAGCTTGAAGTTGATCATGTCCTCGACCAGCGCCTCACCTACCAATAGCGGGTCATCGGCAACCTCCTTGTCGTCCTGCACGTATTCGCGGTACTTGAAGTTGGCGCCGCTGAATCCGAGGCTTGCCCTGAACGCCGTAACGTCGGTGATCATGTGCTTGAAGCGGATGGAGATCATGGGGTCGGCCAATATTACCATCTGTGCCGGAGACGCGCCCTGTGCGGCAATGGCGTTGCCGACGAAGTCGCCCGCCTTGAACATACCGTTGGCGCGCTGGCCGGATACGGGGTTATACATGATGCCTATGGAGGAACTGCCCTTTTTTGCCACATAGTTTTTCTTGGACTTTGGGAGGTTCGTTACATCGTCAAGTGTTTGCGCCTGTGCGCCGAAACTTACTGCGAGCGCGATGGCTGCCGCCGCTGCCGCTCTTAAAATCGTCTGTTTTGTCATAATCTTAATCGTTTTAGTATTTGGTTTTAATTAATGTCCTGTGAGTAATTGCGTATCAATCGAGCCCGTCGAACGGTACCGTGAATGATTTCTCTTTTACCTGTGCGTATAGTCCCGGACAGTGGTTGACGATGAAGTACCGGCCTTCGCCCGGTTCGCCGGGTTTGTCCGTTTTCAGCACATAGAGGGTTTCCGAGCCGTGGTCTTTGCCTGCGGTCAGAACTTCGAGATAGAGCATCTTCGTCTGGTAGTCGCTGCTGTCGTCGTATGGGCGGCCGTCGTTGACCTTCACCTCCACGGTGTAGGGTTTTTCAGGATTATACCCGTTTTCGGGCGTGGCGCCTTTCAGGAACGCGGCTATCTGATAGGGGCGGGCATAATTCGGGTCGTTGCCGAAAAGCTGGTTCAGACGGTCGGTCGCCGAAATGATGTTGTCGGTCGTATTGTTCAGCTTTATGCACTCCAAGCCGGCCCTCTTGTCGCGGCGGTACATCTCGTATGCCATCAATTGCAGTGCGACCGCGCCGTGGGGTTCGTCGCCTATCACTCTGCGTACCGTTTTGAATTCCTCCACGGTGGCGGGGAAGCGGTTGAAGGTCACACTCCCGCTCTCCCCCGGGGTGAACGTCGTGTGGTCGATGATCCCCGATATGTAGACTTCGAGGCGCACCTTGGGGGTGGTGTCGCCGCTGTCGCCGCCGTTGTCGCACGACGACAGCGACATCAGGCCGCACACCAGCCCGAAAGCTGCCATCCTCGAAATTTTCAAACTCATTTTACGTTTCATGTCCATCGTGTTTGATTTATTACATCGATAGTTGGCTTATCGGCACACTTTTAATCGAAGCGCCTTTCATGTAGAAAAATATGGTTGCGCTGCGCAGTTGCCCCGCGGAGGTTCCTGCAAACCTATCTACCTGCACGGTGATTTCGGCATTGCCGTTGATGGGTCCGTAAGTGTCCGACCGGGAGGGCATGAACCGCATCCAGTCTACAATCTGAGTGGGGTCTCCCTCGAAATAGAAATCGGCACTCCAATCTATGTTGGCCGTAACCGAGAGGTTGTAGTTGGCCTGGTCGCCCGGCAGTTCCAGATAGGAGGCTGGCGTTACCTGGAATATGATCGCGGGGCCGGGGGTGCCCTGACTTATCGGCACCTCTTTGAGCACCTCACCGCTATCACGGTAGAAACACACCTTGGCCTCGCGGAAAGTAAATCCGTCCTCGGGGAAATGGAGGCTGATTGACAGATCGAGCGTGGCGTCGCCGTAAACGGGCGCTGTGGCGGAGCCGTGCGTCAGTAAACGGTCGGGCTGGAACACTACCCATCTTCCGGCGCCGCTGATCAGAACTATCTCGGCATACCACGCTACGTTGGCCGTAACCGAGAGGCTGCGGGGAATATCTTGAGTTGGATTGAGTTCGTTGTCAGGCAGGCCGGTCAGGGATTCGGGGTTCACATCGAAGATTATCGCGGGTGCATTCTGGCTTATCGGGACTTCCTGAAGCAGCTCGCCGTTCGTGTCGTAGAAAAGCGCCTTCGCCTCGCGGAGGGGAGCGCCGATATCATAGTAATTCATTATGAACAGGTCGAGCGTGGCGTCGCCGTAAGCGGGGCTTGCCGCTGAGCCGTGAGTCGATGTATTGTCGGGCAGGAACATCACCCAGTCTCCGTATGTAGGTGAGGCGTTCTCGATCGTTATTTCGGCATACCACTCTATATTGGCCGTAACTTCGAGGCTGCGGGCGATATACTGCTCGCCCTCGTCGCCAGGCAGGCCGGTCAGCGATTCGGGCGTTACATCGAAGATTACTCCGATGCCTTCCTGAATGATTTTTACGGGTATGTCGCGGTCTCCGGCGGTTACCACCACTATGGCCTCACGGTCGCCGAACGCCGTGTTGGGCTTTACGGTTACCGTAACCGCGGTTTCGCCGTTACCGTTGGCCGGGTTCACGTCGAGCCAATCAATACCCTGTGGAACGGCAGCAGCCCACTGGCCAAAGGAACCCGGATATACGGTAAATGAGGCCGTGCCGCCTTCGACGGCTATCTTTTCGGGAATATAGGTTACCGCAAGTCCTTCGGGGTCGTCGATGGCGCAGCCGGTCAACATCGCCGCGGCGAATGCCGCCGAGATGAATGTCCTGAATATATGTTTTATCCTTTTCATATTATCGGGTTGTTAGTTGTTGGTTATTTTGAGTTCTACGCGACGGTTCTGCCCGCGTCCGCTTTGGGTGTCGTTGCCTGCTATGGGGCGCGTAAGGCCGTAGCCGCGGTATGAGAGCCGCGACGGGTCTATTCCGTTGGCTGCGAAGTAGTCATAGACGGCTTTGGCGCGCTCTTCCGACAGGCGCAAGTTGTAGTCGGCCGTACCGCGGTCGTCGGTGTGCCCTTCTATCTCGACGGCTACCTGCGGGTTCTCCCTCAGCCAGGCGACCACCTTGTCGAGTTCGGCCGCAGCCTCCGGGGTCAGGTTCCACCGGTCGAATGCAAAGAGGGTGTTCGACAGGTTGATCATCGACTGCTTGATCTCCTGCGGCACCTCCCTGATAACCTCCACCTCTTTGACAACTTCCTGCACGACCGTATCGCGGATATAGACCTCCTGTACCACCGTGTCGCGCTTTTCGATGATCACTTCCCGTACAACGGGCGCCGGTTCGGGCTTGGGAGCCCTCTTCTTGCCGAAGCGGAAACCGAGGCTGATGTTGAATCCGAACGACAGCGGGTTGGCCTTGGAAACGGCGCTGCTCATCTGCATCAGGCTGTTGCCGGTGGTTGCGTCCGGCGAGTTGGCGTTGTAATGTATCAGATTGGTTTCGGGTGCGGCATTTTTGCGGACGTCGTTCAGGCCGTAGTCGATATATACGCCCGTGTAGAGCCACATCTTTTCCGACAGCCGGAACTTGGCGCCCACCTCGCCGGTGAGCATCACGGCTGTTCCCGCCTCGAAGCCGCCATCGTTCGTATAACCGTTCCTGCTGATCTCCTCGCGGTAGTTTCCTTCACCTCCCGCCATGGTTAGCGTACCTGCCGAAATAGCGGACGCGCTTTGCGAGTAGGACGCCATGATCGGCAGGCCGACCTTAACGCCCGCCAGCGAGTAGAAGCGCACGCTTTTGCCCGCGGGGGCATTGAACTGTATGGTCAGCGGGATTTGCAGGGCAGTCAGGTTCTGCTTTTCGACAAAGCCGAAAGCGCCTGCGATGCGGTTGATACGCTGTCCCGCCCGATTGCCGTCGAGCACGGGGGTGCTGTACATCACCCCGTCGGGAAGCGTGATGCGGTTGTTGTAGCGGGCGATCTCGACGCCGGTCCCTATTCCCCACTTTTCCGAAAGGAAAAAGGTATATCCGAGCCCCGCCTTAAAGCCGGGCCTGAACGGATTATCGCCGGCAAGCGCCTTGTACCTCATGGACGATACGCCTGCACCGGCCTTTACCGCCACCTCGTGCCGCAGTTCCTGCGCCCGGGCGCCGGCCGTCAGCATCAGAGAGAGGATTGCGAGTGTGAGTAGTTTTCTCATTTTATTGTATTTTTAAGGATGATTTATCGCTTAGTTGGATGGCCTTTACTTTTTCTTGCTCCACAGCCTGCAACACCGGACCTGTTTTTCTGCCCCTTTCGCCGCGGTTGTTGCCACGGTTGTCGTGGGCTGCTGCGGCATGGCAGGCTCCGGAATGGACTGAATGGCGGGGAAGCGTACAAATATGCCGTTGTCCAGCATCAGTTTGTAGAATTCACGGCTCAAGGTCTGGTGAAAGAATCTTTCGTTGAACTCTTTCAGGTTCCGGCACTCGCTGCCCTCTTTCAGGTTCCGGCACTCGCTGCCCATCCGTTCCATCTCGGCGAACAGCATCTCGGCGCGCTCCTGCTGGTCGGGCGGCAGGTTGTAATTGTTGTAAAGATTATCCCGTTTCCGTTCGATAGCCTGAAGAATGGCGGCATCTGTCTCTTGCTCGTTATTTGTTTCCCTTCGTTTCATAGGTTGTCGTAATTTGCTGTGAACCAATACCGATACAAAATTACAGGGTCGAAATGACAATGCAGGGACCTATGTTCGCAAGTTGGAGACCCATATTCGCAACTTTCATTTCACGGAGGGGACTTATATTCGCATGCGTCATTGCTACATACATTATAACCAACACCTTATATTTTAACCTTCAGTCCCCCTCCGTTCAATGTCATTGTTTGTGCCTTTTCAGGAACTCCGAAGGATTTTCCCCGTACTCGTTCTTGAAACAGCGTGCGAAGAAAGAGCTGTCGTCGAACCCGCAGGCCATGGCGACCTCCTTGATGTTCACATCGCCGCCCGAAAGCATCACCCGCGCACGGTTGAGGCGCGCCCGCATCACGAGCGACGATACCGTCTCGCCGCTCATGGCCTTGATCTTGCGGTAAAGCTGCGACACGCTCAGGCACATCTCGCGCGCAAGCCCGTCGGGATAGTAGGAGTCGTCGTCTAAGTGGAGATGTATCGCCATGTTCAGCTTGGTCATAAATGCCTCGCTTGGGTCTGCGCCGTCCGCCGCGACGGTAGTATTCGACATATCGGACAACGCCTGCGAGTATTTCTCCCGCAAACGCGCACGGCTCTCCAGCAGTTGCCTGATGTGCGCCAGCAATTCCCGCGTGTCGAAAGGTTTGTGCAGATAGAGGTCGGCGCCGGCGCCCAGCCCTTCGAGCTTGTCTTCCGTGGTGTCCTTGGCCGTAACCATGATTACCGGAATGTGCGATGTGGCTACCGAGGCGCGGATGTCGGCCGTCAGGGCGCAACCGTCCTTCAGGGGCATCATCACGTCGGTTATTATAAGGTCGGGTATATGCTCCTCGGCCATTTTCAGCCCCTCGACGCCATTGGCCGCGTAGAGCATATTGTACCGATCGCCCAGCACCGTCGATGTGTATTGCGCCATGTCGCGGTTGTCCTCGACCACCAGAATGACGGGCTTGCCGTCGCCGGCAGCCTCTTGCAGGGTGGATTGCGCTGCTGCGTCCGGATCGTCGCAGGCTTCATGCCCGGCTGTGTCGTCGGTTTTCATTGTTCCGGCGGGGAGGCTGTATTCGCCGGAGGCCTCGCGTTCGCACTCCGGTATCTCGTCGAGCCTGACGGGAAGCCTGATGATGAACTCCGCCCCCTTGCCGGGAGTGCTCTGGACGCTTATGCTCCCGTCCATCGACTCGACCAGCCGGCGGGTGAGCGAAAGGCCTATGCCGGTGCCGTCGTCGCCCGAACGCGAAGTATAGTAGAGATTGAAGATGTGCGGCAGGTCTTCGGGAGCGATGCCGTTGCCGTTGTCCCTGACGCGGATCACGCAGCGATTCCCCTCGCGGCGCATATGTACCATTACGCGGCTGCCCGACGGACAGTGGCGCACGGCGTTCGATAAAAGGTTGTTCATCACCATTGTCATCGAACTCGGGACGTAGTTCATAACAAGGCTGTCCGTCTCACAGTATATGGCAAGGTCGATATTCTCCTTGCGTGCGTACTGAACGTGTGAGTCGGTAACCATGCGCAGGAATGCCGCAATGTCGCCACGGCACCACTTCTGCCGCTCCATGCCCGCCTCCGAGCGCGAAAACGCCAGCAGTTGGTTCACAAGGCGGAACAGGTGGTCGCCCTGCCTGTATATCGTGTCGAGGTTCTCGGCGTCGCCGGGGTCGATGCGATCTTTATATTTCGAACGCAGAGCGTCCGCAAGTCCGTTCATTATCGTAAGCGGCGTCCGGAATTCATGGGTGATGTTGGCGAAGAAGTTGGAGCGCATCCTGTCGAGGTTCTTCAGGTCTTCGGCCTGCTTGTGTTTTGAACGCAGCTTCTGGTAGAGCATCGTCGCAAGCCCCGCCGACAGCAATATCACAAGCACCACTATCACGAGCCCGTACTGTTGCCGTATCCGGTGCTCGCGGTTGGCCTCGTCGAGTTGCTCTATCCGGCGGATATATCGGCCGGTTTCGTATTGGATGCGCGGCTCCAGAAGGCGGATGGCTTCGATGTTGTTGCGCACCGTGTCGCCCCATGCGGCGCTCCGGCGCAGCTCTTCGGCCGAGCGGCGGTATTCGCCCATGTCGAAATAGTAGTGCGACATGAGTGCGTAGGCCTGCTCGATGTATCCAGGGGCGTTGATATCTATGGCTGCTTTCAGGCCGTCGTCGAGATATGGTTTAGCCCGCCGGTGGTCGCCAAGGGACATATAGGTTTCGCCGATGCTGAAACAGGCCTTCACCCAATGCCAGGTGTCGGGGCCTTCGAGGATGTCGTAGGCTTTGAGATATTGTGCGAGTGCCTTTTGGCGGTCTCCCTGCATCTCGTAAACCGTGCCGATGTGGTAGTTGCACAGGCCGATGCCGCGGGTGGAGTTGATCTTCTCGTTGTTTTCGAGCGAGAGCCTGAAATTATCCATTGCCCGTTCGTAGTCGCCCTCCCGGAGATATACGCTGCCGATGTTGGCGTAGTTCATCGCCATGCCGAGATAGTTTTGCCTCCCTATCTCGATTTGCAAAGCGTTCCCGTAGGAGCGCGCCGCCTCGACCGGCTCGTTCATAGCGCTGTAAACCACCCCGATGCCATTCCACGACGAGGCAATGTTGCGGGTGATTGTCGTGGTGTCGCGACCGCCGTAATGCTCCGACATTGCGAGCGACTGATAATGGTACTTCATCGCCTCCTCGTAAGCTCCGGTGCGGCGGAAGTCGGTGCCCAGCTCGTTGAGCAGTGTGGTAATGGAGACCGTATCGACGATTTCGTAAGCGATGGACAACGCCGCCGTGTGATGCTCTATGGCGAGCCCGAAGAGCGAGCTGTTGCGCGCACTGTTGCCGAGCGCCCGCAGCATGGAATGCTGGCCGACAAGATTGCCCTTACTGCGGAAGTGTTCGAGCCGCCGCCATAGCTCCACGGTATCGGATGAACGCTGCGGGAACTCCTCGTTCATCCGTGCCGTCCATTCCGCGCGCTGTTCTTCGAGTGCCGCCAATTCCTTATCGGATGACGGGCTGCACGAGGGTGTCGCACAGACCGTGAGAAATAGCAGGGGGAGAAATAATCGCCGGATCGGAGTTTTCATAGTTGTCGTGGAGCGGATAGGTTTTTTAGAGGTTGTTCGGGGTTCGGGGTTCGGGTTTGCGGTATGCGTCCCGGCCGGGGGGCGCATACCTTGTTGTTTTCATCGGGAATAGTGCTTAGTTACAGGTTCAGTCCGGCGATGAGGGTGATCTTCGAAAGAGCGATAAGATAGCCGACCGTCTCTTCGGAGACCGTCCCGTCGAATGTCGCGTCGAGCGAGACCGTGGCTTCGCCCTGAACGATGATCTTCGTGATGACCGCCGAAGCGAAGGTTTTCAGCGCCTCCTGCTGCGTTGCGGCGATAGAGGAGAGCGGAGCATCGGTAATCTCCACCGTCGTGGTGCCTTCGCACGCGAGTTTCAGGTTTTCGATACCGACTTCGCCAAGCGCCTGCTCTATCTCTATGGAGACCTCTTCGAGCGCCACGCTCCTGACCAGACCGTAGTCGAATTCGGCCACGCCTTCCAACAGTTGGGCGCGGGTTATGGTCTGGCTGCCTGCGAAGTGTGTGCCGCCTCCGGCACGTGTCGGGGATTCGGCCGCAGTTGCGGTTTCGATGTTGAAGCTGAAATCGCCGACCGCGATATCGATCTCGGTGGCCTTGTTGATCATGTCGCATGAGGTTGTGAAAACTACGGCAAGTGCGACTGCCGCTACTGCGGCGATGGTTTGGAATTGTTTTTTCATGTTTTTGTTTTTTAGATGAATGTTTTTCGATAAGTTATTTTTCATAAGAAAGCGGCGGCGGGACCTGAGAAGGAAACAATTAACAACCACTTAATTCGCCCCGCGCCGCCTGTGCCCTGTTTCCGCTAATGATTTTATGGCCGGCTGTGCCTCCGGCCTGCGAATGCAGCCGCTGAACTCCAGGATCATCCCGTAGAGCTCGTGGCTCATCGTCCGGTTGTAGAACTGCTCGTCGAACTCCTGTTTGTTGCGGCACCTGCTGCCGAGCTCTTCGAGGCGGGCGAACATTCCCTCGACCCTGCTGCGCTCGGCGGGCGGGAGGTCGTAGAGCCTGTAAATGTCGCTGCGATGGGTATCTATGAACGCCCGTATTTCGGGGTCTGTCACTGAGGCTGTTCTGAAATTTCGTCGTTTCATATTCGGTTCTCGATTTTTGCAGTACAAAATTGCAATTTGAAAACCGGACGGGCTTGCACCACAAGCGCATAGGCTTGCACTACACACGCACCGCCCTTTCGCTGATTTGCACCACGCGCGCATCGTGTGAAGCTATAATATTGGTGTAAAGTAAATTACGATGGGGAATCCGGTCAACTCTTTTTCGTCCCGCGCACTCCGGCATCGGGCAGGCTACGGATATGGGAAAACCTGCCGGCTGTCTCCGTAGGTCGGAGTGCCGACAGGTTTACTTTTGTGTGAAAGGATCGTTCACTTCACCTTCCTGAAATACCATTATTACTCAACTCCGACAACAAAAAATCACAAGTTAATAGTTACCGCCAATAGAATCAAAAAAAGCGGTAAGATTGACGGTGCAATCACCCAAATTGCCAGAAAAATTATTATTGATGCTGACCTCGCCCTCGAATTGGCGGGGCGCAAACAGAAAGGGGGGAGGAAGTAGCATGGCAGAAAAAAGAACCGCCCCCCCTTTCGGAGGGCGTTCCGACCAATAAAGATTATGGCTTAATCCAAGTCAAAGGCAGTGATAATTCTGCTGAAAAACAAATATTTAAGCAGGATTATCCGGCAAATTTCGACCCCAAAGCCCTAATCGGTGGGGATTTGGAAAAAGCAAGCCGGATGCAGACGGAAATCCCCGAAAAAGTAGGGATGTTCACGATTATGACTGCAAACCGCACCATTCAGGATGCGAAACTCCGCCCCGACCCTGCGCCCCTGTGGATGACACTGTGGTACGAGGGGGAGGTGTGCTGCCTGTTTTCAGATTCCAATCTCGGAAAAAGTATCTATGCGACACAGATAGCCGCCGATATTGCCCAAAAGCAAAAGGTCTTATATTTTGACTTCGAGCTTTCTGATAAACAATTCCAGTTACGTTATACTGACGAGCAGGGCAAGCAGAATGCAGAACTGCGATCATGAAATGTATGCAGAATGCCTAACATCTTCCGAAATCGTCGAGATGTGATACAAATCGCAACGCGAATAGCCGCCTGTACAGGCGGCTATTCGCGTTGTAAGGGGCTTCACTCCGCATTCGCACAACGACAGGGGTATTTTCAACCGAAGAGCCTGTTACTATATAGTTATATAACTATATAGTAACAGGCTCTTCGGTAACGATTTGCCCTGCGTTATTCTGGGGGTTCGAGGGGGACGATTAAAAATATCTCTCCGGCAGACTATTGTAGGTACATCCACCACAACACCCAAAGAAAACACCCGCCTCACACTTTTTGGGTGTAAAAACGGGTGTAATTTTTG